>Ga0207714_1002391_pt1 | contig 11362 bp, 10 predicted proteins | sample PonA232FremontCA_2_FD_187270 | JGI IMG/M metagenome (GOLD analysis project Ga0207714, IMG submission 187270) | Marine sediment microbial community from Fremont, CA, USA - Pond A23 Sediment 2 (SPAdes) | ecosystem: Environmental > Aquatic > Marine > Unclassified | place: USA: Fremont, California... | reverse complement strand
ATTCCAGAACCTCAAAGCGCTTTTCTCGACAGCGGTGGCACTCCCGCAATCCCCGTTCCTCGGCAAGTGAGCGCTCCATCGTCTGAAAGGCGCCCGGCAATACCGGACAGTCCGTGGAGGTGTGATACACGAGGAGCTCCGTCCCAGTGGCCTGCGAGACGTAGACTCGTGTCGAGCGGCGGTCCACGACGAACCCTCCAGGCCCCGCGCAAATAAATATGAGCTTAGAGGCCGGTCATCGCGACCACGACGAGTAAGAGGATCGTCAACAGGAGTACGACCAATATGCGAAGGGCAAACCGGGAGACCGGCGGTCTCGAGTTCGAATCTTCGACGGCTAGGGGGCCGAGCCGATCCACGGGTTTGGAATGGCCCAAGAGCTTCGCGTAAGCAACACGAAGGCCGTACGTGACAGAGCCAATAGCCCGCACCAACGCGAACGTCACGAAGTGACCGAGCTCCCACAGCGTTTCTTCGGCTGCCGTATCAGGGCGGCTTTCCTGATCCTCGGGGGCTGTCGCGGCTGCCACAGCAGCCGATCCCCGTGACTGATCCGAGCGCTGGGGTTCTCTTCGTGGCTCGGGCTCTGAAATCTCTGTGGCTGTCGGTTTCGATTCCGCTGTCGGGTCCGGTTCGACAGGCTGTGGATCGGCTTCGATCGGTTCGACGGCATCTGTGTCAGCCACTTCGGCGACGTCACTTTCGTCGTCCCTATCAGTATCCTCCCCACCGTCTTCGACTTCCACGTCCTCAGACGCGCTCTCCGGCGGTTCGTCCGATTCGGCCGCCTGCTCCCCGGACTCTACTGCTGCTGCAGTTTGGGCCCCGCCTGAAGCACCCACATCACCAGGAGAAGTGAGGTCGCGACGCTCTGAGGCCTGGAGGGACGGGGTGTCCCCGGCGTCTTTGGTCTTCTTCCGTCGGAACTGCACTTCTCGCACGGTCTCCTCCCAGTCGGCGAGTAAATACGCCGACCCGGTCCCAAGGTCCTTCACGTCCTCGGCGTAATCGCTGCCGAGAATCGTCTTCACGACTCGCGTGTCGTTCTCCCAGGTCAGTCGATGGAAAACCAACCAATCACACTGGGTGATGAAGTTCTTGTCCACCGAGGCCGGTCGCTGGGACATCCCGAGCAATCCAAGGCCCCGCTTCCGCCCACGCTTGGCGATCCTGATGAGCATCTCGCCGATGTCGTCCAGCCCACCCTGCTGGGGCAGGAATTCGTGGACCTCTTCGACGAGGACGAGAAACGGTTTGTTCTCACGCTTCTCCCGGGAGAAGAGGAGTTGCAGGGTATCGGTAATGACCCGCTCCGCTCGCTCGATCTCGAGGACCTCCGAAATGTCGATGACGACGGGGCGGTGCTGCTCGAGACAGAGTTCCACCACGTCACCCGGATCGATCTCGAAGAGCGCATGGTCGTACTCGTCGCCATCACCGACGGTAACGACGTCGTAGCGGTCAGAAAGGGTCGCATATTCGCCCTCGATATCGACGATCAGGACCGGAAAGCCCTTTTCCAGGAGCTCCTCGACCACCACGCTGGCGGTGTTAGACTTCCCAGAGCCGCTCTTCCCGAAGATGGCTCCCCGGCCGGTGAGGACCTCGATCACCGGCAGCGATAAGCCGTCCTCCGAGACGACGATCCGTTCCCGTTCTGCCATTCATCGGTCGTTTGACGCCCGGCGGTAAATACTTGCTGCGCTCGGTCGATTCCGAGGCGTGTCAGTAGACTTTTGCCCGGCCGAACAGACCGTTGTGGCATGAAATCGGGTTCGAACTGGTACCAGGACCACGTCCTCAGGGTGATCGGCTCGATCGTCGGGTCGACGCTGGTGCTGACAGCCGCTTTTCTCGGGGCCTTGGCGCTTTTGACCGGCTCGATCGACGGCTTCAGCAATCGATTTCCCTACTACGTCGTCCTCATGGCGATCGGATTCGTGGCCGCGCTGTTCGTGCTGGAACGCCCACGGATCGAAGGCAGCCAGGTGCTGATGGCCACGATCGGTGTCACGGTGACGGTTTTCGTTACCGTCACGCTGGCTGGAGAAGGGATCACCTACGCGATCAACGCCCCGAGCGCTGTCTTCCAACCCGACATCATTCTCTATCTCCTGGCGGCCGGCCTGATCGGAAGCGGGCTTGCCTACTGGACGATCAGTCACTGGCGGGAGTTTACTCGTTGAACTCGCCCGACGGCCTGTCGATTCGGTCAAAAGCGTCCCGCAGACTCGATAGTTCGCGGTCCACGTCGTCGGCCCGTTTCGCGGCGTTGTCGACGTGTCGTTCCAGCGTCGACCACTCTTCCTCGACGGCCTCAAACTGCGCTCCAAGCTCCGTCAAGTGATCCAGAACGGCCTCGGCTTCTTCGGTGAGTTTCCGTGCCTGCGCACCGGTCTTGAGCAGTTCGAGTTTGTGGCCGAGGGTCAGCGGCGAGACGACCTGCACGCCTCGTTTCGTGTATTCCCGCAGGAGGTCGTATTCCTCGGTGATGAGGTGATAGTAAACGCTCTCGGAAGGGATGTAAGCAAACGCGAAGTCGGTGGTACCGGCCTCGGGACTGACGTAGTCCCGCTCGATTTTGGCGAGTTGCTCCTCGACGGCCTGGCGGAAGGCTCGCTTGTGGTCCGCCGTTTCAGCCGGGTCGTCGGCGGCGAGGAACCGCTCGTAGCGGTCAAGCGGGAACTTCGAGTCGATGGCGACGATCCCGTCCGGCGTTTTCACGTGGGCGTCGGGGGTCTTCGAGCCGACGACCTGCTCGCGGATGCCATACATCCCGGGATGGAGGTGATCCGAGAGCATGACTTCGAGTTGCACCTCGCCGAATTCACCGCGCTCCCGAGGCGCTCTGAGCAGGCGGTCGAAATCCTCGTGCAGGGTTTCGATCTCGCCCGCTCGGTCCTCGATCCGGGAGACGGCCTCGTCGAACTCCATCGCGGAGAGACTCTCCGAGAGTGCGGCCCGAACCTGATCGGTTTCCACCCCGGAGTCTGTGTCCTGAACGGCCCTGTAAACCTGCACGAGCAACGCGACGATAACGAGGAGCCCCACGAGAATTGCGCCCAGGAAGAGTTCGGTCGTCGCCATTACCGCGGGTTGTGGGTGGGACAGTATGAATCTTCGTCCCCGAAACTGGCCGCGAAGCGTTGGGTCGAACTTATTTAGGGGCGTGTCCAAGCCGCGGGCAATGGAGTACAGCGCCCTCGTCGAACTCTACGAGGACCTAGAAGCGACGGCCGCCGACACGGAACTGATCGAGCGAATCGCCAGGGCGCTTGAGGAGGCCGACTCGGAGACCGTTCCGCTACTGGTCACGTTGTTACAGGGTCGGCCCTTCGTCGCCTGGGACGACCGTGATCTGGGCGTCTCATCGAGTCTTACCCGGACGGCGATCTCGAAGGCGACGGGCCACGATGAAGCAACGATCGAGGACTGGTGGCGGGAAACGGGCGATCTGGGCAGCGCTGCAGCCAAAGCGGTGGCGAACGAACGCCAGCAGACCTTGTTCGGTCAAACACTGTCCGTCGAAGAAGTGCAGTCGACGCTCGAACGAATCGCCGATTTCGAGGGCGAGGGAAGCCAGGACCGGAAGATCTCGGCCATCGCTGGCCTGCTTTCTGATGCTGATCCTGCCACGGCGAAATACGTGGTTCGCACGGTGCTTGGCCATCTCCGAATCGGCGTCGGCGAAGGAGTGATGCGGGACGCCATCGCGACCGGCTTCCTCTCCGGCACCGAGGAAGATACCGCGGCCGTCGAACACGGCTATCAGGTCACGAACGACTATCGGGTCGTCGCCGAAACTGCCCGGACCGAGGGGCGGGAGGGGCTGGAAGATCTCGAGGTCGCCGTTGGGCGGCCGATCGACGTCATGCTCGCGGAGAAAGCCGATTCGATCGAGGACGGCATCGACCGAGTCGCTGCGGAGCCAGACGCAGTGCTGGCGGAGTACAAGTACGACGGCGTTCGCGCCCAGATCCACGTGGACGGGGAGACCGTCGAGGTGTTCACTCGTCGGTTGACCAACGTCACGGAACAGTTTCCGGACGTGGTCGCGGCCGTCAGGGAGGGCATCGACGCCGACACGGCGATCCTGGAGGGAGAGATCGTCGCCTACGACCCCGAAACGGGCGACATGGTGCCCTTCCAACGGCTCTCGAAGCGGATCAAGCGCAAATACGACGTGGAAGCCGCAACCGAGTCGATCCCGGTGACGCTCTACCTCTTCGACGCGATGTACGTCGAGGAGTCGTTGCTGTCCGCACCATTACAGGAGCGAATCGAGGTCCTGGAGTCAGTCATGGAGAACTCACCGGGGGAACTCGAACGGGCAGCCAACAGAGTCACTGGGGATCGATCGGAGCTCGAATCTTTCTACGAGTCAGCGTTGGCCGAGGGCCAGGAAGGGCTCATGCTGAAAAACGCCGCTGCGTCCTACCAGCCCGGGAGCCGGGTCGGGTACATGATGAAGGTGAAACCGACCCTCGAAACGCTCGATCTCGTGGTCGTTCGGGCGACCTACAGCGAGGGACGACGCTCGAATCAGTTGGGGCGGCTCTATCTCGGCTGCCGGAATGAGGAAACCGGGACCTACGAGGAAATCGGCCGCCTCTCGACCGGTTTTACGGACGAAGAGCTTGCGGAAGTCACCGAGCGACTGGAGCCACTGATCCTCGACACCGAGGGCCGGGACGTGACTCTCGAGCCGTCGGTCGTCCTGGAGGTGGAGTTCGAGGAGCTCCAGGAGTCCCCTGAGTACGGCTCTGGCTTCGCCCTCCGGTTCCCGCGGTTCGTGGGTTTTCGGGATGATCTGGCGCCAGCGGACGCCGACACGCTCGAACGTGTGACACGGCTCTACGAGTCCCAATGACCAGGGTCAGGCTGAACGACGGGGTTCGCATACGAACCGAGAACGGCCAGTCCGTCACAGCAGATGCAGGCGCACCCGGTGAGGCCCTCCCGCTTTTGAGCCACGCCCACGGCGATCACCTGTACGATTCGCCGCCGGAGTCGGTGGTCGGGTCGGAGTTGACCAGGGAACTGGCGGCGATCAGACGGGACGGACCAGTGGTGGCGGGACGGGAGGTCGAGTGGATCGAACCGGTCCCGGCAGGCCACGTCCCAGGCTCCCGAGCGTTCCTGCTTGAGGACGGAGAAAAGGTACTCTATACCGGTGATTGCTCGACACGGGACCGATTCGGGCTCACCGGGTTCGACCCCCCGGATGCCGACGTACTGATCATCGAGTCTACCTACGGGACACCTGACTACACGTTTCCCGATCAAGAAGGGGTCGAGTCCGAGATTGTGGACTGGCTGGAGGAGACGGCCGATCGACCGGTAGTTCTGCTAGGATATGCCCTCGGCCGCGCCCAAGAGCTCATCAGGCTCGCCGACCGGGCGAATCGGGATCGCATCCGGTACTCGCCTGCGATTGGGGCCCTCAACGAACCGATCGCGGCCGCAACTGGCGAGCCGTTCCCCGGAAAGGCCGAATCCAAATTCGACCCGGAACCGGGCGATGCCTTGATTCTCCCCGCCCAAACTGGCTCGCTATCGTTCGTAAAGCGGCTTCGAGACGAACGAGAGGCGTTACTGGCGGGCTTTTCCGGGTGGGCGATAGATTCGAGCTATCGTTTCGCCAGAGACCTGGACCGGGCCTTTCCGCTCTCGGACCACTGTGATTTCAGGGAACTCCTGGAAGTCGTCGAGACCGTCGCTCCCGACCAGGTGTACGTCGTGCACGGCTTCGTCGACGAGTTTGCCGGGGCCGTCCAGTCGCGGCTCGGAATCCCCGCCCAGGCATTGAAGGCCGGCCAGTCGACGCTCGGGGATTTCTGACGGGTTTAATATGAAAGCGCTCCGCAGACCAAGTGATGGGTCAGGACCCGAACGAGTCGCCACGGGGTGGCTGAGATGGTGACGGACCTCGAGGACCGAGAGTTCGCCGAGATGCTCGCCGCCATCTGGGAGCGACACGGCTGGTCGACTGACGTTACGACCCAAGCGGAGACAGTCATGGTCGCCGGAGACCGACCGGACGGGCGGCGTGGGGCGATTCTCGTCGCGTCCGGCAGCGGGGTCGTCGGCGAAGCCCCCGTTCAGCAGTTGCAAGAACTCAAAGCCGAGAAGGGGATCGACGTGGCCGTCGCGGCGACCAACGAGTCCTTCTCGCAGGACGCTCGTGACCTCGCTGGGAGGGAGTCGATCCACCTCCTCGATCCGGAAACGCTTGCGGAAACTGCGGAGGCTCAGGGCTTCGAGGACCTGCTCGAACAGTATTCGGGCGGAGGCAGCAGCGCCGGTTTGGGGTCCATATTGCCGAGCGGGCTGCTTGGTGCGGTCCAAAGCGGCAGTTCAGCCCCCTTCAAAGCGCTTTCGTCGCTGTCGTCACTCGTCCCCGGCCGATCGACGCTTGGTTCGGTGATCAACCTCTTTACCGGCGGCAGCGGGAGTCGCGCGCTGGTTGCGGTCGTCGGAATCGTGGGGGTTCTGTTGCTCGGGAACGTGTTCGGATTCGGCGTCTTTGGCGGAGGTCTCGGGGGCCTCCCCATTCCCGATTTCGGGATTTTAGACGCGATTGGGGGAGTGCTCGGCGCCCTGCCGCTGCCCGAATTGGGACTTGGCGGTGGCGGATACAGCGTCACGGCCGTCTCGTTAGTCGACGCGGACGCCGAGCCCGTCGCAATCGAGTGGGACGCGAAACAGACCTCCGAGGTCGTTGGCCCCAACGGGACCCGGTACGAGTCGCCGGAAAATTACACGTTCGTAGTGGTCCAGTTGAACGCCAGCAATCCCACGGCAGAAACCGTGTTATTGGAGCCGAGCACCTTCGGATACGCCACGGGCAAAAAGCGGTACGGACCTCAACCCCTGGATGGCGCCCAGGGCCAACTACCCGTCGTGGTCCCGCCACTTTCGTATAACCGCGGGTATGTCGTTTTCTCGGTGCCCGAAGAGGCTGATTCTGGAACGCTCTTGGCACTTCCGGGTCCGGAAGCGACGCCGATCGACTTCGAGCGCAATCGGGGCCTGGAGTATCAGATACAGGGGTAGGCGCGGTTTCGAAGTGTTTTTCCCCGTCCGCAGTGGAGTATCGACAACTCGCTGGCAGCGGGCGCCAGCGGGCTCCCGATAGCTCGGGACGGGATGTGACCTTCGGGTTGAACCACCAACGCCCGCGGCAACCAGCATGACACGAAGCGCCTATTCGTATATCAAGGAAGCGTGGCGGGATCCCGGCGACGGGAAACTCGCCGAACTGCAGTGGCAGCGAAAACAGGAGTGGCGGGAGCAAGGTGCCATCGAGCGCATCGAGCGCCCCACACGGCTCGACAAAGCCCGCAGTCAGGGCTACAAGGCCAAACAAGGCGTCGTCCTGACTCGCGTCAGCGTTCGCAAGGGCACGGCGCGCAAGTCACGGTTCACTGCCGGTCGCCGGTCCAAGCGGACCGGTGTCAACCGGATCGGTCGCAAGAAGAACCTCAACCGCATCGCCGAGGAGCGGGTCACCCGGAAGTACCCCAACCTGCGGGTACTCAACTCCTACTGGGTCGGAGAAGACGGCAGCCAGAAGTGGTTCGAAGTGATCCTCGTCGATCCGAACCATCCGGCCATCGAGGCCGACGACGACCTGAACTGGATCTGTGACGACGCCCACCAGAACCGCGCACTGCGCGGGCTCACGACCGCGGGCGACCGCGGCCGTGGGATGCTAAAGCGGGGCAAAGGCTCCGAGCACACCCGGACGAGCCGTAACTCGGAGTAACTCGGGCCCCTTTTCCGTTTCTTTCGACCGAACAACCTGAGGTTCGTGCTACATTGTGAGAACTTTTCACGGTAGAGAGTCCCTATCAGGTATGGGCATGCTCGATCGCGATCCGGCGACCGTCGGAGCCGGGGAGCTCGCCGACGAGATCCGGTCGGCTGGGATCGAAGGCGCCGGCGGGGCTGGCTTCCCGGCCGCGGCGAAGTGGCAGCGGATCGACGAGATCGACTCGATTTTGATCAACCATCAGGAAAGCGAGCCGAACTTCCTGAAGGACCGCCACCTGGGTCGCGAACACGCGCCCGAACTCGCCTCGGTGATCGAATGGCTGTTGGATGGGATTGTTTCGACCGTGGTCGTCGGAACGAAGGAGTCCTACAGGGGCGTGTGGCTTGGGTCACTCGAAGAGGAAACCGGCGCCAAAATCGTGACCCCGGAGGAGTTGCCGATCGACAGGGATACCGCCCCAGAAATCGTCATCGCGTGTACGGAGGACCGCTACGAGTTCGGAATGGAAAGTGTGCTGCTTCGTTCGGTTGCAGACGTGACCATCGGCCGGGACCTGCCGCTCGACCACGGCTGGCTCGTACAGAACACCGAATCGTTGTACAACATCTATCGAGCCCTGGCGGAGGACGCCCCGGTAACGCGAAAACTGGTTCACGTCGACGGGGACACACCTCGACACCGCTTCCTGGACGTCCCGGTCGGAACGCCCGCGACGACGTTGCTCGCTGAAGCCGGGCGACCGGGCGGCCCCGGCGAGTCCGAGATCATCGCTGACGGCGGACCCGGCTGGAGTTTCAAGATCGAGGAGCGGCCGGACCGCTTCGGCGTGCGAAAACGGACGAACAGCCTGTTGATCGTCGACGATCAACTGGCCAAGGAGAACACGTTAGGCGGGGGTCGCATCAACATCCTCGGACCGCAGGCCTGGAAGAGCCGCAAGTTCGAGACCGAACCCGAGCGGATCGATCCGCCCTACGTTCGAATCCCGCTCGTCGGAAACGAGGACCTCACGGACATCGTTTCACCCAGCGTTCCTATTGTCTCGCCGGGGGACACCGTCCAAATCGGAGAGCGGATCGCCGATCCGGCCAGGGAGGGGATCAGCAACGCGCAGCACGCCTCGGTCGACGGGACGGTCACCGAAGTCACCGAAACGCACGTGACCATCGAGCGGACCTGAACAGAGCTAAAGCGTTGGGCCTCGGACGTTGGAGCAGGCAATGGCCGTAGACCCGCTCATCGCGTTTTCGATGACGATTCTCCCGCTGCTGGCTCTCATTTTCGGCATCTTGGTTTCCCTCTGGGGCGCGGTTCGTGTCGATCGCTGGCTACTGCTCGGGACGGTGTTGCTTGGCTTGATGGGCGGCCATCAGTTGACGGAAGCCTACCAGCTGGTACTCGGGGGAAATCCCTACCCCTCACTTTTTGGCGAAGGTTTCGAAACGGCCGTCAATCTGCTGGCGGCTGGCCTTCTCTGGGTCGTCACTCGCCGAATTCTCACCGAGCGCCGGCATCGCGAACAGCAGGCCGTGCTGGCCCGGGAGCTGAGTTCGGACTCGCGACCGGTTGGGGGCGAAGCCGAAGTCGATGATTCCGGGGCAGACGGACTCTTCGGACTCGCGACCTCCGATCTCCCGCTCGTCGGCCGATTCGTGACCGCGGCGTTCAGGACCCTCCCGCTTGGTACGACCGCGGACCTCCCGAGCGCGATCGAAACGGCGGTCCGCAACCTCCAGGTGACCTATCCGGCCACCACGGTCGACCGAGAAACCGTCGAGGAACTGACTGTCTTCGCGGAGCCGTCCACGCTCGCAGAAATCGTCGAAACCGTCCTGAAGCAGTTCGTCGTCTACAACGACACGAACGATCCCGCGATCAGTATCGCGGTTTCGACCCGTGGATCGACAGCCGTCGTCCGAATCGAAGACAATGGGCCTGGACTCCCCAACGCCGTCGCAGATCAATTAGCGGGGCAGGACGAGGACTCCATGGCTCCAAACTTCGAACTCGTGCCGGTCCATGGGTTGCTCGAAAAGTGGGGCGGGTCGATTACAGTCGAGAGTGGCGCCGTCGAAATATCCGTGCTCCGCACGAAGTCAGGCGGGTCCGAAATCGAGTGAGAAAATAGTCACCGACCAGTCAAACGGTCGATCAGGCAGTCGCTGCCTCCAACCGCTTTCGGTCCCAGGCCAGGAAGGACTGCGCGAACGAACAGACCGCCGCATAGACGCCTTCCGCCGAGTCCATCTCCCCGACGGCGTCCGCAAAGGGGTCGATCCACTCGAGGTGTTCGTACATCGCGGTCTGGAGTTCGCTGAGGTTCTCGGCGACCGCAGCTGATTGGTCGGCTTTCGCCTCCTGGGCAGCCAGGACGGCCATGAACTCGAACTCCGCGGCGACGTGATCCGGAATCCCTTCGCCCCGCTCGGGGGTGAAATTCGTTTGCTCGTACAGTTCAGCGACCGATTCGGCGGGGTCACCGAGGAGTTCGCCGGCTTCGCCCGGATCGTGATATCGCGAATCGGATTCGAACGTTTCGCTCGGTTCCGTCACGTGGCCGGACGCGAACGGCGGGACGTAATAGGGTCCCGGGACATGGAAGAGGTTGTCATACCCAACGGAGAGCCCCTCAGGATCGACATCTTGCCGTGAGAGGGCGTCGGTGTCGAACTCCTCGGGGAAGACGTCGGCGAATTCGACGAACGCCCCCGATTCCATCGCCTCGACGAGCACCGATTGGTCCCCGTCGAAGATGCGGGAGAGCAGGTCGTAGAGGTCGGCTCGGGCGCGTGCGACCTCCTCAGAGGGCAACGACGTCGACATCTCAGTCCGTCCTCCGGGTGATCTCGACGTGGGTGTCGTACTGGGACTGTGCACCACCGACCGGGTCCGAGGGACCGACGTCCTGGGTGGTCGTGTCCAGTGGCGCCAGGTGGTTGACGGCGAACCCGGCACCGCGACCTTTCGCGTAGCCGGCCTCTTCAGCCATCGGAGTGTCGAACTCGTAGGGAACGTGGCCGTAGGTCTCGTCGACCGCGTCGGTCGTTGTGTCGTCGATGGTCCGCTCGACGGACCCATCGCCATCGCGGCCCCAGCCCCACATGGTCCCGACGACGCCGGGCCGAATCCCGTTCGTGACCATCGCCATGCCTTCGACGCTTGTTCGGCCGGCGTCGATTTCGATCGGGTCGCCGTTTTCGATGCCCCGCTCCTCCGCGTCGGCCGGATTCATCCAGACCGGGTTCTCCGGTCGCGTCTCCCGGAGCCACGGCGAGTTCTGGGTTCGGGTCATACCCTGGGTACGTGGCTTCCAGTTGATCAGGTGAAGCGGCCGATCCGGCTCCTCATCGCTGACGACGGGGGTCAGAACGTCCCCGTTGAAGTGGGTCACGTCCTCGACCTTCGGAAGGGGATCGAACGGCGTCCCGTCGTAGGCGTCCTTCCCGACCGGCATGATCTCGTTGAAGAAGGTGACCTCGCCGTCGAGGCGGTACCGCATCTTCTCCCCGACGTACGCGTTCGAAGGATCGTAGCGCTCGGCGTAGTCGTAATCGAAGCCGTGTTCTTCGAACGCCTGTTCGTAGT
>Ga0207714_1002390_pt1 | contig 11365 bp, 10 predicted proteins | sample PonA232FremontCA_2_FD_187270 | JGI IMG/M metagenome (GOLD analysis project Ga0207714, IMG submission 187270) | Marine sediment microbial community from Fremont, CA, USA - Pond A23 Sediment 2 (SPAdes) | ecosystem: Environmental > Aquatic > Marine > Unclassified | place: USA: Fremont, California... | reverse complement strand
GAGAGGTAGGGAATTAATTCTAGTTCTTGATGTATTATTGATAACCCTGCTTTCATAGCTTCTTTAGGATTTTTGTATTCTACTTCTTTACCTTTATATTCGATTTTTCCTCTATCTTTTTTATGTATTCCATTAAGTATGTTTACAAGTGTAGATTTGCCTGCACCATTTTCCCCAACTAAGGCATGAATCTCACCTTTGTTTAAATTGAAATCAACATCTTTTAATGCTTGTACCCCTGGGAATGATTTGTCAATATTTTTCATTGTTAGAATTCTTTCCTTACTCATCAAAAATCAACCCCAGATATTAAGATGATATTTGCAAAGGGAATTACTTCTCCACTGCGAATAACCCCTTTACTTTCTTTAGTTATTTTTTTGAATTTTTCATGAGAACAAAATTCTACAGGTATATCATCTAAAATTTTTGTAACTTTTTCGTAAAGTTCTGGACTGTTTTCTTTCATTTCTTCCGCTATAATAGCTTTTTCCACTACTAATTCTTCTAATACTGAGTTTAATACTTCTATAAAATGAGGGATTTTACGAGTGAGGGCTAAATCAATTCTTTTTGTATCTTTTGGAATAGGTAACCCAGAATCAGAAATTACCAATTTATCTTTATGACCCATTTCTGCGATTAATTTGGAAAGTTCATTATTGAGAATTCCTTTTTTCTTCATTACCCTTTAACCTCCTTTTTGGAAAAGGTCTTTACTTCTTGCATTGTAGGTAGTGAGCTTTGAGCTCCAATCTTTGTTACTGATATAGCAGCCACTTTATTTGCAAATTTATAAATTTTATTTTCATCCCAGTTTTTTTGCAGTCCATAGGCTAGAGCACCTGCAAATGCATCTCCTGCAGCAGTTGTATCAACTGTTTTGACATCTAAAGTAGAATAATATTTAACATCATTTTTATTATAAACATTAATTCCATCTTTACCTTTTGTTAACACAAGATTTTTAACTCCCATTTTAAGCAATTTATTTATTTTGTCTTCAAAAGATAGTGAACTATCATTTATTAAATTTTCTAATTCTCCTTGATTAGGGAGGAGATAATCTATTTTATTATAGATATCAGAGGTTAATTTTTGGGCAGGAGCAGGATCTAAAATTATGGTAGTATTATATTTATCAGCTATTTCTACCGCTTTTTCCATAGTATTGATAGGAATTTCAAGTTGTAATAAAAGAACAGAAGCTTTTTTTATTATATCTATATGTTCAGTTATAATTTTAGGAGTAAGTAAATGGTTGGCTCCTGGAATAACTATAATCCTATTATCACCATCTTTTTCGATTGTAATAGAAGCTATTCCAGTATTTTCTTCAACCCTATGGATATTTTCAACATTGACTCCACCTTTTTTTAGATTGGAAAGAAGTGCATCACCAAAATTATCATTTCCACAGGCTCCAATGAAATTTACATTGCCCCCTAATTTACCGGCAGCCATTGCTTGGTTGGCCCCTTTTCCACCAGGTATTTGATGGAAGTCATTTCCTAGAACTGTTTCTCCTTTCTGAGGAACAGTAGTAGTTTCAACTACCAGGTCCATATTCATACTTCCAATAACAACTATTTCATTAGACATTTTATAACCTCCTGGATGAGTGACGATTTTTAAAATCTGTAGTTAATATAATTTCCTCATTACTTAAATTATTACTTTCAATTTCTTTAATTAATAATTGTACTGCTTTATGACCTAATTTATATTTTGGTTGTGCCATAGTTGATAGGTTAGGGTTTACTAATTTAGTAACATCGATATTATCATGGCCTATTATTGATATGTCTTCAGGGATTGATAAATCTAATTCAAAGATTGCCTGATAGGCACCAACTGCCATTAGATCATTGGCGATAAAAACTGCAGAAGGAGGGTTGTCATTTTTTAATAGTTCTAACATATTTTGATAACCACTTTTTTTACTGTAATTTCCCTTTTTAATATAATAGTCTTTTATATTAAGATTCGCTTCGTTCATTGCACTTTTAAATCCTTCCAATCGTTTAGAGCCAGTAATAGTTCCTAAGTCACCGGTGATATGAGCAATTTTTTGATGACCGGAATTTATTAAATGTTTAGTAGCAGTATAGGCTGATTTGTAATTATCAATAGTGATGGAAGGATAATCTATATCAGGTATTTTTCTATCAATTTGAACTACAGGATATTTTACATTTCTGAGCTTTTTTAATTCTTCTTTATTAGTTGTGGAAAGAGAGAGGAGGATTCCATCTACCTGTTTTTCTTTCATTAATTCTATAGCTTCTTTTTCCTTTTTTTGTTCATTATCAGTATTACAAAATATTATTGAATAACCTTTTTTGTTAGCCATATCTTCGACACCTCTGGCAATATCAGGGAAAAAGGGGTTACTAATGTCAGGTATTATGAGACCTAAAGTATTTGTTTTCTGTAGGGCAAGACCACGAGCAATACTATTTGGTTTATAACCTAATTCATTTATTTTTTCTAGAACTTTTTTTCTTGTATTGGGACTAACATCTGGCTTGTCATTTAAAACTCGAGAAACTGTTGTTATTGAGACATTGGCTGCTTCGGCTATATCATTAATGGTTACTGACATCTTTTACAACTCCCTTTAATGAACTTAATTAATTGTTAAAGTGTATACATTTTCTAAAGTAATTGGTAGCGTTACCGAAAGCGCTTTCAATAATATTATAAAATTTTCTGAATTGTTTGTCAAATAACATTTTTATAAAGATAGTGTCAAGTTACTTTTGGATTTAGAATAAACTCCCTTTTAATATTTAAAAGGCGTATGCCTTAACTGCCATGTATGTTCCATTAACTTTACCGCTTTTTAACGCCGGCATTACTTCCCTAGCTTCAGGATAAAGATTCTTAGTTTTACTTCTTTTAAATATTTTTTCTGTTTTAATCTCAATTCTCTTTTCTTTTTTATTCTCTTTTATTAAATTATATATGTCGGCTGCTTTACCACCATTAAATTTAAATGCCCTTAATCTAGACATCTGATCTGCACCTATATTACTCCACCCCAAAGGACGACTAGACAATCTATGAGCCAGGATATGGCTTATATGACCCTCTGCACTACAACCTAATGCATATGGATCTTCATTGTATCTAACAATTCCACTCCAATTTGATAATATATATCCACGCGAATCTTTAACTGCTTTTAGTTTTGTTTTCTTTTCAGTTTTCTCTATGATATCTTTAAATACTAAATCGACCTTTTCTAAATTACACTCATTTAATCCTTCCCAAAGATAAAACTTCATCTTTGGAAGATGGCCTGTAGCTTTCAATACGTATTTGTTCAGATGATATCTATCCAATACATACTTAGGCCTTGGCAGCCAGTGTAGACCTTCTTTTATCCAACCGGCACCATCTCCAGCTAAATATGTAGTCTCTATTGCATCTACATCATAATGATCATCTATATAATCTATTACCTCAAGCCATAAGTCTTCAAAACTGTTTTTATATAAACCACTAAAATACTTTACATTCTTTAATTTGTTCCTTGTTTTATTTACTTTCTCCAATCCTTCATGCACATATATTAGTCTGCTGATTGTCTTTTTACCATCATTTTGTAATGAGATATGATCTTCATCTGCTTCTACATATAATCGTTTTACTTTTCTTTTCTTGTCCGATATTTCTTCTAACTCACGGTTATCTATCTCTCCAAGCTCTCTTATCTTGTTTTTAACTGTCTGACGACTTAATGGTACACTTTTAACAGCCAGATTAGCACTTTTTTGATAAGAATATTCTGAAGCAAACTCAACCATCTTTGAAGCTAACCCGTTATCTATCCTTTGATATCTATCAATACTTAAAATATCATCTACAAGATAAGTAAATCCTTTATTAGATTTTGATTTGTAATATACTCTGAAATACTTGACTTCTCCAAAGGTAGTAATTAAAGTTTTTTTCATCTCTTTTTGCTGAACTACCCAATGTTTTTTTCGTTCTTTAGAATGTTTAATTTCATAATCACATTTTTCTATGAAATCTTTAATAATTTCACAACCTAATTCATCCAAGTTATCTTCTACCGTATTAATTACTTGACTAATATCACCTTTTCCTTCCAGAAAAATATTTTTTACTTTTTTCTCTAATTCAGACGTGATTTTTTCATAAAAATGTTGTATAATAGTATCCATAAGAAGACTCCCCTTTCTATGTTTTGTTTGGATACAAACATTTTATCAAAAAGGGAGTCTTCTTTCTATTTTTTTATCATTATTCTCCAAAACTTATTTTACACTAAGTTAAAAAAAATCACCTATTAGGGTGATTTTTTTTACAATATTATTTTTTTACCCAAACAGACCAACCCTTATTCTCTGTAGCTTTGACGGGAAATTTACCAACTCCATTTTCATTAGTTGCTACTTTTTGTTTGACATTACCAGTAATATCATAGTACTCAGTATTAGGATTTTTTGAATCAATTTCTTTAATTATTTCATCGCCACTTTTATCAATGGTTATTAACATTACAAGGCCTGTTTTCTGATCTATCCCCTCTCTTACGTAACAATATGTTTTTTTATCAGTAGCTTTACTTTCAAATCCTTTACCATAAGCATAATTTTTCCGGGCTTTTATTAAATTATTTAGATTTTTGGACATCTTTCTGGTGAAATAATCTTTCCAATATACTGTCGGTAATCCTTCTTCTCTCATTAAAATATAACAATAAGCCTGATATTTATAATGAGAAATGGATTCTATATTATCATCTAATTGATCTCGGTCAGTGTCATGAGTATCTACAAATGTTATTGCATTATCTTTATACCCTTCTTGATTAACTAAACCACTATTTTTAAATGTATTCATATCTATATTTCTGTTTTTCATGTTCACAAATTTCGCTCGTAAAGGATAATCAAAAACATTGAAATTATCAACATCAATTTGCTTTAAATAATCTACTAAAGTATCTTGGTCTTCAATCCAAGCCTCTCCTCCGAAAAACACTTTTTTCTTGCTGTTGTTGTCTATTTTATTTATAAAATATGATATAAATCCATTATCAATGTGTTTGGCAGCATCTAGTCTAAAACCATCAAATTTTAAATCATTAATAATCCATTTTCCCCATTTTATTACATCTTCTTTAACTTTAGTGTCATTATAATCTAGGTCTGCTCCCATTAATAAATCTTCACCATAAGACCAATCCCAATCTTTGCCTTCAAAAAGATACTTCCCTATCTCTTCTGATCTTTCATTCCAATCTACTCCATCAAAGCATCTCCAGGTTAATTTATAACTACTATATTTATCTTCTCTGCCAGGAAAATTAAATTTAGTCCAGACTTCAGCTTCACTTCCATCTTCTAACTCTACAATTTCAGTTTCATCAGCACCAAATCTGTGGTTTAAAACCGCATCAAAATATACTTTTAAATTGCTTTTATGAAGCTTTTCAAGAGCATTTAATAATTCATTTTTGGTCCCATATTTAGTTCTTTTAGAACCTTTTTGATTAAACTCACCAAGATCCCATAAGTCATATACCCCATATCCCACATCACTATCGCCTGCTCCCCCTTTGGTTGCAGGAGGAATCCAAATTGAGGTAAAACCTATATCATTTAAGTCATCCGACATATTACCCAATAAATTCCATAAATTACATTCTTCTGGGAAGTTTTCTTTATAGCTATCTGTACACATTTCCCAATAAAAAGCCTGTAGTAAAATCTCATTTTCCATGCTTTTCACCTTTCTATTATGTATTATTATTTCTATCCCTGAATCATCCTGGTTATCTTTCTATGAAAATATTTTGATCCTATGCGAATAAATAAATTCTGTAAAAATTCGGGAGTCCCCCATAATAAATTTCTATAAATTTTTGTTTTCTTAAGTTTTAAATTTATTTCCTTATTAATTCTCTTCTTATATTCTTTTATATGATCAATATCATATTTTTCTTTCTTATGAATAATTTCAGCAGCAATTTGAGCACTTTTATGAGCATAGTATATTCCTTCTCCTGTTAATGGATCTACTAAATTTGCTGCATCTCCTACTAAAAACGTATCTTTGTATACTGGTGTTTTTAAAAAATTACCAAAGGGAATATGCCATCCCATTTTATTAATAGGAATATTTTGTAAGTTTAATTTTTCTAAAAAATCATCAAAAATTGCTTTGAAATCTTGATTCTTATTTTTCAAACCACCTAAACCTATAGTTATTGAATTACTTTTGGGAAATACCCAGCCATAGCCCCAGTTAAGAATACCAAAATATAATATAGGACTATCAATATTATGAGAAATCATTTTGCGAGGAACCTCGGTTTCAATAGCCAATGCTTGGTCCTTTTTTATAAATTTGATTTCATCTGCATTAATTTTATTAATTATATGCCTTCTAATGGTACTGTTAACTCCATCTGCTCCTATTATATAATTTGAAGTGTATTTTTGTCCTATTTCAGTAGTTACAGTATTAGATGAAAAATCTAATTTAGTAACCTTAATACCGTCAAGAGCTTCAACCCCAGATTGTTTAGTTATATTGAATAAGTAGTTATCATAATCTATTCTTTTCACTAAATTAAATTCATTCTCTAATTTATTGGTACTTATCAAATTATTTTTATAATATATTTTATATAATTCTGCTGTATAGTCAATAATACCCTCTCTTTTTAAATCAGATAACTTTAAGTCAAATAAATTTAATAATATATTTAAGGATTTTTGTGTTATTAAACCACCACATAATTTTCTACGCGGAAATTCCTTTTTATCTAACAACAAAACTTCATAACCTAATTTATTAAGCTGATAAGCTGCTGTAGAACCGGCAGGTCCACCGCCAACAATAATGACATCATAATGATTGTTATTAGTCACTTTAATCACCCTATAAAATTTTATTTAAATCTTTTGTTTATGTATTTATTTTAGGATTTTTTATCATATTCCTTTTTTTACTTGTAATATTTTATGATAATAAAATAAAAAATTGGCCAGTAAAAACTGGCCAATGATTTTAACTTTTATAATTTTTTATCCGTTTAAAAATTTCTTTTACTGATAGTATTTCATTAACTTTCCACATTCCTTCGCCAGTAAAGAATACTCCTTCTTCCAGATCTCCTTTACGACCTTTAAGTAATGCATCTCTGATACAAAATTTCTCAGTACATTTCTTTAGGCACTTATTACAACTAACAGGTTTAGGCGCTTTATCTTCTTTAATTAATTCTGTAAATCGAGTTTTAATAGCATTTGCTGGTAATCCAACTGAACTCATGATTCTTACAATATCTTCCTTTGTTGCGTCTACACAAAGTTCTTTAAAATTATCAGCAACATTTGCTTCTTCACTTGCTAAAAATCTTGTACCCATCTGTACTCCATCTACACCCAATTTAAACATATTATCAACATCTTCTGGAGTAACTATATCTCCTGCTCCAATAACTGGTATATTAATCTTATCTTTTATTTTTTTAATTAAAGGTATTGCTTCTTCTTCTGTACCTAGATGGCCACCAGCATTTCCACCTTCTATAACAATCGCAGCTGCACCAAGTTTTTCAGAAATTTTGGCTAATCTTAAAGATGAAACAATGGGAACTACAGGCACATCATATTCTTTTCCAATAGTAAACATATCTCTAGAAAAACCTGCACCAGATATAATAAGATCAATCCCAGCTTCAATTGAACCTTTCAGTAATTTCTTGAACTCACGAGCAGCAAACATTATATTTACTCCTAGAATTCCATCTGTTTTACTTTTTGCCTTTTTTATTTCTCTTTTTAATTCCTCAACAGGTAAAGCTGTTCCGGCAATTACTCCAATTCCACCTTCATTTGCAACAGCACTTGCTAAATCAGCCATCGATATTCTAATTGCCATTCCACCTTGAATAATTGGATATTCCGGAGACAAATTACCTATTTTTAATTTAGGAAACTTCATTATCTTATTCTCCTTGTTAAAATATTTATTTAGATTAGAACATGCTTAATTATAACATAAATATATATATTATCAATATAATCAGGATTATTATTTGATTCACCTTCATTAGGTACATATTCTAATTTATCTCACATAAAATATAATCAATCAAAATATTCCAATATCTTATCTAAATCAGTAGTAGGTTGTTTACATACAAAATCTTCACAGATAGATAATTTGGTTTTTTCATCTTTTTGTTCATATTTGAAGATAATATTAGGAAAGTATTTATCTCTAATTTCATCAAATAATTTTTTGCTTAAATTATCATCTTTATTTCCAATTATTCTTATTTCATTGACCTACTCCCCGCCAGTTCGTTAAACTCACGAACGAGGATTCTTAATAGTTCAAGACCATCTTCCAAACTAATATTACGCTGAAATCCTCCGACTTTTAAAAGGCCTAGAATTCCAATTAGTCTGGCAACTAATGGAGTTAGAATTGTATCTTACTCCAAAGGGTGAGGTCAATTCACCTTCTAACCAATCGGGCTTACCTTCTAAAGTGCCGATTGTATACTTTTTTAAAATGTTAATTGCACCAACTGAATCTCTATGGTATTTAAATGTACAATTTGGACAATTGAAATTTCTATTACTAGGTTTGTGTTTTTTACCACATCGAGGACAGGTTTGACTTGTATAAGATTCTTCTTTATAATCAACCCCAATTCCAACAGATTCAGCTTTGTACTCAATCATATTTGTTATTTTTTTGAAAACCCATTGATGAAGTTTCTGGTTGGTTTCAATACCAAAGTTAATATTCTCTCTAATTCCTTTAATATCCCCAATCACGATAGTAGAAACCTTCTTCTTAATACAGTCGCTAATAAGATGGCTCGTGTATTTTTTCAACACATCCATAATCTTATTTTTACTTTTAAGAAGAAGTTTCTTTTTAGCACGATTGAGTTTCTTCCAACGATTAGAGTACTTTTGGCATTTTGACATTTTATTTTGAAGTTTGGAGAATTCTTTATTTCTAAATCTAATAAAGGAGTTAAGTTCACCTCCATTATAGATAAGACTTTCCTTACCATCAAATGTTACAATGGGGTGTATCTGGCCTAAATCAATAGCTAGAGTTTTATCATTATCATAATTAATCTGTTTGTTTTCAATATTAACTACCACATGAAGTTTATACTTATCTTCTTTAGAATGATAGATAATTTCAGCATATTTAGGTCTTTGAGTTAAACTAGATGTTTTTATTTTTAAAGGAGTAGCACCTCGGCCATTTGATAATCTCAATATGTTATTATTCTTTAACTTAATAGCACTTTTTTTATAGATTACTTTATTAAACTTACGAGTTCTATATGGTGGTTTGGGATTATTAGCTTTATCTTTAGATTTAAAGAAAGATTTAAGATTGTTAAAATATTGCTGTACTATACCCTGTTTGGTTTGAGAGTGAAGTCCAAACTCACTAGCATATAATTTAACTAACTTTTCCATATTTCCTTTAGATAACCATATATCCTTTTTTTCTTTTAATTTAAAAATAGTGCTAACTACTTTAGAATATATTCTACCACTTTGCCTAGATAATTGTTTGGCTAAATTTTGCTGTTCAATAGGCAATATATAAGTCTTATTCACAATCTCACCTCTTTCCAAATTAATAACATCATACCATAAACATATTGTATTTGCAAGTATGATATGTATGTGATATAATGTTTTTACGTGAGGTGATAAAAGTGGCTTTAAAAAATAGAACTAAGGTTACTACCACTATAAAAAATGAATTAGTAGATAAATTAGACAAACTTAATGAAGAAACTCGAATACCTAAATCTAAACTATATGATGAGGCTTTAGAACTTTTATTTCAAAAGCATAAAGACAAATTTAATGATTGATATTTAATCAACCATTAAATAAACCAATTCATCCCCGCTGATACATCAACGGGGCTTTCTTGGTTTTAAATCTTTGTAAAAGGGTTTTCCAGCCTATAATATGTTAATAGCATGAAAATATAATTAATAGGTGTTTTGGATATATCCTCTGAAAAAGCATTAATCGTTTTTTCTGCTTTTTCCTTATAAGATAAATCATTTGTTAAATGGGATAATTTTAATAAATTATAAGCTGCAATTGAGTTTGAAGATGGGATAGCACTATCACTTCCTTCTTTTTGTCTTAAAAATAAGTCACTGTTTTCTTCTGAAGTGAAATAAAAACCACCTTCAGCTTCATCCCAAAAATATTTTATCATTTCATCGGTTATATTAACAGCCCATGAAAGATATTTTTTATGCAAGGTAGACTCATATAGCTCAACTAAACCCCATAAATAGTAACTATAATCATCTAAGTTATTTACTTCTGTAATTTTCCCATTACAAAAGCTATGAGCCAATTTATTATCTTTGGTTCTCATTTTTTTGTATATATATTTTGCTGCCTTTTCTGCCATTTCAATATATTCATCCGAATCTAATACAAAGCCAGATTTGGCCAAAGCAGCAATTAGAAGCCCATTCCAATCTGTTAATATCTTTTCATCTTTCCCAGGGCAATTTCTTTTTTCTCTATATTGAAATAATTTTTCTTTTATTTCAGGAATTTTGTTATAATAATCTATATTTTTTAATGTTAAGTTTATCTCATCTGATTTTTCTATATTAAATGTTTTTTTAATAAGGTCAAATTCATTTGGATTTGATAATTTCTTTAATTCATCAATTTCCCATAGATAATATTTGCCTTCAACTCCATCACTATCAGCATCCTCTGCTGCATAAAAACAACCTGTGTCAGATAACAGATCTCTTTTTAAATACTTAATAATTTCCTCTGCAGTATCCTTATGTATGTTTTCACCAGTAACTTGATATGCTTCAAGATAGGTAGAAATAAGCAAAGCTTGGTCATATAGCATCTTTTCAAAATGAGGTGTTTCCCATTTTCTATCTGTTGAATATCTGTGAAAACCATAACCTATTTGATCATATATGCCACCAGAACGCATTTCTTTAAGAGTTTTTAAAACCATATTAATACTTTTATTACTTGTAAAATTATCCCAATATCTTAACAAGAATAATAAATAATGGGGCATAGGAAATTTAGGAGCATTACCAAAACCGCCATATTTATCATCATATATTTTTTCAAACATAGAAAAAGTATCTTTTAATATATCTTCTGTTAAATCTACTTCGGTTGCTTTTTCTTTGGACTTGATTTGAGAAATAATATTATTTGAAACATGATCAATTCTTTCTCGCTCGTTTTCCCATAAACTAATTATTTCTGGTAATATTGTAAATAAACCCTTACGTCCATATTTATTTTTTTAGGTATATAAGTAG
>Ga0207714_1002389_pt1 | contig 11365 bp, 17 predicted proteins | sample PonA232FremontCA_2_FD_187270 | JGI IMG/M metagenome (GOLD analysis project Ga0207714, IMG submission 187270) | Marine sediment microbial community from Fremont, CA, USA - Pond A23 Sediment 2 (SPAdes) | ecosystem: Environmental > Aquatic > Marine > Unclassified | place: USA: Fremont, California... | reverse complement strand
GATTCTCACTCGAACGCGTACAGACCCCAGTCGATGCTTCCGACGTAGAGACGACCGTCGATTATCGCCGGCGATGATTCGATTGGTCCTCCTGTCTCGTGGCTCCAGAGTTCCTCGCCTTCGGTGTCAAGCGCGTAGACGTAGCCGTCACGGCTTCCGAAGGCGACGTAGCCGTCACCTATTGCGGGTGACGTGCGTACGCTGTCTCCTGTGTCGTACGTCCAGAGAGACTCGCCGTCCGTTGTGATAGCGTGGAACGTACCCGACTCATCGCCAAAGTAGACCGTATCTCCGGAGACGGACGGCGAGGAACGCACGCCTGCGTCCACCTCGTAGTTCCACCGAAGTTCGCCTTCGGGATCGAGGGCACGCATTATTCCGTCGTCGTCGCCGTAGTAGAGGGTATCTTGTCTGACCGAAGGAGCGGAGTTCAGTCTCGTCGTTTCCCTGCTGAGCCAGTTCTGCTCGCCTGTCTGTGCGTCAACCGAGTAGAGTATTCCGTCGAATCTTCCGATGTAGATGGTATCTCCGGCAACCGCTGGCGCGGCTTGTATGTACTCGCCCGTCCGGAAGTTCCAGCCTTCAGTGCCGTCGAGTCTGACCGTCTGTAGAGACCTTCTGTCGTCCGCGCTCCCACCACCGAAGCTATCCTCGCCGAATACGATGAGGTCGTTCGGCTCCATTTCGGCGAACTTGGGTGCCGCGCGCACGGGTCCCTGTCCTGTGAACCTCCAGTCTTCTTCGCCCGAGGTGTTGAGCGCGTAGAGGTTGTTGTCGTCGCTCCCGACGATGACGAGTCCGTCCGCGACGAGCGGCGGAGACTGTACGCTGTCGCCGGTTTCGAACGTCCAGTCGCTCTCTCCTGTACGTGCATCGACAGCGTACAAGTTATTGTCGTTGCTGCCGATGTAGACGGTACCATCTACGACGACGGGCGACGAGTTTATCGGCTCCTCTGTTTCGTACGTCCAGCTAACCTCGCCTGACGGTGGGCTTGCGTCGGGGGCATGCCCCGTGTTCGCAGGGTCGGCTGCGTACGTGCTCCATGGTTCGTGTGAGAGTGTTTCTTCTTCCTGCTCCTGTCCTCCGTCGTCCGTCTCTCCGTCACCTTCTCCGTCCGAAGAAGCGTTTGAAGGCTCTCCGTCGTCTGTGCCTCCGTCGCCGTTTCCGCCGTCATCTCCTCCGCCACCGAGGCAGCCGGTAACAGCGACCGTCGCACCTGCACCCGTCAGACGCAGAATACGTCTCCTTGTCGTATGCGGCATGGCAGTGGTACATCAGTACGCCGTATAAACCTTTGGACGGGTACCGGAATCTTGTCGGATGATTTTCTATCCAAGCTGTAATTACGCCGGAGAACTATCTGCAGCCATGGAAAAAGATGTCGCCGGAACCTTCTCCCTTGCGCGTGACGACAGGATGAGCACGCCGAGGGCTGTCGCTGTCATCGACGACGGCACGGTTGTCTTAGACGCGCTGAGTACGCCGTACCGTTACTACGTCGTTCCGGCTTTTACGGGATTAGTGGGGATATCGTTGTCGGAGTTCATCGGCGCGAGTCTGGGTTCTGAAGGTTTCTTATGGGGTGTCGGGGGTGCCGTCATCGGTGTCTTCGTTGGCATGCTTATCGCTCTCGACCTGCAGAAAAGGAAACACGAAGCAGCTATGAAGTCGATAGCCAACGGCGAACGCGAAGCCTCGACGGACATCATCGTCAAGAAAGGAAAGGTAAACCAAATCGAGATAGAGGACGACGGAACCCGGAAAAATCTACACGTCGTCACACCGAAGCACGACTTCAAGCTGTCGGGCAACGCGGACGAGGTTGAACGTGTCCACGACGCGCTCACGTAGAGGAGAAGACGAGGAAGTCACGCACGAGAGAAGCAGCGACAAACTCCGCTTCGCCCGCGCCGTATGCGGGACACGCCTCGACAACGTCGAAGCCGACAGAGTCGGGTGCGAGCGCGCGGACGGCGTCGTGTAGTTCGTCGGGCGAACTGCCGCGTGGCACAGGCGTTCCGACGCCCGGTACGTACCCGGGGTCGAGAACGTCTAAGTCCACGGAGACGTAAGGTGCGTCGTACTCAGATGCGTCGAACTCTTCGAAGGTAAGCACCGTCACAGCGTCGGTTTCGTCGGCGAACTCCCATTCGTCGCGTGAACCTTCGCGCGCACCTACGACGTAGACTTCACGTCCGTCCTCTACGGCACGGCGTGCTACACAAGCGTGCGAGTACGCCGTACCTTCGAACTCGTCCTTGAGGTCGAGATGTGCGTCGAAAATGACGACAGACGAGGCATCAGTGCCACGAAAACCCGCGACTGAGACTGTATGCTCGCCGCCTAAGAAAACCGGCGTCTTACCGTCACCGACGAACTCCTCAACCTCGGCGGCGGCGAACTCGACAGTCTCTTCGGCGTCGTTCCACGCGTCAATATCTCCGTAGTCATGTACGCGCAGTTCGCGGACATCGGTGTCTGCGTCGCGTACGTATGTCTCGAAAGAAAGAGATGCCTCACGTATCCGTGCGGGTGCGAAACGCGCACCTTTCCTGAACGACGCGGTCGTATCGAGCGGGACGCCCGCGACGACGAAGTCGGCTTCTTCGTAGCCGTCGTCGGCACCCGCGAAACGCATGCGCTACTCCTCTACGACGCGCCGCTGTCCCATGCCTTCCAAGAAGATGAGGTTCTCGTCCTCCTCGACACTCATCTCCTCAGGTATCTTCATGTCGAACGTTTCGTAGGTGTCGAGGTCCATGACCTGAACGACGGTGTCGCTCGTCTTCGAGACGACCTGTCCCTGCTTACGTTCTATGATGGGCACCTGTATCTTCGCATCGACGGGCTGAGAGAACGACCTACGCTGGTCGTCGAAGACACCTTTACCTTCGACGCGCGCCTTCGCGCTACCGTGCTTTCCGGGCTTCGACGTGGAGTAGCTCTTTATGACGCAAGGCTCCTCGTCTATCATCACGTAGTTGCCCTCCTGTAGATCACGTACCTGTTTCTGTTCTACTGCCATCTTGTTGTTGTTTGACGGTTTGGACGACATAAACCTGTCCAATCTTCGGAACGTTCCGGTGCCCGGGTCTGCGAAAAGCTTTTTTTGTACCCTGACAAAAAGGAAACGAATGAAGTTAGAAGAAACCGTCGGAGACCTTCTCAAGGAGGTCAGCGTTGGGCTTGTATTTTCACCGGGTGCTGACCTCTCGGAGACGTTTTTCCCCGACGAGATAGAGACTATCGTCGTCTCCGACGACGGAGGCGACGTTCACCTGCCTCTGGAGTTCGACAGGTACGAGGACCGTGTCCGTTACGGCGTCGAGGGCGCGCTCGAAGACGACTTGGTCGAGGTGGGTGACACAGTCCTCTGTGTGGACAACGTCTTCGGAACCGAGCCAGACACGTTTTCACGTTTCAAGGTCACGGAGTCAGTACGTACAGGTCTCTACAGGCTTTTCATGGACTCGAAGGCGGACCCCGACGTTATACGCGCTGTCGTAGAGCTTGCGATAGAGTTAGGGCAAAAAGGGCAGAAAGGGAAGCCGATAGGCGCGCTGTTCGTCGTAGGCGACGCAGGGAACGTCATGGACAAGTCACGTGAACTCTCCTACAACCCGTTCGAGAAGTCTCATGTACATGTCGGTGACCCTATCGTCAACGTCATGCTCAAGGAGTTCTCGCGTCTCGACGGTGCTTTCGTGATAAGCGACAGCGGCAAGATAGTTTCGGCATACAGGTATCTTGAGGCGGACGGAGAAGGCATCGACATACCGCGCGGTCTCGGAACGCGGCATATGGCTGCGGCTTCGATAACGCGCGACACAAACGCCGTCTCCGTCGTCCTGAGCGAGAGCGACAACATGGTACGTATCTTCAAAGCGGGCGAACTCGTCTTAGAACTCGACCCGGAGGAGTACTGAGATGTGGGTAACGCAGATAGCAGCGCAGTCCACGGTCGAAACGTTCATCTCTGAGTTGGAGACAGCCGACCTGACGGTCGCGCTGCTGATAGTAGCTGGTGGTATAGTTCTCGGGTACGTTGCAGGCAGACTCCTAAGAAGGCTCTGCAGGTCTCTCGGACTGGACGACTTTGTCGAAGGAACGACGTTCGAACGTGTCGCTGAATCTCTCAGTACGAGCACAGTCGGCATAGTAGCGACGACGGTAGAGTGGGCTGTCTACCTAACCTCCGTGTTCATGGCTTTCGACGTTCTCGGCTTCGACATACTCGATCAGACGATTCTTATGCGTCTGACCAACTACCTGCCGAACGTTGTCTTCGCTTTCTTCATACTCGTCTTCGGTGCTATACTCGGTGACAAAGCCGCTGTACTCGTTTCCGAACGTCTCGAAGGCGTAAAGATATCCGACGTTGGCGTCGTACCAACACTCGTCAGGTACTCGGTCGTCTTTGTCGCATTCCTGATGGCACTTAGCCAGTTGGGTGTATCGACACTAGCACTCCATATACTCCTTTCAGCCTACCTTGTCGCAGTCATAGCCGTCGCGGTCGTCTCGCTCCGTGCCGTCCTACCGAGCGTCGTGAGCGGTCTTTATATCCTCTCGACCCACCAGTACGGAATAGGCGACAACGTACGTATAGGAGAAGTAGAAGGCGTCGTACAGGAGGTCGATTTACTGACAACACGTATAGACGACGGCGAACGCGAACACGTCGTTCCCAACAGCGAGATATTCGAGGAAGGCGTCTCGAAGGAAGTATGAGAAGATAGCTGTGGCGCGCCTGCGTCCAAGTACCCGCACCGTTGGGATAAAGTAGTATGAGAACGAAAAGCACCCATGCTACGCGCGCGAATAAAGGGGGTCGGTACCGCGGGCAACGACGCGCACGCGGTCGTCGTCGAGGCGGGCAACCGCTACCTGCCCGTCATGATAACCGGCGACCAAGCACGCTCCATACAGCTCGGTTTGTCGGGCGAGGACTTCGAGCGTCCTCTGACACACGACCTTCTGCTAACGACAATAAATGAAATGGGGGGAGCACTCGACCGTATCGTTATAGACGACCTGATGAACGGGACGTTCTACGCAAAGATACATGTCGAGAGGTACGACAAGGGGGAACGCGAGGAGTTCGTGATAGACGCACGTCCGAGCGACGCAGTCGCGCTGTCCGTCCGCTCCGAGTCACCTATAGAGGTTTCCGAGGAGGTTATGGAGGAAGCCGGAAGGACGGAAGACGAGATAGAGTTTCGGGATATATAGCTCCACGTTTTATCCTCGTCGTGCCGCGGGAATCAGAAGGCGAGATACGGTATCTGACTGTTGAGGAGATATACCGAATCCATGACGGAATTATCAAGGAAGACGTAGGAAGCTCGCCGGGAGTTGTCAACGAAGGAAACGTCGAATACGCTCTGGATATGATTCAGCACGGTGTTCCCGGACAGAAGCCCGAAACAGTTCCGGAAAAGGCGGCACACCTCATGCGTCTGATAGCGTCCGGACACGAGTTCGCCGACGGAAACAAGAGGACAGCACTCAACGCCACCGAGACGTTTCTCGCACTGAACGGATATAGCTTCGACTACGGCGACGAGGTAAGAGTACTTTTGCGTGACTTCGCAACCGAGGGCGAGGTCAACATGGACCACGTGGTTCGGTACATCGAAGAGGCGACGACAGATAAATAAGCTTAGAAGGGGTATGTAGGGTATGTCGGAAGTTGAAAAGAAAGACAGAGACGAGGAAGAGGAGGATCCTGTCGAAGTAGCCCGCAAGCTGCGTGAGGAGAACCGCGAAATATACGACAAACTCGCAGACGAGTAAACCCACCTTTTTACTTCGTCGGGTTCGCTTTGCTCACCCGACTCGCAAAAATCTGGACCAAAAACTACCCGCTCGCTCCTCATGTCGCTCGCGGTTAAACAGAATAAGGTTACCCGATATACCGCAGGTCGTCGTCGCTCGGGAAGCTTCCCATCTCCATATCCGTGTTCATCTCCTCCAGACGTTTGACAACTTCCTCCATCTCCTCTGCGCGTTCCTCAAGCTTGGCTGTGTCCACCTCGAAGCCAAGTGTGCCGGTCAGAACGTCTAAGACAGCCTGCGCGCTCTTCGGGTCAACGAGATAGCCGCTCGTCTCACCCATGAGACAGATTCCTTCGATACCTCTTAGTTCACCAAGTCCGAGAAGAAGACCGGAGACGCCGACTATGCCGCCTTCGGGTTCACCCTCGCCGAACTCGACGCCGTGTTCCGCGATTTCGTCCACGAGTTCCTCCGAGTTCGCAGCACCGACGACGTTGTACTCCTCGACGAGTTCGCCGGTTGCGACGCCGCCGAGCGCGTAGACGCGTTCGACGCCCGCCTCCTCTGCGGTGTCGAGAAGATTCTCGGTTATCTTGTAGTGTCCATCGAGGGTCTGAGACTGGTGGTCACCCGTTAGGACGAGCGTCTCGACGCCGTCAACCTCGCACTCGTAGAGTTCGGCACAGACGAGTTCTGTCGTTCCGTCCTCATCGACGGCGCACTGTGGCGGGAAATGCTGACTGTAGATACGCTGTACGACACGCGACTCGAACTCCTCCAAAAGATGCTCTGCGACCAACTTCCCGACGTGACCGACGCCGGGGAGCCCTTCGACAAGAACCGGGCTTTCCGCCTCTATCTCGGATACATCGACGACCTCTATTTCTTCCATTTAACGCGCCTCCTGTGTTCGGCGTAGGGGTCGTCGGGGGAAAACCTTGGCGGTGCGGTGTTAAGTGTATCCGCGCCACAGTCGGGACAACTGTCCTGCATTGTGTAGAAACCGCCGTCATGCTCGTCCGAAGAACAGACGCGTATTAAGGACTTCATCCGTTTAGCTTAGGCGTCGGCTGTCTGCGGCTCCTCGTGGTACTCTCCGCGTCCACCGAGTTCCTCGATACGGTTCTCGGCACGCCGCGCGCTCTCCTCAACTGCGCGCTGTGCGGTCTTGTAGTCGTGTGCCTTCGCAGTAATACGGTACTCGGGCGCGCTGACGTACTCAACCTGAATCTCTACGTCGCCGTCTGCGTCCTCAAACTCCATCTCCTCCTCTATCTCGCCGAGCGCGTCGATAACGTCATCGACGCCCGAAGCCGCGGTCGTCTCTATGTCGACGTAGCCTGTGACCTCGACATAAGGGACGTTTATGTTCTCGCGCGCAACCTCGGTAAGTGTCTCAGCGAGGTCGGCGTCGATTCCCGCGTCCTCGAAGACATCCTCACCGCGTATCGCACCCTCTTCGAGTGCCTCGTACATCGTGCCGTGTTTCGTTATTAGTGCCTCGGCGACTTCGCGGTAGGTCTCGTCGTCTTCGAGAGCCATCGAGAGCCAGTTGTCCGCCTTCTGCTCGTTCTTCCACTCCTGTATCTTGTCCTGTCTCTGGTGGTCGTTTACGTCCTTCGCCGACAGGTCAATCTGTTGGCTCTCTTCGTCTATTTCGAGTACCTTACAGACGACAGTCTGACCCTCGCGTACGTGGTCGCGTATGTACTTGACCCAGCCGCTTGCGACCTCTGAGACGTGTATAAGACCTTCCTTGTCCTCGTACTCGACGAGGTCCACGAACGCCCCGAAGTCCTCTATCTCCTTTACCTCGCAGACGACTAACTCGCCGGGTTCGGGCCAGCCGGAGTACTTCATTATCGCGCCTCGACTACCTCTGTTATCTCGCCGTGTAGGTCGCCCTTTCCGCCCGTCGGCGTGACGAGAGTCGCGCCACAGACTGCGCACGCAATCTCGGTCGCGGCGCGTTCGAAGACGACCTGTTCGTTTTCACAGTCGTCGCATTTGACCTGAAGTATTCTGCTTGCCATCTTACTCCTCCAGTTCGAGCTTGCCTGCTCTCCATCCCTCACGCGTGTGCGCCTTACCGCATTCGCTGCATCTGTAGCGGAGGTTGGTCTTCTTCGTCGGCTTGTTACCACCCGGAACCTTCGAGAACTTGCCGTCGTTGCCGATTCCGGAGTTGCGTTTTCTCTGACGGTCTATCCATTTCATCCCCGTCTCACGTCCGCGCTGTACGCGCTCCACCTCATGCTCGTGGTGGGCGTTACAGTGGGGGCAGTGCGTGTTGAAACGTCTCGGCATCTTCATGGTACCCGAAGTATCTCGTCTGCGCGTATCATAGTTTCGGTTAAGCGCGTCGTTTCGGAGGTCAGAGACGTGACGAAGGACAGATATCTTCGAGAACACACGAACCGCAGTCAGGGTTACGCGCCGTACAGACAGCACGCCCATGTGCGATAAGAAGGTGTGAGACGAGACCCCAGTCTTCCTGCGGAAACTTCTCGCGTAGGACACGTTCGATTTCGTCGCGTTTCTCCGTCTCAACAAGACCGAGACGTTGCGAGAGACGCTGTACGTGCGTATCGACGGCGATACCCTCGTGCGTTCCAAATGCGTTCGATACGACGACGTTCGCAGTCTTGCGTCCCACACCCTCGACGGTCGTCAGGTCGTCGATGCTTCGTGGAACCTCCCCGTCAAAGTTCTCGACGAGCGTCCGCGCACCATCGACGAGATATCCGGCTTTCGAGTTGTAATAACCAGTCGGCTTCACGAGTTCGGCGACATCCTCCTGCGACGCATCAGCCATCTCTTCGGGCGTAGGGAACTCCTCGAAAAGAGCAGGTGTGACGGAGTTTACACGTTCGTCGGTGCACTGCGCAGAAAGCACTGTCGCAACCAAAAGTTGGTACGGCGTCTCGTAGTCTAACGTCGTGTCCGCCTCGGGATACTCGTCCTTGAGACGTGCGAGCACCTCGTTGGCTCTTTCATATTCCATGTGTACAGTTGGCGGTGAACGTTCTTTATTCGTGCGAATCTTCCGCATACTCTCTCACAAGGCTTAATTGTACTCCGCCGTCATGTAAAAACGAATGACCTTCAAAAGGAGGTTCAAGATTGAAAGCTTCAGACACAACAAAGTACTTCATACACGCGAATCTCAAGGCGGACGGGGTCGTAGAGCGATCTGACGTAGTCGGTGCTATATACGGACAGACAGAAGGACTGTTGGGCGACGAACTTGACCTACGCGACCTACAGCAGTCCGACAAGATAAGCAGGATGGAGGTCGACGTAGAGAGCGAGAACGGTTCTTCTTACGGAACCGTGACCATAGGCAGCAGCCTTGACCGTGTCGAAACCTCGGTTCTTGCTGCGTCTCTCGAAACCATCGAACGTATAGGTCCATGCGAGGCGAACGTCGAGGTAGAGCTGGTAGAGGACGTAAGGACGACCAAGAGAAAGAAAATAGTCGAGCGCGCAAAGTATATACACCGCGAGATGTTCGACGGTACGTCGATGGGAACCGAAGAGATGCTCGAAGATGTCCGTAAAGGTGTCCGTAAGGGCGAAATTACCGAGTACGCAGGTCTCCCTGCGGGTCCGAACGTCGAGGACTCCGACGCCGTCCTTGTTGTAGAAGGACGTGCCGACGTTCTCAACCTTCTGAAGCACGGTGTCAAAAACGCCGTCGGCGTCGAAGGCACAGACGTTCCCGACGCCGTAGGTGAACTCGCCGAAGAGAAGACCGTTACCGCCTTCCTTGACTCGGACAGGGGCGGCGACCTCATCCTCAGAGAACTCGAACAGGTTGCCGATATCGATTATGTCGCACATCCACCCGAAGGAAAATGTGTAGAGGACCTCTCGGGCGACGAAATAAACGAGGCTCTGCGCAACAAACATCCGTTCGGTGTTGGAAAGGAAGAGGCGGAAGACGAGAAGACGGAGGATAAAGAGGTAGAAAACAGGGAAGCGGAAACGGAAGACGAAAGCGACAGCCTGAAGCACAGGCTTCGCTCCGTCGAAGGTACCGACGAAGCTTTACTTCTAAACGGTGACAACGAGGAGATGATACGTGTCGCGGGCGAAGAGGTGAACGAAGAACTCAGGTCTAGGAACGGCGAGGTTCGGGGTGTCGTCATCGGCGGAGAGATAACACAGAGCGCGCTCGACATCGCGAGCAGTCAGGGTGTCGAAACGGTCGTCGGCAGCGAGATGGGTCATGTAGCGAAGAAGCCGCTCGACGTAAACGTTGTGACGGAGCCGGAGCTACCGTGAAAGACGGCGTCGAGGAGTTTCTGCGCGAGGACGTTCCTGCGGACTGGCGCGACGTTAGCAGCGCGGTTGTCGAAGGCGTCGATGCGGAAGCGACGGTTTTCACACGTGACGAAGGTGTCGTCGCGGGTGTCGAAGAGGCGTGTGCCGTCTTCTCGCACCTTGGCGCGGAGCCGAACCCGCGTGTAGAGGACGGAGAAGGCGTCGAAGCAAGCGACGTTATAATGGAGCCTTCGGGCGACGGCGTCGCTCTCCTCCGCGGCGAAAGGCTCGCGCTAAACCTTCTCGGTAGCATGTCGGGTATAGCGACGGCGACGCGCGAATGCGTCGAACGTGTAGAGAGAACGGGCGCAGACACGACCGTCGCCGCGACGCGCAAAACGACGCCGGGCTACCGCGAGTTCGAGAAACGCGCAGTCAGTCTCGGAGGCGGTGACCCGCACAGGTACGACCTGACGGAAGCCGTGATGCTCAAGGAGAACCATATCGCGCTCGTCGGTCTCGAAGAAGCTTTCCGCCGTGCCGAAAACCGTGCGAGTTTCACGACGAAGATAGAGGTCGAGGCAGAAGACCTACGCACTGCAGAACGCGCAGCCGAACTCGGTGCGGACATCGTTCTGTTGGACAACATGACACCCGAAGAGGTCGCAGAGGCTGTCGAAAGTCTCGACGGAGCCGGTATCACGGCCGAAGCGTCGGGCGGTATCACGAGCGAAAACGTCGCCGAATACGCACGTGCTGGCGCAGACGTTGTCTCGATGGGGAGTCTCGTCCATTCGTCCGACTGGCTCGACCTTTCGATGCGTGTCGAGTGAGCAAGAGCTACCCTATCTCTATGTCAGATCCACAGAATACCTGTGTCGCAAAGACTGTCTTGCCTTCGCTGACGTAGACGCCGACTGATATAGAGTTCCAGCTATCGTCAAGTATGTTTTCACGGTGGTCGGGCGACGCCATCCAGCCGTTCACAAGTGCCTGTGCTATCTCTTCCTCGTTCTCGGGAGTTACGGTCTCATCTCTCCGTTCGTCCTGAACCTCTGTCTCGTAGAATGTCGCGCCCGCGTTCTCACCAGTTGAGATGTTCGTATTCCGCAGACTTTCCTGCAGTTCCCGTCGTCTCTCCGGATCCTCTATTTCCTCTATTTCTTCGAGAGGAAGACATACTTCGGCGTCCATCCCGTCGTTGCTAAAGTCCACCCTTTCCCCAAATCTACGGTTCTGAGAGTCGATATGTCCAACGTAGCCGTTGTTCGCCATATCCGCGCTGTGTCCCCTCGATACTTCGACGAACTCGTCGGTG
>Ga0207714_1002388_pt1 | contig 11371 bp, 12 predicted proteins | sample PonA232FremontCA_2_FD_187270 | JGI IMG/M metagenome (GOLD analysis project Ga0207714, IMG submission 187270) | Marine sediment microbial community from Fremont, CA, USA - Pond A23 Sediment 2 (SPAdes) | ecosystem: Environmental > Aquatic > Marine > Unclassified | place: USA: Fremont, California... | reverse complement strand
AGTGGTGTCTTCTACGCCACGTGGGGCAACTACATGGATCCCAGCGTCTTCACCCTCGCCTTCGCCACGATTCCTATCGTCTGGGTTACGCTTGGCGGGCGGGAGTCACTGCTCGGAGCTATCGTCGGTACGATCATCATCGAACGACTCCGGCTGTGGTTCTCGATCAACGCCTCGGAGTTCGCTATCGTCTTCGTCGGCGTGATCCTCATGACCGTGGTGCTGGTGTTGCCGCGGGGCATCCTGCCGGGTATCCGTGAGATGTACGTGTTCCTCAGCGAGAACGGGCCGCGGGCGGCGGTCGACCACGGACGGACGGTCATTCAGGCGCGTATTCGCGGGGCGCTACAGACCGTCGGGATCGACGCTCCCGAGCCCGACACCCCGAGCGGTTCGGAGGTGGTGCGCGAATGAGTACGCCACAGGACCCGAACGTCAGAGAGCAGCCGGCTGTCGCCGCCACCGGGGGTAGCCGCGATGCGATCCTTTCGACGAAGGGCCTCACAAAGAACTTCGGCGGGCTCACTGCTGTCGATAGCGTTGATCTTAGCGTCGATGAGGGCGAACTCAGGTGTCTGATCGGTCCCAACGGGGCCGGCAAGTCGACCTTGCTCGAACTCATAACCGGTCAGCTCACGCCCACCGACGGCGACGTATACTTCGACGGCACAGACCTCGGCGAGCTGGAGCCACACGAGCGCATGGACGCCGGCATCAGCGTCAAGTTCCAGTCGCCGCACATCTACGAGAGCCTCACGGTCGAACAGAACCTTCGTGTCCCGCTCCAGCGGACCGACCGAGACATCGAGACCGTCATGGAGCGGACGCTCGACCGGATCGCGCTGACCGAGAAGGCCGACGAGCCGGCGAGTGACCTCTCCCACGGCGAGAAACAGCGCCTGGAGATCGGGATGGCGATCACGCTCGATCCGACGTTCATGATCCTCGACGAGCCGGTCGCCGGGATGTCAATCGACGAAACGGCCGACATCGCCGAACTGATCCGGTCGCTCCACGACGACGGGATGACGTTCCTCGTCGTCGAACACGACATGGAGTTCGTCCGGAAGATATCCGAACAGGTGACGGTGTTGAATCAGGGGTCGATCCTTGAGCAGGGACCGATCGAAGAGATCGAGAACGACGAGGAGGTTCGGCGGATCTATCTGGGTGAGAACGCATGACTCTCGAAATCTCGAACCTCAACGCCGGCTACGATGGCACTCCAATACTCCGGGATGTCTCGTTCAGCGTCGACGACGGCGAGATCGTCGGCATCGTCGGCCGCAACGGCGTCGGCAAGACGACGCTCCTGAAGTCGATCATGGGTCTTCTCGAACCCGAATCCGGGAGCATCCAGTACGACGGCGAGGAGCTGACCGGCAGGGCCGCCAACGAACACGCCCAGCGGAGCATCGGCTACGTTCCGCAGGGCCGCGACGTGTTCCCGAATCTCACTGTCAAGGAGAACCTGCTCGTCGGCGAGACGGTCGGCGGCGACGACGAGACCCGCTACGAACAGGTCTACGACTACTTCCCGATCCTTGAAGAGCGGGCTGGACAGGACGCCGGGACGCTCTCGGGCGGCCAACAGCAGATGCTCGCCATCGCCCGCGCGCTGGTCGGTGGGCCCGACCTCCTGCTGGTCGACGAGCCGTCGGAGGGCGTCCAGCCCTCTATCGTCCAGTCGATCACCGAGGACCTCAAAGAGATCAACGAGGAGTTCGGTACGACGGTCCTCTTCGTCGAACAGAACCTCTCCGTGATTCAGGGGCTCGCCGACCGGTGTTACGCGATCGACCGCGGCACCATCGTCGACGAGATCACCGGCAGCGCGGTCAGCGATCAGGAAAACCTCGAAGAGTATCTCGTCGTCTGATACGGCGTCGACTGACGCCTCGCTTGCCGCGATTTTTTGTTTCAACTACCGAGTTCTTCCGCTCGTCAGTCCAGTGACCGTAACGTCGAGTTCGCCACCACGAGCAGACTGCTCGTCCCCATCGCTATCGCCGCGAACAGCGGGTTCAACACGCCGGCGACGGCCAGCGGGACCGCCACCAGATTGTAACAGAACGCCCAGCCGAGATTCTCCCTGATCCGCCGGCTCGTCGCGGCCGTGATCGAGAACACCTGTGGCACCGCCGCCAGCGTACCGTCGACGACGACCACGTCGGCGGCGTCGGTCGCCAGTTTCGTGCCTGTTGCGAGGGCGATCCCGAGATCGGCGGCCGCCAGCGCCGGCGCGTCGTTGCTCCCGTCGCCGACCATGGCGATCCGGCCCCGCGAGTTGAGTTGCCGGACCGTCGCTGCCTTCCCTTCGGGTGGGACGCCCGCAAACACCTCGTCGACGGCCGGATACTCGCCGAAGACCGCTGTGGCGGCGGTGTCGTCGCCGGAGAGCACGACGATCTCCCTGTCCTCCTCGGCCAGCTCGTCGAGAACGCGTTCCCAGTCGGCTCTCGGCTCGTCGCCGACCGCGATCACACCCCGAACCTCGTCGTCCCAGCCGACGCTGACGGCGACCTGCCCGCTATCGGCGATTCGCTGGGCCTCGTTGCGGTAGCCGTCGGGGTCGCCCCACTCCTCGTCGAACAGGTCTGGATGGCCGACGAGCACGGATCGGCCGTCGACGGTCCCGCGAACGCCGCGCTCCAGCGTCTCGATGGCGTCGGTGTCGACCGCCGACACCGGCTGCCGGGCGACGGTGCCGCCGTCGGCGACGGACTGGTCGTCGACCGTCGCCGCCGGAGCCGCCGTCCCTCCCCCCGTCTCGGTGGCCGCGGCGACGATAGCGTCGGCGACCGGATGGGCGGCCGCCCGCTCGACGCTTGCGGCCGTCGTCAGTAGTTCGTCGGCATCGCCGCCGACGACCTCGGTGACGGTCATCTCGCCGGTCGTCAGCGTCCCCGTCTTGTCGAGGGCGATCACGTCCACGTCGGTCGGTCGCTCGAACACCGTCTCGCTGGCGACGACCAGCCCCCGTTCGGCGGCGACGCCGATCCCGCGAGCGACCGCCAGCGGCGTCGCCAGCCCGAGCGCGCAGGGACAGGAGACGATCAGCACCGTCAGCCCGGTCAGCAGTGCCGCCACGGGCTGGTGGCCCAGTGCCAGCAGCCCGACGGTCGTCGCCGTGGCAATCGTCACGACGACCGGAACGAACACCGTCGCCAGCCGGTCGGCGAGTCGCTGGACGCCCGGCGACTGACTCTGGATATCCCACAGCAGGGCGACGATCCGGTCGAGCGTGCTGTCGGCCTCGTCGCCCGCCCGGACCGTCAGCGGCTGATCGGTGACGACCGTGCCGCCGCGAACCTCGTCGCCCGGCCGCTTCGTTCGTGGGAGCGACTCGCCGGTGACCAGGGCCTCGTCGACCGCGGCCACGCCGTCGACAACCTCGCCGTCGACCGGAACCCGCTCGCCAGGCCGCACGAGGAGGTCGTCGCCGGGGTCGATTTCGTCGACCGGGACGGTCGTGCCATCCGCCCGCGTTGCGATCTCGACCTGCGCCGCGGTGAGCTCCGAGAGCCGTTCCGTCGCCTGCTGTTTGATCTTCGTCTCGTAGTAGTTCCCGGCGGTGACGACGAGAATGATCGCCACCGACACATCGAAGTAGAGCTCGGTGCGACCGAGCAACAGTGCCAGTGTGCTGTAGAGATACGCGCCGACCGCCGCGACCGCGACCAGCAGATCCATGTTCGGCTGGCCGGCCCGGAGGCTGACGAAGGCTCCCCGGAGGATCGGATACCCGGTGTAGCCGAGGACGAGCGTGTTCAGCAGCCAGAGCTGGCCGAAGAGATACAGGCCGCTGAGTCCGCCCAGCTCAACCAGCGGCTCGAACCCGAAGTAGGTCGGATACAGAAACAGCAGATACCACAGCATCGTCATCATCCCGAAGAACCCGCCGCCGATGAGAAACCGGACAACCTCGTTGTCGCCGTCGCCCTCCTCGTCGAGTGACTGTTCGGTGGCGGTGTATCCGTATCCCGAGACGACAGCGGGCAGGGCGTCGCTCGCGATCTCGGCCGGATCGTACTGCAGTTTCAGCGTATCGGTGGCGTAGCTCGCCTGTGCCGCGTGTACGCCGTCGGTGTCGGTCGCGGTTGCCTCGAGAAACGTCTCGCAGGTCGCACAGTGCATCCCGTCGACGTGGAGGAACTGGTCCTCGTGGTCGTCGTCGCTGACGGTCGCCCCGGTATCGAGTTCGTCTCGCGCCGTGTCGGCGTCCATCTCCTCGACATCGCCGACGGCCGTGGCGACCTCGAGACAGCCCCGACAGCAGTACTCGCCGTCGATACCCTCGCCGGTAACCGCTGGCTCCGGCGTCGGCAGACCACAGAGCGTACAGCTCACGGCGACCTCCGGGTGATCGGTGGCCGATCAGGACGCGCCGGCCGAGCACCCGCGGAACTACTCGGTCGCGTGGTCATCGGTGTGCTGGTCGTGGCTGCCATCGTCATGCGGGCCGAACGCGAGATACAGGGCGGCCGTAATCAGCAGGACATTGACCACCGAGACCACGACTCTGGGGTCGGACGCGAGCGCGTAGTAACCGACAGCGGGCACCGCGGTGAGGCCGACGAGCGTTGCCGTCCGGGGTGTAACCATGATACCGGAGCTACGCCGGAGACAGTATAATCCGTTACGCCGGTTCCCAGCAACTGGGCCCGCGCTGGATGTTTTAGGTCCGATTTGGTCCATCACCCACTAGGCATGTCGGACGAACAGCCCGCCACCGAGATTGGACACGAGGAGTTCGACCCCAACGGGACGCTCGCGCTCATCCTGATCTACTTTGCGATCCTCGTTGTGATGTGGGTCTTCATGTACTTCGTCGAGTTCCTCGGGAACGAACTCACCGTCATCGGGTGATCACAGATGGATATTCACAGCTACGAGAAGATCTGGCTCGTGCTCGCCGTGCTGTTGATCGCCGGCTTCGTCAGCACCGTCACCTACGGCGCCACCGCTGTCGGCGTCCAGATGATCGACGACGACGGCGGGACGATCGACGCCAACGCGCTGGACGAGGACCCACGCTTTGGGAATCCCCGAGTCGAACAGGTCGGCGAGAACCACTACGCGGCCTACGTTGTTGCCCAGCAGTTCATCTTCCGGCCCGATCCGATCACGGTTCCGGCCAACAGCACGGTGACCTTCTATGTCACCTCGCCGGACGTGATCCACGGCTTCGAGGTCGTCGGCACCAACGCCAACACGATGGTGGTTCCCGGGCAGGTCTCGAAGCTCACGGTCACCGTCGAGGAGCCGCGCGAGTACGGCATCCTCTGCAACGAGTACTGCGGCAATGGGCACCACACGATGGAAGGCAAACTGATCGTCCAACCGGAAGACGAGTACGCACAGGGGGGTTCGACCGATGGCTGAGGCACTCGACGCCGGCGCGCCGAGCTTCCGGGACCGGTTTCCCGACGAGGCGGCCGTCGTCCGGGCGGCCCTCCTGAGTTCGTTTATCGCGCTCACGCTGGGTGCGGTCTTCGGGATCATTCAGGGGCTCCACCGAACGAACGTCCTTCGTGTGCTGGACTCACAGTTTTATTATACCATTCTGACCGCCCACGGCGTGCTGATGGTCGTCTCGTTCACGATCTTCTTCCTCGTCGGCCTGTTTACGTGGGCCACGGTTCGAAGTCTGGAGCGGCCGCTCGAGGATATTCGCTACACGTGGGCGTGGTACGGGCTGATGGTCGTCGGGACGCTCATGGCCGTCGTCGCGATCCTCGGCGGGTTCGTCCCGTCGGTCGACATCAGCGCCGACGTCCTGTTCACGTTCTACGCGCCGCTGCAGGCCCACCCGCTGTTCTACGGCGGGCTGGCGATCTTCGTCATCGGGACGTGGCTCGCCGGCGCCGACTGGTTCTGGTCGTGGTACAACTGGAAACAGGCACATCCCGACGAGCGCATCCCGCTACAGGCGTTCATGGTGCTGACGACGATGCTGATGTGGTACATCGCGACTATCGGGATCGCCATCGCCGTGGTCGGCTTTCTCCTGCCGTGGTCGCTGGGGCTGATCGAACAGGTCAACCCACTGTTGACCCGGACGCTGTTCTGGTTCTGGGGGCACCCGGTCGTCTACTTCTGGCTGATGCCGGCGTACCTGCTGTGGTACACGGTGCTACCGAGCCTCGCGGGCGGCCGGCTGTTCAGCGATCCGCTGGCCCGCGTCGTGTTCGTTCTCTTTCTCCTGCTGTCGACGCCGGTCGGCATCCACCACCAGTATGTCGACCCCGGCATCGCGGAAGGGTTCAAGATGATCGCCATGACGAACACGATGTTCCTGCTGTTACCGAGTCTGTTGACCGCCTTCACCGTCGTCGCCAGCATGGAACACGGCGCGCGCCAGCGCGGCGGCACCGGGCTGTTCGGCTGGCTGCGGGCGTTGCCGTGGCGCGATCCTGCCTTCACGGGGATGACCCTGGCCGGGCTGATGTTCGCCGCCGGCGGGTTCAGCGGCATGATCAACGCCGGGATGAACATCAACTATCTCATCCACAACACGCTGTGGGTTCCCGGCCACTTCCATCTCACCGTCGGTACCGCCGTCGCCTTGACCTTCATGGCGGCGACCTACTGGCTGTGGCCGCGGCTGACCAACCGCCAGCTCTACAGCCGACCCATCGCGCTGGGGCAGGTGGTGCTCTGGTTCGTCGGGATGGCGCTGATGTCGAACGCGATGCACGTCATGGGGCTGTTCGGCGTCCCGCGGCGGACCGCCGAGCCGCAGTATCAGGGGTTCGACTTCGTTGCCTCGTTCGGCTCGATCACCGAACTCCGGATCCAGCTCGCCTTGGGGGCGACGCTGCTGTTCGTCTCGACACTGCTGTTTGCCGCGAATATCGCGCTCAGTTCGTGGACGCCGACGGTCAGCGGACACGGCCATCGGCTTCCCGACCCACTGTCGGGACCGGGGGACTCGCCGGTCGTGCTGGACAATCTGAAGCTCTGGTTCGGGATCGGCATGGTGCTCGTGGTGCTGGCCTACACGCTCCCGCTTGCGAGCATCGTTCAGGATAGCGGCCTCTTCGGCCGCGGCATCGACGCGTATCCGGCGATGATCGAGACACCCGTCCTGCTGGAGGGGTCACCGCTCTCGCTGGCCGAGCCGCTGGCGAGCAAGGTGTCGGCGATGCTCTCGGGGGTGATCTCATGAGGGACGCCTCGCCGGCGGGCGTGTTGCTCGGCAGTGCCGTCCTGTTCGTGATCCTCTGGGAGCTCCGGAGCGCGCTCGGCCTGCTCGCCGGCGTCGATCTCAGCGCCCCGGCCTACTTCCTCACCACCGTCGCCATCGTCGCAATCACTGCCTTCGGGCTCAGCGTCGGGCTCTTCCAGCTATCGGCGACGGTACTGGACCAGCGAATCTAACACTATGGCCACGATCAGGCGGGTCGGATCGCCGCTACAGGTTGCCGTCGGAAGCGCCGCGGCCGCGCTGCTCGTATTGCTGACGGCAACGGTCGCCTACATCACCCGCGTCGAGCCGACGCTCACCGGCTACAGTAGCCTTCTCTACCCAGCGGTGTGGATCCCGGTGAGCCTCGGTGTCGCCGTCTGGATCGGCCGCACCGTCCGGCCGCGGCCGCGTCGACTGCTCGGGCTCGCCATCGGTGGCGGCTACACCCTCGCGGTGTGCTGGCTGACCGGGCTGGTCGGGCCTTCTGCCGGGACAGGTGGGATACAGCTGATTCCAGCTCTTCCCGGCTGGGGGCCGCTTCTCCGGTACGATACCGGGCTGGTCCAGCTGGCCGTGATCCCGTTCAAGCTGGTGGCGTATCTCGCGCTCGGCTACGTCGTCTACGTGCTTGCGGCGAGTCGAGCGGGATCGCTCCGCCCGGCCGTCCTCGGGCTCGTCTCCTGTGTGAGCTGTACCGCGCCGCTGGTGCTCGCCCTCGGCAGCGTCGCCGGCGGCGTGCAGGCGTCGCTGCTCGTCGCGGGTGCGGGCTACGAGATCGCCACCGTCGTGCTGGTGGCGACGTTCGGACTGCTCGCGCTTGCTGCCAGCCGCCAGCCGGGGCCACAACAGGAGTCCCACAACCGTCGATCGAAGGGGGATGATCGGCGATGAGCGGCGCCGTGTGGGGCCAGCTGGCGGCGGTCCTGCACACGATGACAGCCTCGGGAACCGCGCGGCCGGCCGGCCTCGGTGTCTTCCTGCTGATCGGTCTCCTCGGCGGCGCTCACTGTCTCGGCATGTGTGGCCCGCTGGTGACGACGTACGCCGACCGGATGCGAGCCGCCGAACGCGATGGGACCAGTCGACCGGGTGGTGGCGGTCGAGCGGACGGCGGCGGGCCCACCGCGCGGCTCTCGGTCGGGATGGTCCGCCAGCACGGGCTGTTCAACCTCGGGCGGACGCTCAGCTACACCGTCCTCGGCGGGCTGTTCGGGCTGGCTGGCTCGCTCGTCTTCGTCTCGGCCGCGGCGCTATCGACGGCGTTCCGGACGCTCCACATCGTGACCGGGCTCGGTGTCGGCGTGGCGATCATCGCGGCAGGGGTGAGCTACCTGCTTCGTGGGCGAACACTGTCGCTGCCGGGCGAGTCGCTGTTGACGCCGGTGACAGCAGCGATTCAGACGCGGCTCACCGATCACGTCGACGACTACGTGACCGGGCCGGGGATCGTCGCGCTCGGCGCGGTTCACGGGCTGTTGCCCTGTCCGCTGCTGTATCCCGCGTTTCTGGCCGCCTTCGCGGGTGCCTCGGCGGTCGACGGCGCGCTGTCGCTTGCCGCACTCGGCGTCGGCACGGTACCGTCGCTGTTTCTCTACGGGACGCTGTTCCAGTCGGTCTCGACGACGACGCGGCTGCGGCTCCACCGTGCTCTTGGTGTCGCCTTCGTCCTGCTGGGCTATATTCCGCTGCGGCACGCGCTGGTGCAACTGGGGGTTTCGTTGCCGGGGGTCCCGATTCCGATATACCAGCCGGTCTGATGAACTCGTACTGGCGCGTTCAAAAGGCCCGGAAGGGTGCCTCTGAACCGGGCCGAGGAAGTGACGAAACTTCGGTCGTTATCCTCGGGCTAATGAGACGACCAACTGGTTATCTTAGCTCGAGCGTAAAATAGCTGTCGGTGGGTACTGTTATCCCAAACAGCAAAACGATCAGTCACCTATTCCAATATAATCACAACAGTCAACTGGATATTTGCTGCACTCTGTAACACTACTCGGTAACGAACTGTAGCAACTCCTCCCGCTTGGCGGCCTCGATGTGGGTCCCCAGGGCGGCCCGCAGGCTGCTGATGCGGCCCGATTTCGCCGTGATCGGGGCGATCACCTCGTCGTTCCACTGCTGCCACGGCGGGAACAGGCCGAGTCGATCACAGAGGGCGTCGAGCCGGGCGTCCCTGTCGTCGACCTTGTCCATCTTGTTGACCGCGACGACGGTTGGAATCCCGAGGTCGTCCAGAAAGTGGTACATCTCCACGTCGTGGGGGAGCTCGCCGCGGCCGCTGTGGCGGTCGATGATGTCGATGACGCTCTTACCGTCGACGACGAGGACGGCCGCCAGAATCGCGCCGGCGTTGTTCTCGATGTAGCGGACGATATCGGTCTGGATCGTCTCGCGGTGCTCGCCCTCGACGCCGGACATGAAGCCGAATCCCGGCAGGTCGGTGAACATGAACGACTGGGACGCCCAGTCGAAGTGGTTGGGCTCCTGTGTCACGCCGGGTTTCTGCCCGACGGGAACGGAATGGCCGGTGAGTTCCCGCATGATCGTCGATTTGCCGACGTTCGACCGCCCGACGAGGACGATCTCGTCGTCGCAGTCCGGGCGATCCTCGAACATACCGGCTCTCGGCGACCGGCAGGGAAACGGTTTGCGTTCGGTCGTGGCGACGCCCGACCGCGGCCGACAGCCGGAGTTTTCACCGCCCGAACCAACACCCGACCATGACGAAAGCCGACCTCCGCGAGCGGATCTGGGACCACCTCGAAGATGAGGGGATCGCCCGGTTTCCCTTCCCGCCGCACGGCCGGATTCCCAACTTCGCCGACGCGAGCAGTGCGGCCGACCGATTGGCCGACACCGACGCGTGGCAGGCCGCCGACACGCTGAAATGCAACCCCGACGCGCCGCAGTTACCAGTGCGCCGGCAGGCCCTCCGCGACGGCAAAACGATCTACATGGCCGTCCCGCGATTGAGCGAGCCAGAGCCGTTTCTCCGGCTCGCGCCCGACGAGGTCGACGATATCGACGACGCGACGACGGTGTCCGGCGCCGCGAAACACGGCGTCCCCGTCGACCCCGAGTCGATGCCGCATATCGACCTTGTCGTCGCCGGCAGCGTCGCCGTCGACGAGGCCGGCAACCGCGTCGGCAAAGGCGAGGGGTTCAGCGATCTGGAGTTCGCCGTCCTGCGTGGCTTCGACCGCGTCGATGCCGACACCACCGTCGCGACGACCGTCCACGACAGCCAAGTCGTAAGCGAGGGGGAAATCGAGCCCGACCGCCACGACGTGCCGCTGGATCTGGTGGTGACGCCGACGCGAACGATCCCGACCGAGGCGGCCGCCGAGCGGCCGGCTGGCCTCTACTGGGACGATATTGCGACCGAGAAGATCGAGGAAATACCGGTGCTACAGCGCCTCCAGCCGGAATAGCATTTCTTCAGGCGTCCCGCGAGGGCAGTTCCGGCTCGTAGCCGACAGCCCCGATCGCCAGATCCAGCGCCTCGTCGACGCCCTCGTTTTCGGTGACGCTCATGTAGGCGTCGGCCTCCACGTCCGTCGAGCGGTCGCTCTTGTTACAGACCGTCAGCACCGAAATATCGCGGTCGGCGAAGCGGTCGACGACCCCGTCGCGGAGTTCGAGCTGTACGTCCAGCGGGTAGCCACAGTCGCCGGAGGCGTCGACGAAAAAGAGGACGGTGTCGGCCAGATGTTCGAGCGCGCCGGCGGCCTGTCGCTCGATGTCGTTGCGCTCGTCCTCGGGGCGGTCGAGCAGGCCGGGCGTGTCGATCAGCTGGTAGCGAACGCGGTCGCGCTCGACGTGGCCGATCTGGACCCCACGAGTGGTGAAGGGGTATTCGGCGATCTCGTTGGAGGCGCGGGTGACGTGGTTGACGAAGGAGGATTTGCCGACGTTGGGGTAGCCGGCGATGACGATAGCCGGCTCGTCGGGGCGAATATCGGGAAGCGTCTTGAGTTCGTCGCGGGCGTCGCCGACCGCCCGGAGGTCGGTTTTGATCTCGTCGATGATGTCGGCGATGCGAGCGAACGCCTGCTTGCGGTGTTTGCGAGCCGTGTCGGGCTCGGTTTTGCGGAGTTTCGACTGGTACTCCCGACCCAGTTCCTCGATCTGGCGGCTGGCCCAGGTGACCTCCGAGAGCGACTGCCGGAGTTCGTCGAC
>Ga0207714_1002387_pt1 | contig 11377 bp, 11 predicted proteins | sample PonA232FremontCA_2_FD_187270 | JGI IMG/M metagenome (GOLD analysis project Ga0207714, IMG submission 187270) | Marine sediment microbial community from Fremont, CA, USA - Pond A23 Sediment 2 (SPAdes) | ecosystem: Environmental > Aquatic > Marine > Unclassified | place: USA: Fremont, California... | reverse complement strand
GCGGCAGTAACCGCTGGAGGATCGGGCAGGTACAGCGCCACCCGGCAGGGGCCGGGCGGCGGGCATCAGCGCGACGGTTACGCGTCGACGGTGATCGACCGACGGATCTTCTTCATCGCGTTCGATTCGAGCTGGCGGATGCGCTCGGCGGACACGCCGTAGTGATCCGCCAGTTCCTGCAGGGTCGTGCGGTTCTCGTCCAGCCAGCGCTGGCGCAGGATGTCGCGGCTGCGCTCGTCCAGCTCTGCGAGTGCGCCCTGAAGCTGCTCGTGTTCATGCTCGACCATATCCGCGTGCTCGGCCGTGGCCGCCGGATCGGAATCGTTCTGTTCCAGCCAGGAGGAGGGCGAGAACTGTTCCTCCTCGTCAGCATCCGCGGGTGCGTCGAACGGCGTATCCTGACCGGCCAGCCGGGATTCCATCTCCATGACCGTCTTCGGCTCGACGCCGAGGTCATTGGCCACGTTCTCGACCTCTTCCTGCGTGAACCAGCCAAGGCGCTTCTTCGACGAGCGCAGTTTGAAGAACAGCTTGCGCTGCGCCTTGGTCGAGGCCACCTTCACGATCCGCCAGTTGCGGATCACGTATTCGTGGATCTCGGCCCGGATCCAGTGCACGGCGAAGGAGATCAGGCGCACGCCTACCTCGGGGTCGAAGCGCTTGACGGCCTTCATCAGGCCGATATTGCCCTCCTGGATCAGGTCCGCCATGGGCAGGCCGTACCCCTGATAGCCGCGCGCGATGTGCACCACGAAGCGGAGCTGCGACATGATCAGGCGCTGGGCCGCCTGCAGGTCGTCGTGGTCGCGCAGTTCATGCGCGAGCCGCTGTTCCTCTTCGAAGTCGAGCACGGGGAGGTTGTTGACAGCGTGGATATACGCGTTCAGGTCCCCGGTGACTGCGGGCAGATGTTGTGACGGTTTCAGCAGCGCTGTGCTCATGTGCTGTTCCACTCCTGCGTTTGCGGAATCATTTTAGCACTCACACGGTGAGACTGCTAAAGGCCCCGAAAGTTCCCGGCGCAACGCGCGCCGAGGGCGCCAACCCGTTCCTCTTGGGGCGGCGCGGACCGTTTTCAACCCCCGCATCACTGATTTGACACACTGTGCGGCTTTACCCCGGCTCGATGGCCCGAAGATGCCGGCCGACGGCGAGCCAGGAGCCGAGCAGACCCAGTGCCAACCCGGCACCGAGCAGCCCCAGACTCTCCGCCCCATCGAGCCCGCTCAGGCGGAACCCGCTGCCGTAGGCCGATGCAAGGCGCGCCGTCGGCCCGGCGAGCAGCATCCCGGTGACCGCGAGCAGCAGCCACGCCGCGAGGGCCCCGAACAGCCCGAACCAGAGTCCGCCATACAGGAACGGGCGGCGGATGAACGCATCGCTGGCACCGATCAGCTTCGTCACCTCGATCTCCTGGCGCCGGTTGAGTATGTCGAGCCGGATCGTATTGCCCACGATCAGCAGGACCCCGGCCGCCAGCAGGACCGCGAACAGCCCGACGCCCCGCTCGATCAGATCGAGCAACGCGTACAGGCGCTCCACCCACTCGAGGTCCACCTGGACGCGGTCGACGCCGGCGATATCGTCGAGGGTCTTCGCCAGGCTCTCCAGCGCCGAGGCCGAACGCGGCGTGTCGGCCGCCGGCTCGATCACGACCACGGCCGGCAGCGGGTTGCCGTCGAGCGCGGACAGGGCGTCCTCGAATCCCGCCAACGAACGGAATTCCTCCAGCGCTTCGTCGGGAGAGATCCGCTCCAGGACCCGGACCGACTCCCGCGCGGCGATCTCGTTGCTGGCGCGCTCAACGGCGGACGAGTCGAGTCCGGGTTCCAGATAGACAGAGATGCGGGCGCCGGCATCCCAGCCGGCGGTCGCGCGCTCGACATTCTGCAGGAGCATCCACAGCGATGCCGGGAGCGCCAGGGCGATCGCGATCACGGCCGCCGTCATGCCGTTGGCGACGGGATTGCGCCACATGCGCCCGAGACTGCCGAGCGCCGCGCGCGCATGTTCCTGTACCCACGCGGATGGTCGCCCGAGTTGCCGCCCGCGCGCCCGCTGGCGCGGCGCTTTGTTGCCCTTCGGCGCCTGCTTGCGGTCGGGGACGCGGCGGGCGGATCGGCGGGCATTACGCGCCATGTGCCCTCCCGTGGAAGTCGTCCCGGGAGAGGGCGCCGCCCTCGATTGACAGCACCGGGAGCCCGAAGGCCTCCGTCAGGGCGATGTCATGGGTGGCGACCAGTACCGTCACCCCGACGCGGTTGAACTGGACGAACAGATCCATGATCTCGCGCGACAACGCAGGATCGAGGTTGCCGGTCGGCTCATCCGCCAGCAGCAGGCGCGGGCGATGGACCACCGCGCGCGCGATGCCGACGCGCTGCTGCTCACCGCCCGACAGGGTGATCGGCATCTGCTTCTCCTTGTCGAGCAGACCGACCTTGTCCAGCGCGGCGTGCACGCGCCGCCCGAGCTCGCCGGAGCGGTAGCCGGCGATCACGAGCGGCAGCGCGACGTTGTCGAACACGGTGCGGTCGTAGAGCAGGTGGTGATCCTGGAACACGATGCCCATCTGCCGCCGCAGCCAGGGCACGCGTCGGCGCGGCAGCGTGGACAGATTGACGTTGCCGACCAGCAACGTGCCGCGCGTCGCGCGCTCGATGCGCGCGATCAGCTTCAGCAGCGTCGACTTGCCGGCCCCGGAATGCCCGGTCAGGAACGCCATCTCGCCGTCCGGCAGGTCCATCGACAGATCCGACAAGGCCTCCTGCCGGCCCGGGTAGCGCTTGCTGACGTGGTCGAAACGGATCATGGCGCGGGCGAAGAACCACAGATGGACACAGATGAACACAGATAATGGCCTTGTAGGCCTGTTCTGGCCTCCGGGTAGTGAGTCTCGGCAGCGCAAGACGCGACCGGGTTGTTATTCCGGGATCGAATCCGTGCGCTGGCCGATCCGCTGAAAGGCGCTTCAGCGCCCCAGGCCCACCATCTGCGTTTTTCTGTGTCCATCTGTGGTTCCTTTCGGCCCTCCAGCGCCCGCCTACTCGTTACCCAGCAGGGCGTCGACGAAGGCTTCGGGGTCGAACGGGCGCAGGTCTTCGGGTTTTTCGCCGACGCCGATGAAGCGGATCGGCAGGCCGGTCTCCTGGACGATGGCGAAGGCGATGCCGCCCTTGGCGGTACCATCGAGCTTGGTGATGGCGAGGCCCGTGACGTCGACCGCGGCGCCGAACTGGCGGGCCTGGACGAGCGCGTTCTGGCCCGAACCGCCATCCAGCACAAGCAGCGTCTCGTGCGGTGCCGTCTCGTCGAAGCGGGCGATCACTCGCCGGACCTTGCGCAGCTCATCCATCAGGTTCGCCTGCGTGTGCAGGCGCCCGGCGGTGTCCGCGAGCACGATCTCGATGCCGCGCGAGCGCGCATGCGCGAGGGCGTCGTGGATCACGGCCGCTGAATCCGATCCGGTCTTCTGCGCGATTACGGGGACGCCGACGCGCGCGCCCCATTGCTGGAGCTGTTCCACCGCCGCCGCGCGGAAGGTGTCGCCGGCGGCGAGCGCTACCGAATGACCGGCCGCCTGCAGGCGCTGCGCGAGTTTGCCGATCGTGGTCGTCTTGCCCGAGCCGTTGACGCCGACGACGAGCATGACCCACGGCTGCCCGGGCGGTGGTTGCGAGGGCTCGGACTCGCGCGGCACAAGCATGTCGACCAGGGTGCGCCGCAGGATGTCACGCACCTCGGACGTCGTCCGCGCCCGCTTGGCTTCTCGGCGCAGCGTGTCCAGGATGGTGCGGGTCGCATCGATACCGGTGTCGGCCAGCAGCAGCTCCTCCTCGATCTGCTCGATCAACTCGTCATCGAGCGCGCGCCCGCCGAACAGGGCGCGCAGGCCGCCGCCCATACGGCTGCGCGTCTTCTCGAGACCTGCGTCGAGGCGAGGCTGCTCCTCCTGCTCGGCCGCTTCCTGCGGTGCGGTCGTGTCATCGACGGCGGCTTTGTCGACGCCCGCCTCGTCGCCGGGTGGTGCGGGGTCTTTCTTTTTGCCCTTGAACAGGCCGAACAGGCGCATGATGGGGAAACTCGCAGGGTGCGGTCGGGGCGACGCGCCGGTGCGCGCCTGCATGACAACGTGTTCATGATGCGGTCACGCTGCGTTCACGCAGCTGCCGCCAACCTTGGCGAAAGCGGTATGCTACCAGCCGCCCGCCAACCGGGGAATAAACCGATGGGTCGTATCCTTACACTCTTGTCCGCGCTTCTGCTGGTGCCGGCGTTGGCCGTCGGGGCCGACGATGGCACCGCGGAGATCCACGAATACCGGCTCGACAACGGCATGAAGGTGCTTGTGCGGACCGACCGCCGGGCACCCGTGGTCGTATCGCAGGTGTGGTACCGGATCGGCAGTGTCGATGAGCACCGGGGGGTTACCGGGGTGTCGCACACGCTCGAGCATATGATGTTCAAGGGCACCGAAGAGTACGGCCCCGGTGAAATGTCGGACATCATCGCGCGTCACGGCGGCTCCGAGAACGCCTTCACCAGTCACGATTACACCGCCTATTACCAGCAGATCGCGGCCGAGCACCTCGATCTCATGCTGCAGCTGGAGGCGGATCGAATGACCAACCTGACGCTCCCGTCCGAGGAGTTCGAGCAGGAGATCCGGGTCGTCCAGGAGGAGCGCCGGCAACGCGTCGAGGACCAGCCGCGCTCGCTGACCTGGGAGCGCCTGCGGGCCGCCGCCTTCCCGTCCGGGCCGCAGCGGTCGCCGATTATCGGCTGGCGCGCGGATCTCGAGTCGATGACCCTCTCCGATCTCGAGCAGTGGTACCGCAAGTGGTATTCGCCGAACAACGCGGCCCTCGTGGTGGTGGGCGACGTCGATCCGGACGAGGTGCGCGCACTCGCGGAGAAGCATTTCGGTGACCGCGAGTCGGTCGATCTGCCGCGGCGGCCGGCGCCGTCGGAGATCGATCCGCGCGGGGAGATCCGCCTCAGGGTGCACGCCCCCGCGAAGCTGCCGTATCTCGCCATGGGCTGGCGTGTGCCGGCGCTGGGCAGTCTGGACAGCCCGGACGACATCTACGCGCTGGATGTGCTCGCGGGCGTGCTCGATGGCGGGCGCAGCGCGCGCATCGAGCGCAATATCGTGCGCGGTCAGGAGGTGGCCTCGGGGGCCGGGGCCAGCTACTCGGCGCTGAGCCGGATGGACGAAACGCTGTTCAGTGTGGGCGGGACGCCGGCATCCGACCGAGGGATCGGCGAACTGGAGTCGGCGCTGCGCGAGGAGATCGAGCGCCTCAAGGACGAGCCGATCGAGTCGGAGGAACTCGAACGGGTGAAGACCAAAGTCGTCGCCGACGACGTGTTCCAGCGCGATTCGATGTTCTACCAGGCGATGCGCATGGGCCGGCTGGAGATGGCCGGTGCGGAGCAGGATGCCTGGGAAGCCTACCAGCAGGGCGTGCAGCGCGTGACGGCGGAGGACGTCCACCGGGTCGCCCGCGAGTATCTGACGGATCGGCGGCTGACCGTCGCCGAACTGGTTCCCGAGGGCGTCGATGGCGGTTCCCGCCCGGCGGGCGATGGCGAGGGGTTGATTGGAGGTGAAGATGCAGTCGCGCAATAGATTCGCACGCACCCGGGCAGCGATCGCGCTGGCGCTGATGCTGGCGACGGCCCAGGTGCTGGCCGCGCCTCAGATCGAGCAGTGGACGACCGACAACGGCGCGCGGGTGCTGTTCGTGCAGGCGCCGGAGATCCCGATGGTCGACGCCCGGGTCACCTTCGACGCCGGCAGCGCGCGTGATGGTGATCACCCCGGTATCGCCCGCCTCACCAGCAGTCTGCTGATGTCCGGCACCGGCGGCCGCGATACGGATGCTGTCGCGCGCGCACTGGAGCGCGAAGGCGCCGAGGTCTCGACTGGCTCGGCCCGCGACATGGCATGGATCAAACTGCGCTCGCTCAGCGAGACGGAGCAGCTGGAACCGGTAACGTCGCTCGTCGGTGAACTGCTGGCGCGTCCGGCATTCCCGGAAGATGAACTGGAGCGACTCGCGGAGAAACAGCGTACCGGCCTGCGCGAGCAGGAGCAGTCACCGGGCGGGATCGCCAATCGACTGTTCCGCGAGGCGCTCTATGGTGATCATCCCTACGGCCAGGATCCGCTCGGCAGCCGGGAATCGCTCAAGGCCATCGACCGCGGCGCCGTGCAGGGCTTCCATGAGGAGTACTACGTCGCGAAGAATGCGAATATCGCCATCGTCGGCGATATCGACCTCGAGCGCGCGAAAGAGCTCGCGCGGACGCTGGTCGGCGATCTGCCCTCAGGCGAGCGTGCGCCGGCGCTGCCGCCGGTGCCGGAACTCGACGAGGCCCGCACCATCGAGGAGTCGTTCCCGTCGACCCAGGCGCACGTGAAGATCGGTCGGCCCGGTGTCGCACGTGGCTACGAACAGTGGCCGGAACTCTATGTGGCCAATCATGTCCTCGGCGGCGGCGGCTTCACATCGCGCCTCTATGACGAGGTCCGCTCCAAGCGTGGACTGGTCTACGGTGTCTACAGCCATTTCAGCCCCATGGCGCGGACCGGTCCGTTCCGGATCCAGCTGCAGACACGCGGCGACCAGGTCGACGAGGCCCTCGGCGTGGTCCACGACGTCTTCAATGAGTTCCATGCAAAGGGCCCGTCCGCCGAAGAGGTCGAGGATTCGATCCTGAACATCACCGGCGGTTTCCCGCTGCGCATCGATTCGAACGACGACATCACCGGCTATCTGGCGATGATGGGGTTCTACGACCTGCCCGTTGATTACCTCGAAAGTTTCCCTGAGCGGGTGCGCGACGTCGATGCGGACAGCGCGCATGCGGCGTTCCTCGACGTGCTCGGGCAGCGTCCCCGCGTGACGGTCGTCGTCGGCGGCGATCGCGCGCGCGATGGCGGGGATGCGGGCGATGGCGCGGCAGCGCAGTAACACCGTCCGCATCATCGGTGGCGCCTGGCGCGGACGGCGGATCCATTTCCCCGGCGCGCCGGGCCTGCGGCCGACCGCGGACCGGCGCCGCGAGACCCTTTTCAACTGGCTCGCGTTCGATCTGGAAGGCGCCCGTTGCCTCGATCTGTTCGCGGGCTCCGGTGCGCTCGGCTTCGAGGCGGCCTCGCGCGGTGCCGCCGCCGTGGTGATGGTCGAGGCCTCGCGCGAGGTGGCCGCCGCGCTCGCCGCGACGCGTGATGGATTCGGTGCGGGGGGCGTACAGGTCGTGCATGCGCAGATGGCGCGCTACCTCAACCGGGCGCCGCAGGCGTTCGACGTCGTCTTCCTCGATCCACCGTTTGCCCAGCCACGGCTCGCCGAGGACGCGTGCCGGCGTCTGGCCGAGAGTGGCTGGCTTGCCACGGGGGCCCATATCTATCTCGAGGTGGCCGCCCACGCGCAACGGCCGCTGATCCCCCCGGACTGGACGCTCGTTCGCGAAAAGGCCAGCGGCGACGCCCACGCCTTGCTGTACGCCACTTCCTGATCTGTTTCTGCAGAAATTATTCGCGTATACTCGACTCCATGAAACAGGGAGTCTCTTCATGAACCGCCTCGCCACCCGTTCCGTCGAGCGGCCCGAGCGGCCCGAGCAGCGTGACGTGTTGAGCAAGGCCGTGGTCCGCAGCGCGGAGCGGCTGGGGCTCACCGGCCGCGAGCTGGCGGCCACCCTCGGCCTCAGCCCGGCCAGCGTGTCGCGCCTGATGCGCGGTGATTACACCCTCGATCCGAAGCACAAGTCGTGGGAGCTGGCGACGCTGCTGGTCCGCCTCGTGCGCGGTCTGGATACGATCACGGCCGACGATGAGCAGGCTGCACGCGCCTGGTTCGATCACTACAACGAGCACCTGCAGGCCGTTCCGCGCGAACACGTCGCGAGCGTCGAGGGGCTGGTGGATACGCTGGCTTATGTGGACGCCTTCCGCGCTCGCATCTGAGGGCAGGCCGCTGCGTGGCGACTGCTGGCGGGTGGTCGAGGACCAGCACAGCGCGACCACGCGCCGCCTGACCGATACGGCGGCCGAACAGGAACTGCTGGAAGACATCCTCGAGCAGAGCAAGCCGAGGGTCCCCGAGGCCTGCGCCGCACTGCATTATCTGCTGCAGACACCGTTCCGGTATGGTGCGCCGCCACCGCACGGGTCCCGCTTTCGGGCCCGTGGTGATCGCCGCGGCGTATTCTACGCCGCGGTCGATATCCCTGCGGCCATGGCCGAGTTGGCATTCTGGCGGTTGATGTTCTTCGAGGCCTCCTCGGGGGGAGTAACGCCGCGCAGCGCCGCGGTGCTGACCGTATTCTCGGTGGCGTATGCCACGCGCACCGGACTCGATCTGACGCGCCCGCCCCTCGATCGTGACCAGGCGTTGTGGACGGCGCCGGCGGATTATGCGGCGACCCAGGCCCTGGCGGAGAATGCCCGTGACGCGGGTGTCGAGGTCCTGCGCTACGCATCCGTGCGCGACCTGCGGGGGCGGACCAACATCGCCATTCTCGAGTGCGCCGCCTTCGCTCGCCGCGAACCCGTGCGCCAGCAGACCTGGCGGCTGTGGGTGGATCGCAATGGCGTCGAGACCCGCAGGGCCGTGGGCGATGAGCCGGCCCTCATATTCCGGCGCGGCGATTTCGCGAGCGATCCGCGCCTCGCGGAATGACGGCCCCGGATGCCGCGAACGGACTCGCGTTCGACGCATTCGCCGGGCCGGCCACGGACCGGGCGCGGCTGACCGCCGCGTTCCGGCGGCTTGCGTCCGGTCATCCCGATGCCGGCGCGACCTTGCAGTACCGGCGCGATCGTAAGCCCTTCGGTATGGCCTGGAGTGTCGACCCCGTTCGCATCGACGCCCCGGGTATCACGCATTGCGTCTGGGTTCTCCACGAGATCGATGCCAATGGCGCCGCTGGCGAAGGCGATCGCGCCGCGCCTGCGCACGCGGCGATCATCCTGACTGCCGCGCGCGCCTGCGTGGACGGTGGCGATCGCATCGTCCACGTCAACAGCGGATTTACCGCCCTCACGGGTTACGGTACCGATGAACTGAGCGTTCTTAGCCAGGTGTTGCTGCAGGGCGAGGGTGGCCCGGTCGGTGAGCAGCAACGCCTGCGGCGCGCGCTCGCGGGCGACTGGCCCTGCTGCCGTTGCGGCATGCCGGGGACGACGGGGCCGATTACTGGCTCGGTCTGGCGCACGACGTCACCGAAGACCGCGACCGCGAACAGCGCCGCTACGAGGCCGCCTATTACGACGATCTCACCGGGTTGCCGAACCGCGCGCTCGCCCAGGCGCGGATCGAGGTGGTGCTGGAGCGGCTCAAACCCGCCGCCCCGCTGGTCCGCGACGTGCACCTCGACCCGACCCGTCGCGACCTCGCGAGCCGGCTGGTCTCGCTCGCCGGCGAACACGGGCTGGCGACCGCGGCGGTCGCGGTCGAGACCGAGGGCGAGGCCGAATACCTCGAGGGGGTCGGCTGTGCCGCGGCCCAGGGGCACCGCTTCGGCCGTCCCGAAATTATCTGATCTCCGCGAACGCACGGCTCACCGGGCGGTCGCCCGGGTGCCCTCCGGCGGCCCGCGATGGCGCCATACGTGAACTGTGTCACGGCAGCTCCATGGCTTGTCCGCTATATTCGACTTACATACGGTCGATCAGTCCGCCTCTGGCGAACCGGCGCACGGGGTGTGGGGCTTCAAGGGTGCCCGACCACCCGTGTCTGCGGCATGGCGGCGCGACCAGACGTGTCATGCCAGGGGGCGAATCCATGGCTCAGGATAACGGGACCACCGGAGTACCGGTCGAACTGCTGCGGCCGGGCCTGTATGTACGCGAACTCGACCGCCCGTGGGTCGAGACGCCCTTCCTGTTCCAGGGGTTCCGGATCGTCGGGGGGGAGGAACTCGAGGCCCTGCGCGAGTATTGCCGGATCGTCATTATCGATGACGAGCGCTCCGAGGCGAAGGCGCTCGAGGCCGTTCGCCGCGAGGTGGTGAAGCAGGGGCATGCGCTGGCGGCCGGTGCATCCGCGCCGGCCGAGGCGCAGCCGGTGCAAACCAGGCGGGCGACCCCGAAGCGCCCGTCCGAGCGCGCGCGTCGACGCAGTGTCGGCGTGTTGTTCGCCGAGACCGAGAACCCCGACCGCAAGCGCTTCTCGACGCTGGTCCAGGCCGCCGCCGCAGCGCGCGGTGACGCGCGGGCTGCCGTCAGTGACGCGCTCCAGCGCGCCCGTGATGGCCGTATGGTGGACGTCGCGCGGATGGACGGCACGGTAGATGAGCTGGTCGATCTCGTGGTCGAGGATCCCACCGCCTCGCTCTGGCTTACCCGGATGCGCGAGCATGACGAGGGCATGGCCGTGCATGCCGTGAATACCACGGTGCTGGCGCTGACCCTCGGTGCCCATCTCGGGGTCGACCGGCGCGGGCTGCGCCGGCTGGGCTTCGGCGCGTTGCTCCACGACATCGGCAAGACGACGATGCCGCGAGAACTGCTGGAGCGACCGGACGAATTGAGCGACGACGAACTGGCACGCCTGAGGGAGTACCCGCAGGCCGGTTATGAACTGGCGGCTGACAGCGGCCAGGTCCATACCGAGTCGCTGGAGGTGGTTCGGCTGCACCGCGAGCGCTGGGACGGCCGCGGCTACCCGCGGGGGCTGCGCGGCGAGATGATCCCGCGCAAGGCACTGATCGTCGGCCTCGCCGATGCGTACGACACGATGACCTCGCGGCGCCCCTGGGCCGAGGCCGTGGCACCCGACAAGGCACTGCATGAGTTGTATGCCGATGCGGCGCAGGAATTCAGCGTCGATCTGGTGCAGGAGTTCATCCGCTGCATGGGCATATTCCCCGTGGGCAGCGTGGTCGAGCTGGACAACCGCGCGCGGGGAATCGTCCTCGGTGCGCGGCCCGGTGGCGGCCTGTGGCCGACCATACTCATGGTCCGTACACCCGATGGCGAACCGTATCGCAAACGCCTGCTGCTCAATCTCGGTGCCGAGGTCCGTCGCTCACGCGACGGTGGCCCACGTCGCATTGCACGCTCTATCGATGCCTCGGCTTCGGGGATCGACGTGGCGCGGCTGGTTGCCAGTGAGTTCGGGCTTGCTGCTTGAGGGTTGAGGGCGAAGGGCGAAGGTGGTCAGCCGGGGATCCGTTCGCCCAGGTGATCGTAGAGGCCGCCGCTGGCGGCGGTGTCGAGGTCGTCGAGCACCTGCAGCAGGCGCCGGGTTGATTCGGCGGGGGTGAGCAGGTCGCTGCCATCGCCTGAATACCATGGCGCCGAGAGGCGGGTGTCGACCGTGCCTGGCTGTAATGCCACGCACACCGCGTGCGGCTGGCGCCA
>Ga0207714_1002385_pt1 | contig 11383 bp, 9 predicted proteins | sample PonA232FremontCA_2_FD_187270 | JGI IMG/M metagenome (GOLD analysis project Ga0207714, IMG submission 187270) | Marine sediment microbial community from Fremont, CA, USA - Pond A23 Sediment 2 (SPAdes) | ecosystem: Environmental > Aquatic > Marine > Unclassified | place: USA: Fremont, California... | reverse complement strand
TCGAGCGAGCCCAAGCCCGGCCCCAGCTCGCCGCCCGGCACGCGCGCGCTCGTGCCCGCCGCCAGGTCGGCGGCGACCACCGCCGCGGGCGCGCCGGCGGCATCGGCGGCGACGACGAGGGTATCGCCGTCGGCGCTGAGCTTCGGGTTGGTGCCGGCCGTGGCGCCGTCGGGCTGGCGCACCGCCCCGGTCGCGGGGGTGACGACGGCGACGCCGTCCTCCGGGCGCTCGAAGGCGACGCGGCGGCCGTCGGCGCTGACGGTCGGGTTCGTTCCACCCGTGGCCCGATCGCTGCCGGCCGGGGTGGAGACGAGGGTGAGGCTGCGGATGCTCGGCACAGTGGGCTCGCGGGTTGTGGCGGCTCCGAAAGCGTAGGGCCGCGCGTGCCGGGTCTGCAATCCGCGCCCCTGCGGCACGCCGCCGCTGCCCGCTTGGCGGACGCGCGCCGCGGGGCTAGCTTCCCGCGCGACCCCGGGAAGAGGCCGCGTGCATGACATCCACGACCGCCCCCGCGGACGCCGCCACGCCCCGCGCCGACGACCGCGCGGTGGCGCTGTGGCTGCTCGCGGTGTGCGCCATGATCTTCGCCATGGCGGTCATCGGCGCGATCACGCGCCTGACCGAGAGCGGGCTGTCCATCATGGAGTGGGCGCCCGTCAGCGGCGTCCTGCCGCCCACCACGCAGGCCGAGTGGGAACGCATCTTCGCCCTCTACAAGCAGACGGCGGAGTACCGCGAGCTGAACGCCGGGATGTCGCTGGCGGAGTTCAAGACGATCTTCTGGTGGGAGTGGGTGCACCGCCTGTGGGGCCGGCTGATCGGCGCGGTCTTTCTCGCCGGGTTCCTGTGGCTCCTGATCCGGGGCCGGCTCCGGCGCCGGCTGGCGCCGCACCTCGTGGCACTGTTCGTGCTGGGCGGCCTTCAGGGCGCGGTGGGCTGGTTCATGGTCGCCAGCGGCTTCGGCGAGCGCACGGACGTCAGCCAGTACCGCCTGACGCTGCACCTCGGCTTCGCGCTCATGATCTACGTCTACGCGCTGACGCTCGCCATCCGGCTGCGCTGGCCGGAGGCCCCGGCGAGTCGCGATGCCGCCGCCGTGCGGCGGGGGCTGTGGGGGTTTACCGGGCTGCTGGTGCTCACGCTCGTCGGCGGCGCGCTCACGGCCGGGCTGAACGCTGGGATGGCCTACAACACCTATCCCCTGATGGCGGGCGAACTGGTGTCGGGCAATTACGGCGTGCGCGAGCCCTGGCTGGTGAACTGGGTGGAGAACGTCGCGGCGGTGCAGTTCAACCACCGCCTGCTGGCGCACCTGACCGTCGCGGCCGGATTGGCGCTGTGGCTGTGGGGCCGCGTCGCGCGGCTGGCGGACCCGGCGCGGCGGGCGCTGGGATGGCTGGCGCTGGGCGCGCTGGGCCAGCTCGCGCTGGGCGTGCTCACGCTCCTGGCCGTGGTGCCGGTGTGGCTGGGCGCGGCGCACCAGACCGGGGCGCTTGTGGTGCTCACGCTCACCGTCTGGGCGCTGACGCGCGTGCGCGAGCCGGCGCGCGTTTGACCGCCCGCGCCGCGCCGAGCGATCCTCGCGGCCGACCGATTCCGCAGAGGTGCCGATGGCCTCCAAGCGGCTGCTGATCGTCGCCCACGTCCCCTCGCCCAACACCGAGCGCCTGCGCGACGCCGTGGTGCGCGGGGCGCAGAGCGCGGACATCGAGGACGTCGAGGTCGTGGCCAAGCGCCCCTTCGACGCGGACGCGGACGACGTGCTGGCCGCCGACGCCGTCATCCTGGGCACGCCGGAAAACCTCGGCTACATGAGCGGCGCGCTGAAGGACTTCTTCGACCGCATCTACTACGCCGTGGGCGACGAAACCGAAGCGCTTCCCTACGCCGCCTACATCCGCGCCGGCAAGGACGGCACGGGCACCGACAACGCCATCCGCTCGATCACCACGGGCCTGCGCTGGCGCCCCATCCAGGAGCCCATGATCCTGCACGGGGAGTTCAAGGACAACTTCATCGGCCAGTGCGAGGAGCTGGGCGCGCTCGTGGCCACTGGGCTGGACATGGGGATCTACTGATCGCCTTCACGCCGCCGCCATGTCGTGCGCGTTCAGCGGGAAATGGCAGGTGTAGCGGTGCTCGCCCCCGGCCTCGGTGACGCGCGGCGGTGTGTGCGCGCACAGCTCGCGGGCGTAGGGGCAGCGCGGGTGGAATTCACAGCCCGGCGGCCGGTTCATCAGGCTGGGAACCTCGCCGTGCAGCTCCACGCGGGCGTGCGCGGCGTCGGGGTCGGGCTCCGGGTTCGCCGAAAGCAGCGCCGCCGTGTAGGGGTGGTGCGGCGCGCGGAAGATGGTTTCGGTGGCGCCCTGCTCGACAAAGCGGCCCAGGTACATGATGGCCGTGCGGTCGGTGACGTGGCGGACCACGTTCAGGTTGTGCGTGATGATGAGGATCGCCAGCCCCAGCTTCCTCTGGAGGTGTGCGAGCAGGTTGAGCACCTCCCCCTGAACCGAGACGTCCAGCCCGGCCGTGGGCTCGTCGGCGATGATGAGCCTGGGGTTGAGCGCGAGCGCCCGCGCCACCCCGACGCGCCGCGCCTGCCCGCCGGAGAGCTGGTGCGGAAAGCGCCCGCCGAACTCCGGGGTCAGCCCCACCATGTCCAGGAGCCGGTCGGCCTCCTCGTCCAGGTTCACCTCCGTGCGGCCGTGGATGCGCAACGGCTCTGTGATGAGCGCGCGCACGGTCAGCCGCGGCGAGAGCGAGCCCACGGGGTCCTGGAACATCATCGCCATGTCCGCGCGCAGGCGGCGCAGCTCGCGCGTGGGCAGCCCGCGCAGCTCCCGCCCATCGAAGCGCACCGACCCCGCCTGCGAGGGCGTGAGCCCCATGATCGCGCGCGCCACCGTGGACTTGCCGGAGCCGCTTTCGCCCACCAGCCCGAGTGTCTCCCCGGCGCGAAGCTGGAAGGAGACGCCGCACACGGCGTCGATGTAGGGATCGCGCACACCGCGCACCAGCGCGCGCAGCGCGCCCAGGCTGCGGAAGCGCACGCGCAGCTCGTCGACCGAGAGCAACGGGTCGCTCATGCCGGCGCCTCCTCGGTCTGCTCCAGCAGGTGGCAGCTCGCGGTGTGCCCCTCGGCGACGCGGTGGCGCGGCGGTGCCTCGCGGGCGCAGCGGTCGTGCGCCTGGGGACAGCGGTTCTGGAAGATGCAGCCCCGGGGCAGATCGGCGAGGTCGGGCAGCGCACCCGGGATCGTGGGAAGCTGGCGCGTGGCCTCGCGGATGCGGCCCGGGTCGCAGCGCAGCAGCGCCTGGGTGTAGGGATGGCCGGGGTTGTGGAAGATCTCGCGCACGCTGCCCGCTTCCACGACCTCGCCCGCGTACATCACCACCACGTCGTCGCACAGCTCGGTGACGGTGCCGAGATGATGCGAAACGAAGAGGATGGAGCAGCCCTGCTCGCGTTGCAGCTCTTTCAGGAGGTCGACGATCTGCACCTCCAGCGTGGCGTCGAGTGCCGTCGTGGGCTCGTCCGCCAGGATGAGCGCGGGCTCCACCAGCAGCGCCATGGCGATGCAGATGCGCTGGCGCATGCCGCCGGAGAACTGGTGCGGGTAGGCGGTCAGGCGGTTGTCCGGGTCGGGAATGCCCACGGTCGCCAGCATGTCGCGCGCGCGCCGGCGTTTGTCCGCCGTGGAGCCGGGCAGGCGGTGCTGGATGTCGATCATCTGCTCGCCGATGGCGCGCACGGGGTTCAGCGCCGTCATGGGGTCCTGGAAGATCATCGACATGCGCGCGCCGCGCAGCTCGCGCATGCGGTGCTCGCTGGCCTTCGCCAGATCCTCGCCTTCGAACAGGATCTCGCCGGAGACGATGCGCGCGTTCGCCGCGAGCAGGCGGATGATCGTGGAGGCCAGGGTGGACTTGCCGCAGCCGCTTTCGCCCACGACGCCGACGATGCGCCCGCGCGGCACCGTGACGTCGATGTCGCGCAGCGCGTGGAGGGCGCCGCCGGGGCTGGCGAAGTCCAGCGACAGGTCCCGGATGTCCAAGAGAGGATCGGCCGCGCCCGCCATCACACATCCTTTCTCAGCTTGGGATCGAAGATGTCGCGCAGCGCTTCGCCCAGGAAGGTGAAGCCCAGTGTGGTCAGGATGATGGGAATGCCGCCGGCGATCACCGGCCAGGGCGAGTTGGAGATGTGGTTGAAGCCGTCGTTGAGGATGGTGCCCCAGGACGGCGTGGGCGGCTGCACCCCCATGCCCAGGAAGCTCAGCCCCGCCTCCATCGTGATGACCAGCGGCACGTCCATGCTGGCCAGGATGAGCAGCGGGCCGATGACGTTGGGCATGATGTGGATCGCCAGGATGCGCGGCGTGCCCGCCCCCAGGGCGCGCTCGGCCTGGATGAACTCGTTGTTGCGCAGGGACTGCGTCTGCGTGCGCACGATGCGGGCGTAGATGGGCACCGAGGTGATCGCCACCACCAGCACGATCGTCCACAGGCTGGGGCCCAGCAGCGTCACCACGGCCAGGGCGAAGATCACCACGGGGAAGGCGCGCACGGCGTCGAGCACCAGCAGCATGCCGCTGTCCAGCCAGCGCGGCCCGAAGCCCGCGATCAGCCCCAGCACGAGGCCCGCGGAAAGCGCCGCCGTCAGCGCCGCCAGCGCCACCTGGAGCGCGACGCGCCCACCCATGACGAGGCGCGAGAAAACATCGCGGCCGAGCTGGTCCGTGCCCAGCGGGTGGTCCCACGTGGGTGCGGCCAGGCGTCCGCCGGTCATCAGTTCGGTGTGGTCGTAGGGCACGATCCACGGGGCCAGGATCGCGCTGCCCACCATCAGCACCACCAGCACCAGCCCGAAGACACCCAGCTGGTCTCGGCGCAGCCGCCGCCAGTGCTGCATCAGGGCGTGGGGCCGGTGCCGTCCCGCCCCGATCGCGCGCGTGTGCGTCGCTCCCCGCATGGTCACAGGCTCTCCCGCGTGCGTGGGTCCAGCAGGCCGTTGATGATGTCGGCGAGCGTGGTGGCGATGACGAACAGTCCCGTGGTCACCAGGACGCAGCCCATCACGACCGGGTAGTTGCGCGCGTCCACGGCATCCACGATCAGCGAGCCCACGCCGGGCCGGGCGAACACCGTCTCCGCGAACACCGCCGCCGAGAGCAGGTGCGCCATGCCCACACCGATGAGCGTGACCGTGGGCATGATGGCGATGGGCAGGGCGTAGTGCGTGATGATGCGCCGCTCCGGCATGCCGAAGGCGCGCACCATGCGCACGTGGTTTTCGCCCAGCACCTCCAGCATCGAGGCGCGGACGATGCGCGCCATGTAGCCGACCCAGGAGATGCCCACGGCGAAGGCGGGAAGGACGAGGTGGGTCAGCCTGCCCAGGAAACCTTCCCCGACCCCGATGGCGGGCAGCCAGTTCAGCGTCACCGCGAACAGCAGCAGCGCGTAGAGCGCCATCACGAACGAGGGAATGGCGATCGTGCTCACCGAGAGCACGCCGGTGATCTTGTCGATCAGGGTGTTGCGGCGGATCGCCGAATAGCAGCCCAGCGGGATGCCGATCACCGCCGCCCAGGCGATCGAGGTCAGGATCAGGGTGATCGTGTGGGGCAGGCGCTCGAAGACGATCTGGGAGACGGGCCGGTCGGAGAAGACGTCATAGCCCAGATCGCCGTGCAGCAGGTCCCAGAAGAACCCGGCGATCTGCAGGGGCAGCGGTTGGTCCAGCCCCATCTCGGCGCGCAGCGCCGCCTTCAGCTCGGGTGTGGCGCGCGGGCCCAGGATGATCGAGGCCGGGTCGCCGGGCACGGCGTGGATCATGAGGTAGAGCAGCGTGACCGCCAGCACCACGATCGCGGCGGCGAGCCCGAGCCGGCGTGCCAGAAAGAACCACACGGCGCGTCATCCTTTTCGCTTGCGGGCCGGCCCCGGTGGTGCTCCCACCGGGGCCCCGCCACAGCGCGTTTGCGATCAGGACGGCTCGAAGCCGCGGTACAGCGGGCGGCCGTCCGGGCGCATCGAGGGATCGAGCACGGTTTCCCGGAAGACCACCGGGTTGGCTTCGTGCGTGATGAAGCGGTACGCGCCGGATTCCTCCATGAGGTCCTGCATCTTGCGGTAGAGCTCGGCGCGCTCCGCCGGGTCGCCGACCTCGACGGCCTGCTTGTGCAGCTCGTCGAACTCCTCGCTGCAGAAGCGCTCCCAGTTCCACCTGCCGACCTGCTCGCAGGTGAACCACTGCGTGGCGTAGTAGGGGTCCGGAACCATGGAGAAGCGGTTGATGATGAGCTGGACGTCCTTCCAGCGATCCCCTTCGTCCTCCATGCCCAGGGTCCAGAACGCGCCCGAGTCCTGAACGCTGATCTCGGCCGTGATGCCGACGCGGGCGAGCTGGGCCTGGACGACCTCGGCCATCGTCTTCCAGGTCGTCGCATTCAGCGTGTCGATCGTCAGCGAAACCTCGCTGGTGTCGGCTTCCGCCAGGAATTGCTTCGCCTTCTCAGGGTCCCCCTCGGGCGGAATCAGCGACTCCTCGCGGTGGCCGACCAGGCCCGGCGCGACGATCCCGGTGGAGGGCTTGGCCTGGCCGAAATAGGCGGCCTCGGTGATTTCGCGGGTGTTGACCGCCCACTGGATGGCCTTGCGCAGGTTTTTGTCCTGCAATTTCGGATGGTCGAGGTTCATCCCCAGCCAGACGTAATACAGCGAGGGGAATTCGGCGATGTGGGTGTTCGCCGGCGGCGAGTCCTTGAAATTTTTCAGCGACGCCAGCGAGATGTGGGTGTAGTCGAGATCCCCGGACTTGTAGGCGATCTCCGCCGTCTTGTCGTCGTCCATCGGCAGGATGCGGATTTCGTCGAAGCCGACGTCCGCGGGGCCGGTGTAGTCGGGGTTCCGTGTCAGCTTGACGTGCTGGTCCGGCTTCCATTCGTCGAGCACGTAGGGGCCGGAGAAGCACGGCGGGCTCATGCCGAAGTCGCCGCCGTCCTCGGTGGCCTCCATAACCGCCTTCTTGGAAACGATGTGGCCGGCCCCGTAGGGCAGCGTGATGTTCCACAGCGGCTGGAAGGGCCGCGTGAGCACGATGACACCGGTGTAGGTGTCCTCGACGTCCACGCGGTCGAGCGCGGCCCAGTCTCCCTTGATGGGGGAATCGTGCTCCAGGATGCGTTCGAAGGAGAACTTCACGTCCTCGGCGGTCATCTCCCCGTAGCCGCCGGTGAACATGATGCCTTCGCGCAGCTTGAAGCGGATGTGGGTCTCGTCGACCTGCTCGATGGACTCGGCCGCCTGAAGCTCCCAGTCCCATTCGCGGCCCGGCTTGAACTGCACCAGCTTGGAATAGATACAGTTCATCACGTCGACATTGTAGGCGTTCTGGTAGAAGCCGGGGTCGAGCTTGCCGATGTCGGCGTAGGCGCGGGCGTGCAGCACCGAGCCCTCGGCCGCCCGCACGGCCCGGGACAGGGGCATCAGCGAGCCGCCGATCACGGCGACGGCGCCGGTCTGCAACAGCGTGCGGCGGGTGATGCCGCCGCCGTGCTGCGGTGTGTTGCTGTCCACCATCGGTGAAACCTCCTTGCGTTGCAGGCCTCGGTGAGACCGGATCGGCGGCGTTCGGTGTTGGTGTTGTTGGGGCGCCGCCGTCTTGGACGCACAGCCCGGCCGGCCCGCGCGCCTCACACGAGGTCGCGCGGAATCCGGTTGTGGAAGCTGTGCGTGTAGATGCGCTCCTCGCCTTCGTAGGCATCGACGTCGGCGTGCAGCTCGAACGCCTCGCTATCCGAGGTCAGCACGCAGTGCGTGAGCGTCGTGATCGCCCAGCCCGGCCGGGCCAGGTCGCGGCGGTACCAGGTTTCCGCGCGCACGCTCGTCGGGTCGGTCCCGGTGAAGGCGTAGGTTTCGTCGTTGACCTCGGTGAAGGTCATGCCGGTGTTGAGCAGCTCGGTGGGTCCCTCCCGCTGGTGGATGGTCTGACGCACGCGGTCCGTGGCGAGGTCGTGGACGATCCACCAGGTCTGCTCCGGCGGCGCGTGCGCGCGCTGTGGGTCACCGGGCGCCATCTCGGGCTCGCCGAAGGGGCGCAGGCCCTGCGCGTCCCCGGCTTTCACCGGCCGCACGGGCACGTCGAGCGAACTCGTTCCTGGCCACACCGTGAGGGTGGCGGGCTCGGGCGAGGGCCACGCGACCGGCCAGTACGAGGACGACACCGCCAGCCGGAGGTGATGAGCCGGCGGCAGCGCGTAGGCGATTTCGTGCAAGCGCACGGTGACGCGGTAGCGCCGGCCGGGTTCCAGCGGCTCGGGGGCGTCGTGGCGCTCTCGATGGGTCAGATTGAGCAGCCCGTAGGTGATGCGCGTGACCTCGCCGCCGGGCCGGACGTCGGACAGGCGCACCGCGACCATGGCCACGGGGGAGTCGCTGGCGATGTCCAGCGTGACCTCGGGCGCGCCGCAGATCTCGGTGCGCTCGCCCAACGCCGCGCCGTCGAAGACGAGGGCGCCGCCGTCCTCCAGGCGCTGGTCGTGCGGCAGGTCCGGGCCGTTGGCGTAGGCGCACCACTTGCCCGCGTACAGGCCCACGTGCAGCGGCGAGCGCACCCGGGTCGGCCCGGCGTCCTCGGCGGCGTCGGCGGTTTCCGCCAACCCGCGCGGCGTCAGGGCGTAGGTGTGCCGGGGGATGTCGGACGCCGGCCAGGCGGGCTCGGCGATCCAGCGCCCCGGCACACTGGTGTAGGACGGGGCGGGCTCGACGCTGTCCTTCATCCACAGGTGCACGCGCGGCTCGTCCATGATCCCCGTGTCCGCGCCTTTCAGCCAGTGGTCGAACCAGCGCACGCATTCCTGTAGGAAGCCGATGGCGGGGCCGGGCTTGCCGATGTGCGGGTAGGTGTGGCTCCACGGGCCCACGAGGCCCTTGCACGGCGCGTCGAGCCTGGACAGCAGGCGGAACACCGCGTCCGAATAGCCGTCCGCCCACCCGGAGACGGCGTAGATGGGCGCCTTGATGGCGCTGTAGTCCTCGCACACCGAGCCGTGGCGCCAGAAATCGTCGCGGCGCTGGTGGCGCAGCCAGGTGTCCAGCCAGAAGCCGCTGTGGCGCAGGCGCTGCAGCCACTGCGCGCGCCAGCCCTCGCCCACGGTTGCGGGGTCGGGCGGCAGCGAGGTGTGGGCGAACATGTTGGCCGCCCAGGCCAGGTTGTCGGCCAGCATGCACCCGCCCATGTGATGCACGTCGTCGCTGTAGCGGTCGTCCGTGGAGGCCACCGTGACCACCGCACCGAGTTCCGGCGGCTGCTTGGCGGCGATCTGCAGGCCGTTGAAGCCGCCCCAGGAGATGCCGATCATTCCGACCTTGCCGGTGCACCAGGGCTGCTCGGCCAGCCAGCGCAGCACGGCGCAGCCGTCCTGAAGCTCCTGCTCCAGGTACTCGTCCTGCAGCAGCCCCTCGGAGTCGCCGCTGCCGCGCAGGTCCACGCGCACCGCGGCGTAGCCGTGCGCGGCGAAGTAGGGGTGCATTTCGCTGTCGCGCGGGGCCGTGTGGTCGGACTTGCGGTAGGGGATGTATTCCAGGATCGCCGGCACAGGCTCCGTGCGCGCGCCCGGTGGCAGCCAGATCCGCGCCGCCAGGCGCGTGCCGTCGGGCATGGGAATCCAGACGTTCGAAAGTTCCTCGACCGCGGTCGACCCCGGCGTGTCAGCGTGCATCTCCCCTCCGCTCGATTGGCCCTAGATTAGTGTAAAATACGCTTGGGGCCGCCACCATTTCGCGACCCCTTTCGCGCCTTTCGCGCGTTGACGCGCACAGCGCATCACGTAGCATAAGGTAGGCTGTCGTACGGGAGGTATGCGAGCCGCCGTGACCGTCGCCAACGAGACGGATTTCCCGCGCAATCTCGCGCTGTTGTGCAGCTACGCGCCTTCGATCGCCGAGGTGTGCCGGCGGCTGGCCATGAACCGGGCGCAGTTCAACCGCTATCTGGCCGGCACGGCGGCACCCTCGCGGCGCAGCATGCGGCGCATCTGCGACCATTTCGGGGTGCAGGAATCGGAACTCCTGATGCCGCACGAGCGCTTCGCCGAGATCGTCGCGCTCAAGCCCACCGCGCCCGCGTCGCAGCGCGGCGCGTCGCCGTTGCCCGGCTATCCGCCGCAGGTCTATGCCAACGCCCAGCCGCTGCCGGACCGCTACTACGGCTATTACCACCGCTACTTTTATGCCGGAGCGGGCGACAACGCGGTGACCAAGTCCCTGGTCAACATTTTTCCGGAAAATGGGCGGGCCGTGTGGAAGAACGTTGAGCTGGCGAACCGGCCGAGCTTCTCCAACGGGCCGCGCAACACCCTGAAATATTCCGGCGAGGTCGTGCTGCTCACCGACCGCATCCACGTCGTCGAGTACGAGATGCTGGGCGCGCGCAACTTCTGCTACACGATCCTGTATCCGGCCTACGGCAACCACCTGACCTGGCTGAATGGCCTGCAGACGTGGCTGGCGCTCTCGCCGGGGCGGCACCCGACCGCCGCGACCGTGGCGCTGAAATTCCTGGGCCGGCGCGTGGACGTGCGCAAGGCGCTCGCTTCCTGCGGCGTCCTGCAGGACGACGATCCCGAGCTGGACCGGGACGCGGTGGCGCGCCTGCACGCCGTGAACCGGACATCCCCCGCGGCCGTCGCCGTCAACGAGGCGTCCACCTGACGCGCGGCGTTGCCGCGTGATGAAGCGGGATGACGTGGGGCTGAAAAGGTCGCGCCGGCGGGCCGGAAGACGGATGCGTGGAGCGGGCGACGGGATTCGAACCCGCGACTACCAGCATGGGAGGCTGGTGCTCTACCCCTGAGCTACGCCCGCGTCCGCATGGCGTCTATTCCCGCCATATAGCGGATGTGCCGGCGGCTGCCAAGCACGCAGCGCGTCACGGGAATGGCGTGAGGCTGCCGACAGCTTCCCTCACACCGCGAGATGACGCACGCGGGTGGTGTGCTCGATGGCGGCCGCGCTGAGGCGCGGAATCTCCAGGCGATCGCGCAGAATCTCCAGCAGCCGCATTTCCTCCGGCCCGGCGCTGCCGTCGGCCGCGGCGATCTCGCAGGCCAGCGCGTAGGCCGTCTCGCGCAGGTTGTGAGGCAGATCCTGGTCGATGCGCTGGACCGTGGTTTCCAGCCCTTCCTCGGCCTGAAGCAGCCCGGCGCAGTCCTGCGCCGCTTCGGTGAGGTGGCCGCGGTCGAAGTCGCGGAAGACGGGCCAGGTGCGCACGATTTCGCCGAGGCTCGCCAGTTCCGCGTCCGACATCTCCCGGTCGGCGGCGGACATCAGGACCATGGTGTAGATGAGGGCGAGGTGGTGGGGATGCATGGCGCGCTCGT
>Ga0207714_1002383_pt1 | contig 11384 bp, 6 predicted proteins | sample PonA232FremontCA_2_FD_187270 | JGI IMG/M metagenome (GOLD analysis project Ga0207714, IMG submission 187270) | Marine sediment microbial community from Fremont, CA, USA - Pond A23 Sediment 2 (SPAdes) | ecosystem: Environmental > Aquatic > Marine > Unclassified | place: USA: Fremont, California... | reverse complement strand
AGAACAGGCTTTAGGCTTTATCCAAGAGAATGCGGACAAAGTGCCGAAAGACTTTGCTTTGCATGTGACAAAGGCCAATAAGCCTATTGAAGCGGCGCAGAGTATCAAGCGGAGACTTGCTGAACAGCAGAAAGCTTATCAGCAAGCTTCGGTGCGTTCTGAAGAACCCGCGCCAAAACAGCAAAGACAACCGCAACCGCAAAAGCCGGAGACAGGCCACCCTGTTCCTAATACTGTTCCCGGTGCGCCTGTTCGACAGGAAACCACAAGTGGCCAGCAGCAGGAACAGGAAACCCAAACTGAACAGGAGATTGAGAGTGGCAAACAAGAAGAATCAACATCCAGACCAACAAACAGTGGAGAAACTTTTCAACAACATCAAGAAGCTGAAAAAGAATTTACACGACAAGAAGCAATCGACAGAATCATCACAGAATTTGAAGACACAGAATCAGACATCTTCGGAACAGCAGCGCACCTTGACGAAGAACTAAAGCGCGGCAATATTACACAAGAGGAAGCCGAAGCGTTAAACACAGCTATTGAAAACCAATTAGATGTTGATAGTATTGATCGTCAACAGTTTCTTGCGGATTTTGAGTCAAGCTTAAACAACCAAGATCAAGTTGAGGATGAAGCTGACGCTACTGAAGAGTCTGTTGCTGAAGAATCTACTGAAGAAGTGCAGGAAGAGACTACTACACAAGAGGATCAAGCTACACAAGAAGCCGAGGATCGCCAACAGGATATTCTTAGGCGTGAAGCTGAATACGAGACATACGATAAGAGTGTGGGACGTATTCGTGAACTTGGAGGGTTACAGCTTGCAGATGTAAAGGAACAACATGGTAAGGCCGGTGTTGAAGAACTTCGCAAGAAGTTTGGTCCTAACTTTGTCACCAAGAACGGTGAGCCAATGGACACCGCTGCACAGATTCTTGCAGAAGAGTCTCCGGAGTTTGGTCTTGAAAGTGACAAAGAAAGTCTTTGGACTTTTCTGACAGAACGAGTCAAAAACACAAAACAGATTGGAACCAGACCTTCTCCAAAAACTAAAAAGAGTAAGACCAATCAACAAAAGAAGGTTAAAGAAGAACAATCTGAACCTGAAGAAACAAAAGAATCCGGTAGCGAACAAACAGTAAGAGAAGCGTTCAATGAAGCTTCCCAAAACGGAAAGCGTAACTTTGTCAAGATCGCTACTGTCAAAGAGAAAGCCAATCTCAGTGATGATAAGTTTGTTAATGCTGTGAACTATCTTCGGAATACCGGAGAAATTGAACTTACTGGTGGCTATGATCCTGCTTACTTCTCCAAATCAGAGAAGGAAGCCACCAAGCCTTTCAGTGAGGAAGGCGATGGCCACTTTGTTATGAAGCGTGGCCAGAACTGGAGAGAAGAAAAACAGTCTGAGTCTCAATCTAAGAAGGAAAGACAAAAGGAACAGGTTGAAAAGGCCAAGGGTAAGAAGGGTGAATCGAGTGATAACCAAGCCGCTCAGACTACTCAAAAGAAAACCAGTGGCCAGAAGAAGTCTTCAGGAAAAACTCAAAAAACAAACGCCAAGCAGGAGTCGGAATCCAAAACAAAGAACGACACAAAGGACACACAGAGCAAAAAACAAAGCACTTCTGAAGCAGCGAACAAAGAACCGTATGAGGTTCCACTGTCTCAATACGATGGGGATAAAATGACCCATTTCCAAGCTGTGAAGTCTGCTATCCGTGACGGCAAGCTTTCTCCTGAGAAGGCGTTGGAGATTCACGGAAAGGACTACTCTATTAAGAAGTGGTCAGAGTATAAGCAGGCCACGGGTGAGGAAGCTGCGCCGGTTAATGAGTCTGAATCTCAAGGTAAGTCTGAAGCTGCTGGAAACGACATTACTGAGGATAATGCGGCTGACGCAATTATGGATATTCTGAACGGTGATACGTCTTTTAAAAGTCCATTACAGGAGGCGCAGCAGCAAAAGAAGGGAAAGTCTTCACAGTCCAAGAGAGGCAAGAAAAATGCCAATCAGGAAAACCAACAGACAGAGCAGACAGATATAATTGACCTGATCTATAAGAAGGTTCGTGGAAACAAAGCCGATCCAAAGGTCAAGGCTCTGGTGAGAAAGAAAATGCCTCAAGGCTCAGAGGTGAAGGAACTTGGAACTGGTGATATTATTGTGAAAGCCCCGAAGGGTCGTAGCTTGCTTATCCGTCCGAATGAAACCATTTGGGCCGCTGGCGAAGATAAGATGGGTATGACTGAAGGCCCGAAGTCTATCTTCAAAAAGCATGGCGTGAAGCTGAATAACGGAGCAGTGATTACACTCAGTAAGAACTACCCTAATGAACTGGAAACTACTCTGAATCACGAACTGTTCCACGCTGCAAAGATAATGGCCCTGACTGAATCACAGAAGAAATTGTTAGACAAAAAGTTTAACAATGAAGAGGAACAGGCAGAGGCTTACGAGAATTGGGTGCTGCAAAAAGAGCCAAAGCATCCATACTTCAAGAAGATACAAAAGATGTTCGATGGCGTGGACAAGATTTTCAAGCAACTCCAAACCGGACAAGCTTGGAAAAACCCACTTCAGTCTAAGGGCAATGCTTTTTATCAGCCAAAGCAGGAAGACATTTCCTATAAACCAAATAACAAGGAAGTCTTGGAAGCCGCAAAAGATGATCTGGAAGCCTATGAATTAGACACTGCGGTTCCGTTATTCAAAACAAAGAACCGCATGGCCAAGGACAATCCTGATAAGCAGGAGACTTTGGATGCCTTTGGAATGGCCCCGGAACATCCTATTGTGGACAAAGTGAAGAACGCTTTGAGTTTTGACAAAGCGGTTGAACGCATTGTTGATAGATACCATCCCATGCGGCAACTGGAAGACTTGTTTGAACAACAAACAGGCATGTCAGTTTCGCGTGATGAGAGTGGTTATATCTCCAAGCGGCTCGGAACGTCTACAAAGAACACGATGATTGCAATGCTGGAAGATGGAATACCCGTCAGGAAAGAGGGTGCTATTCAAATTGAAGGCGACAAAGAAGGCTTATATCATGTTCTTGAACCGTTGGGCGATGATATGTATTACTACTTCATGCGCCGTGTTGTTCAGCGTTCCGACAAACTGAAGCAACAAGACCCGGACAAAGAACAACTTATTGATGATGAGAAACGGGCTGAAGCTATTGAAATGTATCAAGCGCGTGAGGATAAGGAACTTTGGGATGAAATAGATAGAAAACTTGAAAAGTTACAGAAAAGCGTGGTCGATTTTGCTGTTAATGAAGGAGTTATTCACCCTGAAAGCGCGGAAATGTTTGAGTTTGCTTCATACATTCCCTTCTATCGTAAGATTCAAGATGATATGAGCGATCAGCAAAGCACACTCAGCCCTACTTTTAATAAGCAGTATATTCAGGACGGTATTCGTGAATTGAAGGGAAGTAAAAACCCGATTGACGATCCGCTGAAAAACCTTATTCAGAATTGGGGCCATTTGCTTTCTGAGTCTATTCAAAACAATTCACTCAGAAACACGCTGGCCATTGCTGAACAAACTGAATGGAACGGCAAGTATGTCGCAGAAAGGATCAAGAATCCAGCAGACGCAATGAAGTCAAAGCAAAGTGTCGGCATTAAGATTGATGGAAATACCCATTATTACAAAGTAAACGATGCTGCGCTTTTTAACGCTATGACTGATATGCGTCAGGAAAACTTGAACAGCACATTAGCCAAAATCCTGCGCGGTGCAAAGAAGACCCTGACATACGGTGCTACAATCGGCCCGGTGTTCAGGATTCGCAACGCTTTTCGTGATTCACTGCATGTTGCTATGATGAACAATTCGTTCCGGCCCTTCATTGATACATGGAAGGGTCTTTTGAAGGCATACAATCAAACCGATGAATATAAAGAACTACGAGCGGCAGGAGGTTCTTTCTCCGGTGGCTACTTACAATCCGGTGATCCTGAAAACCTGTCCGCTGAAATTGGAAAGCTGGTGGCTGGTGATAAGAAGCGGAGTAAGTATAATCCTGGGCGATGGCTGAAGCTGTGGCAGGAGATTGGCGATGCCTTTGAAAACGCGTCTCGGATTGAATTGTATAGCAAGCTGCGGAGTGATGGAAAGTCCATTCCAGATGCGGCTTACCAAGCTAAAGACATAATGGACTTTACACTTTCAGGAAATAGCGGGTCCGTGCAATGGGCTATTCAAGCTATTCCGTTCCTGAACGCGAGGCTTCAAGGCTTGTGGAAGATCACCAAGGAAACCAAAAATCAGGAAAACGTCAAGCGGTCTTCTATCGGTAAGATGGGGGCGGTCTATGGTATCGCTTCTCTCACACTCCTTGGCCTGACTGCTGCTGACGATGATAATTGGGCCAAGTATTCTTCGCTGCCAGATTATGAGAAGTTCATGTATCATCACCTGTTCGTGGGTGATACTCATGTTCGTCTGCCAATGCCTTTTGAGTTGGGAGCGTTGTTCGGTGCTGCTCCAGTGGCCGCAGCAGAAGCCTTTGCTGGCAAAGAAGACGCTGGCCACATGCTGAGTTTCCTTGGTCACACGTTTGGAAACACCTTGCACGTCAACCCGCTTCCGCAGATAGGCAGGCCATTGGTGGAACAGTGGGCGAATAAGGACTTTTTCACTGGCCGTGAGATTATCCCAATCGGGATGCAGCAATTGAAGCCGACTGAGCAGGCCGACCCGTGGACTTCAAAGACCTTGAAGCAATACGGGGAGTTGATTGACAAGAGTGGGCTGGACAACGTGTTTACCGGATATGCCAGCTTCTTGAAGTCACCTAAAAGAATGGAAAATCTGATACGTGATTATTTTGCTACTATTGGCACAGCTACCCTTGGCATGACTGACATGGCTCTTACTTGGGCCGATGTTGGCCACCAAGACCCGGCTTGGGCCATGAAGGATTACCCATTTGTCGGTGCTTTCGTGCGAAGCAACACGGTCAGGCGATCAGGCTACACAAATGACGTGTATGATATGGTAAGCCAGTTGGATGAGATTACCGCTACCGCTAGGTATTATCGGCGCAATCGTAACCCGGAAGCCCTGAAACAATGGCTGAAGGACAACACGGATAAGCTGAGATATGAAGGACAGGTAAGTGCCTTGCAGAAACAAATGTCAAACCTCCGTAAGCGACAACGCATGGTATGGAGGAACGATAACTTGAGCAAGGCCGAGAAGCGGCGACAGCTTAATAAGCTGACACAGCAGAGAAATAAGATGGTGAGGAATAATGTGAACGATCTGAAGAAAGAGAAAGTCTGGTAACTTTTGTTGTTTAAGGCAGCAAAAAAGCAATAAACAAAAACCCGGAACTGATGGTGGTTCCGGGTTTTTTAATATCTAAGCAATAAATAAAGCAACAAATAGGCAATAAAAAAGTTAAGTAATAAAGAGAGAATCCCCATCACACAAAGACATTTAGTTATTGACAATCCGTCCACTGCACGGATATACTATTCCTACCTAGTTAAGTTTCCTTTTTTAACTAACCGTAATTCCCTGATTTAAGGAGAATTAGTATTCTCCTTGTATATTAAATTTACTTGACATAAGCGTGAAGTTCCATTAACTTTGAACCCCTATCGCAACAAATAGGAAACAAAAAAATTAGGAGGAAGTATGGGATGGGAAAACGTCAAAAGCTATAAGGGAATCAAAAAGTATGTCTCTTCCAAGCATCGTTACGAAGGAAAGCCGGATGAGTGTTACTACATCTACATGAAAGTAAACGGAAAAGCCCGAAATATTAAAGTAGGCTGGAAGAGTGAAGGCTACACAGCAAAACAAGCCAACGAAATAAGGAATGATAAAGTAAAAAACCTACGGCATGGTATTCCAGAACAAACTTATATTACAATTGATGAAATATGGAACAAAATAAAAAACAAGTTTCAACACCGTAAAGATTCACAAAGTTTTTATGGTCGTTATTACCTTCATATTAAGCCTCTTTTTGGACATAAATTAGCTTCAGAAATACAAAAAGAACACTTAGATGAATTATGCAACAACTTACTGAGTAAAAACTATGCAGAATCTTCTGTTAAACACGTTCTTCAAACCTTCAAAAACATTTATACAACAGCAAAAGGCTATGGAATATACAATGGTAAAAATCCATTTGAAGAATACAAGCCTCCAAAATTACAAGGAAATAATAAAGTCAGATATCTCTCTTATGATGAAGCAGAACTATTACTTGGTGAACTATATAAATATAATATAAACACTTACTATATGGCACTTCTTTCTCTTCATACAGGCGCACGTCTAGGTGATTGTGTAAATCTTAAATGGGAGCATTTGAATTATGAGAATAACCTTATTTATTTCGCAAAAAGAAAAGGTGGAAAAACAGGACATGCCTATATGACTTCAGCTTTAAAAGAAGCATTTCAGCACATACAAACTTACAATCAATCAGAATATGTCTTTCCAGACATGAAAGAAGACAAAACGCATCCAAAAAACTTTAGACATATTGCTGATAGATTATTCAATAAAGGCACAAGCAGAATGAATAGAGTAACCTTCCATACACTCAGACATACATTCGCAAGCTGGCTTGTGTTACAGGGAACGCCTCTTTATCACGTATCAAAACTTCTTGGACACAGTAGTATACAAATGACAGAACGGTATGCTCACCTCTCGCCTGACGATGGAAAATCAGAAGTGCAAAAGATGTTTGAAAACAACGGGAGTGAAGATAAACCAAAAGGCAGAGTAGTTAATTTCGGGTAGGACTAACAGACAGGAATAAAGTAAAAGGCCGGGGTTTAATCGCCCCGGCCTTTTTTATTGTTTATTTTTGAAAAGCTACATCACTGAATAACTCAGGATACTCACATTCAAAATCCTTTAGAACAGGCCAGAGCAAGGCCCGAATTTGAGGGTGGGCCGCGTGGCTGCACCTGAGATTAAGAATATGACGTAATTCACGAATGTTCGCAGTGACAACAATCTCAGTTTTCACCGAGTTATTCAAAACCTGTCGGGCTTTTTGCGGGGGCCGATTATAAGTCTTTATCAAATTATTGTAATCTTCTTCAGAATAATAACAATTTTGAAGCCAAACAAGCTCCGCATCTGAAAAATGGGCGTCCATATCAAGTTCAGAATTATACTTGCCTAACACCTCCTCATCTACCCACACTGGCCGGATAAACTGCATGTGATTATTCTTGGTATAATTAACATATCGGGTAGACTCCTGAGAAAAGCTGGCCAGCCTATGCCGGACCAGTTCATGCGTCACGCCTTTGTCTGTAATGAACCTTACCGAAGCGGAGACGTGTTCCAGCACTGATTCATGCCCGGACCTAATAAGCATTTCGACCAACTCTTTATTAGTCTTTTTGCTATGCCCCTCCGATTTATAACACGTTCTTGCAGCTTGCGCGATTCGGGTAAAAACATCTTTAGGGTAATACTCAAATTGATGATACTGGTCAATAATCTCCACTGTGCCTACTCCTTATTGTCGTAGTTATCGGTTCCAAATCGAATAGAATTTTCCTCATTAAAACCGTATGCTTCTTCCAAGTCCCGCACGTATTGTTTCATTAATCTCCAAATAACAACTTTTGGAAATGACAGCTTGACAGCGAATTTAAAAAACAGGTCCAGTAAACACATTAGATCATGTATTCCACTTTCTCGGGTTTTTTGAACTTCGCAATACTCAAGATCATGCTGTTCTTCAGTATTCAGGTCTTCTGTGTCGCGTATGAATCGGATCATCCTTTTCCTCCCCTTCACCACCTTTAGTGCGTTTCAGCCCAATTCTGGCCTATTTTATACTCACCATCCAACTGACACTTGAAATTAAAAAACCATTCTGCTTCCTTGATTTTTGCTTTTGCTGTCTCACCAAGATACTCACTGGCTTCAGGCAGAGACTTATATTGTGCTTCGTCATGGACGTGCAGCATTTGTGCATAATCCACGCCCCATTCCCATCCATCAAGCTGCATTTGCTTATCGGTTTCCACGGGAACGTATTTCATAATCACGCCACCTGCATTTTGAAGCAAGGTATTCAACGCACTGTGCGAAGAACGGATAGGAAGCCTTCTTCCATCTAAACCAACTAAATATCCAAACCCTTCTTCTCTTTCACGTTTACTAACTTTTCCCTGAACAGCAGTAATAACTTTTTCCAATGCCGGGATACGAGTAAAGAATAATTTTTTCAGTTCCTTGCCAGCTTTTATTTTTTGATTTTTAGTTCCTGTTGGATAAACAATGCTACCTACCTTCTCATCACCGGCCCCATACACGGTACTATAAATGAACACCTTAGCAGTATCCCTTGATTCCAAACCAACTGTTTTTCTATTTTGTTCGTGAATATCGTCTTCAACAACAGTCTTTGCAAAAGCCCCGCCATCAAAGAAAGCCATGAAATGACCAAGACAACGAAGTTCCAGTGAACTAGCATCAAAACCTACCATTTCATAACCTTCAGGCGCATGAAACAAAGCCCTACATTCCGGGCCATACATAGATTTAACTGCGGGAACCTGTGCGAGATTAGGGTTAGAATGTGTGCAGCGGCCTGTGACTGCTCCATTGGTAATCAGGTCGCCGTGAATGTAACCGTCTTCTGTTACCTCCTTTAACCAAGCTTTATCACCATCAGCCAACTGGCCAAGGCGTTTGTTGTATGTCAGGTAATTGGTTAGGTCTTTGGCAATATCAATGTTGAGTTTACCTAGCACTTCTTCATCCACCCGTGGCCGGGTTCCCTTCTCCGTGTATTCGTTTTTCTTTGGTTTCCAGCCATATTTTGACTGAAGCACATAAGCCACTTGGTCACGACTGCCGGGGTTAAAACCAACCCGCTCAATCTTAGTCATGGGACAACCTTCTTTGTAACCAAGCTTCTTGTTGTCCCGCTTTGGAGTGAACACACCTTTTGACTTAAACCAAGGCTTTACATCGCGTTTGAGTTTGTTTTCAATTCGCTGTTGATCGGATCGAATAACATGCACCAACCGCGAACACTCGATTGCATCAAATGGAACGCCGTGTGTTTTTTGTTTTCTAATTAGTTTTCCAAAATCATGTTCAAGCCACCTTGCTGTAGGTGAATACTCAAAGCTTTCAATATAATCATAAACTTTGGTGGACACTTCAACGTCACGTTGGCAGTAATAAAGCATGGCAGGATGCCACTGTGAAAAATCGTTCCACTCTTGTTTATGATAACCAAGAAACTCACCCCATTTAGCAAGACTGTGGCCACCGGGGGTGTCCGACCAGATTAAACGACTGTCGAGAAGTGTATCCGTTATCTTCCCCCTTAGTTTGAAGTCAGGAAAAAACTGTTGCAAGGCCGGAATATCAAAATCAATAATGTTGTGACCAACAATTTCAACATCTTCATCTTCCAACAGTTCTATCGCTTCATACGAATCGGGAACTTGTGATGCGTAATCGCTAAAATGCCACAATTCTTCCATTTCTGTGCAATATATAACGATGCACCACAAGTTCTTTTGATTCGCTATCTCTTTGTCGTTTGTTTCAATGTCAAAGATTAAACTCATGGATTAATCCTTGTTGAGTTTTTTCAACTCTTTTACAGCAGTTATTTGTAAATTTATAACTCGCTTCATCCAACCGTGAAGGAACTTCTCTCCCCAATCTTGATCTGCGAGGCAAGTATAGTGACCGCATCGCAGCAGTAAAACATGCGCTGTCAGTTCAGTCTGATCCACCTGTCTGATAGCATTGTGAGTAATCGGGCCATAAATACCGTCAACTTTAATTGCACCTGTTTGATTATCCGCTGCAATTGCAATGTTAAAAGCACGTTGAAGCCATTTAAGGCTTTGTTTGATTCCGCAATTTACAGCAGTATCAAACAGCACCATAGAAAGAGGAAACGGCATTCTATCACACTCAGCGTTGAGCCAATACCTATTATAATAAAACTTATCTACCAAAGCATCAACTTTCTTTTGCTTTGCTGTTGACAGTTTTTCACCGTTAGCTAAGTCTACAGTGTCAAGAATTTTCCATCCCGGCCAGTTCGGATGATGTTTACGAGAAATACCTTTGTATGTTTCGCCGCCGGGATCGGAAGGATCGTTTGCATAACCACCTTCCCACTTTCCAATAAAACCCATCGCTTTCTTAAATTCAGTTCCGCTCATACTTGCTCCAATATTTTTATCTTAATTCTATAGCCTTTATTAGCCCTGTCAGTCCTACGGACCATTCAAGCAATTCGCCGTATTTTGGCCAACAAACTATATCGAATCCTTGATAATGGTCTAATTCTGTTTCTGATAAATGATCGTCAGACTCACCCCATCCGTGATACGGCAACAAACGTATAAGAAAACCACCATGCTTCTTGATATATCCGGCTTCGTTTTCAAACCGAACATCAGGAATCAACTTAAAGTCTTCATCATTCAACATCGCATCCAGAGCATCAACCCAATAATTAGGGTGTGTCTTGCGTGTTAAGTCTGTGCCATATACTTGGAGAATTTCACGCACTGTTGCCTTATCGTCACCGACAAGATCAACAAGTTCACTTCTTCTAATAACCGTGTTCTTCCCTTCGTCTGTGTGACACAGACTTCTATCGAAGTCATAAGCCGTGGACACTTCATCTTTAAGCGGACCGGCAAAGTTATAAATAGCCGCTGTTTTGCTAGGACTTGACAATCCAAGCTTTATGTTCTTGGCTAAAGTAGTTTTACCTGTTTTCTTTTTACCTGCTATTCCAATTAGCACTTCCTTGCCTCCAATGTGTAAAGACTACACCAAAATAATAGTTTAGTCAACCGATAAACCAAAAAAAATTGGTAATATCGGTTGACCTGTAAGGTTATTACAACCCACAATGGCCAGACCAACACCTGTCCTCTTGCTCGTCAAAAACTGTGCCAACGTAATTTTTGGCTTCGTCATACGGAACCGGAGTAATCGGCTGGCCGCCTCTTGCACCTTCGGGATATACAGTAATACCCCTCAAGTCTTTACAATGCTGAAGCAAAATACCAGAAAACTCTTTGGCTTTGTCAGGATTGTTTTGCTCACTTCCCCATTCCGGCAAGTTCACTGTAGAAGAGATTGCATGATCTACAAATTGTTGTACCCATGCTTGAAATGCCACCCGCCTTTCCGGGTCTTCAGCAAGAGTATAAGCAGTCTCTATGTCCCTTGGATCAACACCAGATTCTTGAAGAATATTTTCTGCTGTCGCATCAATAACGTATTCATACCTCCACCTTGTTCCGTCCACCAGATAACGTCGCTTATATGCAGTAGCAAAAATCGGTTCGATGCCTGTTGTTGTAGAAGCAACGCTGCCAATCGT
>Ga0207714_1002382_pt1 | contig 11386 bp, 14 predicted proteins | sample PonA232FremontCA_2_FD_187270 | JGI IMG/M metagenome (GOLD analysis project Ga0207714, IMG submission 187270) | Marine sediment microbial community from Fremont, CA, USA - Pond A23 Sediment 2 (SPAdes) | ecosystem: Environmental > Aquatic > Marine > Unclassified | place: USA: Fremont, California... | reverse complement strand
ATAACGAAATTAAAGCCCATGCCGTTTGGCTTTTCGACAATCTTTACACTCTTTTCCATAACGAAGAGATAACATTACCCAGGGATCTCCCTGGTGAAGCCGTGGACCACCTAACCAATCCAGTAAGGACCGTGGAAGAGGATAATTTGGGGAACCCGAAACCCCAGTACGAAAAAGGAACTTGCCACTTTGCCGACGCGTTAAAGTTTGCTTTTTTAGCTCAATCCGATAAAGTCGGTATAAAGCGGAAAAGTCGGACGCAAGGGTGGCAAAAGTTTATGGAAGCGGAAGAGAGTGGCGGGTTGAACCCGTTTAAGCGGATAAAACGAAGATTTTAAAAGGGGGAAAAGTGGAAAAAGAAGAGGTTTTTAACGAAGTAATAAACCCAGCTTTTGAAGAGGCTAAAGAAGGGATTGAAGAGGAAGGTAAAGAGGTAAGTTTGGATAGCCAGGTTTCGTATTTGAGAGTGTTTTTGATAGTGAAAAGCGAGGGGGAACAAATTTTCCAATATAAATTTAAGCCTAGAGATAAAAAGAAAAAAGATCCTAAAGTTAATGTAGAGCTAGAAATTCAACTTCCTGAAAGTTCTGAACCAAACGAGCAAACAGTAATAGATGGGATAGTGGGTAAGAAATTTTCGGAACTTTCCAAAGAAGAGATAGTTGGGGACATTGAAGATAAATATAGGGAGAACACCTAACCCCTACTCAGGCAAGGGGCAACCAGTCTTATTTTCCATTTCCCACCCATGACGCTATATTAAACCCCTCTTGCTAAATTTGGGGGTAATTTGGGAAAACCCACCCTCTCATTTGGATTTTAAGCGGTTTTCGTTAAGGCGTCGGGGGTTAGGTAGGGCGTATTTGGCTTATTTCCCCATATATTCTATAATACTGGCAAACTTGGGTGAGAGATATGATAAAAAAATCTAGTTTACTAATTTTAATTTTGACCTTACTGGTTCCTTTCACCTTAACCGCCACCGAGTTAAAGCAAGCCCAGGTAACTCGTGTAATTGACGGGGATACCATTGAGGTCAAGTTGGAAGTCGGAACCGCTAAGGTTAGATATATTGGAATTGATACTCCCGAAACCCACGGGGGAGTTGAGCATTACGGGAAGGAAGCTACCAACTATAATAAAGCGCTAGTGAGAAATAAGACGGTTTGGCTGGAAATTGGTGAGGAAGCCAGGGATAAGTACGACCGTTTGCTTGCCTATATTTATCTCGATCCAGCTCAAAAGTCTATGGTCAACGCAATTTTAGTGGCTCAAGGGTTTGCCGAAGTAATGACCATTGAACCTAACGATAAGCACGCGGACCTCTTCGAGGATCTTGTCAGGGACGCAAAACAGGATAATCGGGGGATGTGGGGAGAGGAAGATAATCAATCCACCGAAAACAATTCAAACGACGTGGCTAGTTGCCAAAGCGCCCTAAATAATGCTACCCAGGAAGACTTTGAGGAAGTAAGCGGGATAGGGGAAGGGATAGCCGATAGACTGGTAAAAGCTCAACCCTTTGAGGGTTGCAATGACGTTGATTGTTTGCAGGTTTTGCTCAAGGACGTATCTTACGTTGGACCTACCAGGTCAGAAGATATTTTGACTCATTTTTGCCCTAACCTGGTGGAATAGTTGCCGAAGACAACTTATTTAAGCGGGGATCTAGGTTTTAGTAGTCAACCACTTTTTAACGAGCTGGAAAAATCCCATTTCTTCAAATTCGTCTTTATCCCCATTTTCTTTAGCGCTGGGGAGTAACTGTTGAATGTGGTTATCCTTTTCGTCCAACTTTTTTCGCAAATAATTGTTTTCGCTCTCAAGGCGGTTAATATACTCTTTAGCATACTTTAACTCAACTTTAGGTTGCTTTACCCCTTCCTCGTTACCGTTAGACTGGTGGTTTTCGGTTTCCTCTTTAATTTGTTTTAAGCACGACTTTAAGTTGTTTCCTTGCTCTTCCAGCTCTTTTAATCTTTCCAGTAGGGTTAAACCGTTGTCCGTAACTAGATATTTTTGATTACCTCCCCCTTTAACCTCTTCCTTAAAGTCGTCTTTAAGCAACTTAACACGTTTTCGGGTTTGCATATACGACCAGTTAAAGTAATCTTGTAAATCCTTGAGTGAGTGCATAATACGACCACCTTAAAGTTATCCTAAAGCAACTTAAAGTCGGGTTAAATGTTATCGAGGGGGTGGGGTGGGAGACATTCGTTACGAACCTTGACGTGATAGAAGTAATCCTTATAATAATGGTTGATATGATCCCTGAAGTGGAGCGACTAGAAAAATTACGGAAAGAGCTAGGTTTTTCCCAAGCAGAAATTGCGGGGCAACTAGACGTTGCGGACAGAACCTACCAGGACTGGATCTACCAGAACAATAAGCCTGGCTATGACAACCTAAAGAAAATAGAAAAATGGCTAGAAAAACATAAAGATAAAGTGGGGTGAAAGAGCAAACCGCTTGGTGATCCCAAGTCACCAAGCGGGAGGCGTATAAAAGAAAATTAAAGTCTCAATCACAAATCTATTTTAACGCCTTCCGCTTTATTTTCCAAGGGTTTGCTATGATTATTGGAAAATTACATCAAACCCAACATTATAACTAAGTTTTCAGGCGTTAAGGTCCAGCTATGGGAGTGGATCGAGAGGGAAATTGGTAACCAGGACTCCCCTTTTGAGGTGGACCAGGGGGAACTAGCCGACCGTTTCGACGTTTCCAGGACCGCTATAATCAACGCCTTCAAGGTTTTCGTTTCCGCTAACCTTATGGAAAAGGTATCTTCGGGTAGGGGGAGGGGGAACCATTGCAAATATAAGCTCATGTGGACCTTCAGGGAACCAAATAGCGAAAAATGTAACCCCCCATCACGCGCGGGTAATAAGTATTCCCCCCAAGAGAAAAACCTAACTAAAGGGGGCAAGCCCTTCCGATATTTTGCTTACAAGTTTCGCAAACTTTTCGAGAAATCCAACCTAGCTCAAAAAGCCCAGATAACCGTCGGAAAATTGCTCAATTACCTTGAAGGCAAGCCAAAAGATTTGGCTAAGACGTGGTTAATTTACCTTCGCAATTGGATTAACGAAGGGAAAAGGACGCTAAAAGACTTTTTCGTGTACTTCCACGACACTTTAAAAGATTTGGCAAGGGAAAAGGAAAAGGTGGAAAGGACGAACGAGCGGATTGAAGAGCAACGTAAGAAAAAAAAGGAAGTGAGGAAACAATTTCAGGAAGATCCACCGCCTAGGTCAAAGGACTTTGCACGATTTAGTGATTACGTCGAAGCAATGGAATTGTATCGTTCTGAAAAGAACGAACAGAAAGAGTGGGAAAAAGCCCAATGACAGGGCGAGATAAAACCAAACTGGACGAAATCGGGGGTAAATCCGTATAATAAGACGTGATAGATAAAAAAAAATAGGAAAAACCAAATTAGTAAAAACGACTCTAACTTGGATTAATAAGACGAGAAAGATAAAAAGAATGAAATCGAATTAGTAAGATCGGAGCTAGAATCGTATAATAAGACGGGAGAAAAAAATAGAAAAGCCAAACTGGACAAAACGCCTCTAACTTGGATTAATAAGACGGGGGCGAAAATAGGAAAACCAATGCACCAAAACGGGAAGTAATTTCGTATATTTATAGTGAGAGAAAAGTTGTAAGAAAAGGTCAAATAGTACTACTTATAACGAAGGGATAAAGAAGTTGGAGTAAATTTTTTTTGGATTAGCCGTTACAAATTTAGAACGAGGTGAGTTTGATGGGTTTGAGTGAAAGATTTGAGAAGGCGTTAGGACGGGAAACAATAGGACTTTCCATACGCCAGGACCGCAATCAGAAGATTATAAAAAAGGCTTTCGAGGAAGCCGAGGGGAATACAATAACCGACAGAATAATAACGTTGGTGGAAAAGGGTTTGGAAGCCGAAAGGAAAGATCGGAAAGACAAGTCTTATCGAGAGGATCAGGAAGATTTTGACTGGGAAGAGTACGTTGAGGATGAACCGATTGACGAAGATTCGAGTTACGAAGAGCGGAAAGAGTGGAGAGATCAGAAACTAAAGGAAATTAGCGAACGTGTGGACAAACTTGAGGAAAAATATGAACAAAAACAAGAGAAATACGAGGGGGTATCCAAAATGGATGATCAAGTAAAACAAAACCGACGCGACCGAGTTGAGAACTTTCAAAACGAAGACGACGAAAAGCTGGTAAAACTCATGGATAAGTACGAAGAGCAGGGCATGGAAAAGGTGAAAGCCTACCGTAAGGCTAGAATTGAACTCTTCCAGGAGGGGACGTAATGATCGAGGTAACTAGCCGAAAAGGGAACCAGTTCGACATTAACGAAGGAAACGTATTTGCCGCAAAGCCCCAAGAATCGGGAGAAACTATGCTTTTCCTAGTTAAAAATATCCCAACTCCCGAAAAGCTGGATACGTTTCGAGGTAGGTTTTTAATTAAGGAAGGTCCAGAAGAGCTAGAGATGGACTTGAGGAAGACCGAAGAGATTGGTAACGGGCAATTCTGGTATATCAAGGAAGACGAATTGCTTGCAAAAATCCCGACCGAAAAGGGATATATTGCTTTTCTTTTAGGGGACATTTCGAGTGATACAGTGCCGTTTAACAAGAGAAAATTGGAATTAAAGGAGGTTGAATAAAATGGTCAAACGCGGACGCTCGCTTGCCTTGACCGCAATTAACGATGGAAACGCGGTAAAAATTCAGGAGTGGGAAAAACAGGAAGAGAGATCGGGGCATATGCAGGGTCCCCAGTGGGGGGAATTTCTCACGGGGTTTCTCAATAGGGATATGAGTGACGCCTTATACCTTGTCAAATGGGGGTCAGTTGATAGCCCTTACGAGCAACGGAAGTTACACGAAAACAATTCCCAGAGAGCTAGGGGGTCCCGTGGAGATATTTTGACCGAAGAGGAAGCGAGGGAGTGGATCAAGGAAAATGATCTTTCGGAAGACAAACTCGACGACTTCCTTAAAGCCCACGAGATTATCCAAGATTTACGCAATTAAATCTCACCTTGTCTTGACCGCCTAGCTGGAAGGGGCGGTATAAAAACTTCCAGGCTCTCAATTATCGCCTATGGTAACCGCCTTCCGAGGGGCGGCAATACCTCGTTTCACCTCCAATAAAGCGGGAATTAGCACTCGCTCAATAAAAGTGCATTTTTTTGATGGGGTTGGCGTTTGGTCTAACACTATTTTTCTTACGGGGTGGGGGAGTTATCGGCTCCCCCTTGCCCCGAAAAATCCTACAAACTATGGCGGTGATCTATATGGACCAAAGTGTAACCGACACAAACGGACCTAACAAATTTGATCCCTCGAAATTACCCACCGACCTTTTGGACCAATTACACCTTATTGCCGAGAGCAAGGGGAAGGACGAACTATGTAAAGCAATTGAAGAGGAAATGTTTGGGCGGGTAATGGAAAGGGTTAAAGAGCAAGATCAAATTAAACGGTGGTATGAGTGGGAAAAAGAGAAAGTGCAACCGTAGATTTTTTCAATAAAGAAAAGGGCTTCGGTTTTCTACGGAACTGGGACGGGGAAGATTGGTATTTACATATTAAAGATATTGAGGGTAACCGAGCGCCGACAAAAGCCGACATAATTGAGTTTACGCCTTCCGAGGGGGAAAAGGGACCTATTGCCAAAAATGCGAAAATAATAGATTAAAAAAAACATACTGGGCGGGGGGTTTTGGTTTTACCCGTTGAGGCGGGTATTACACTATTTTCCCTCCGCCCACAAAAATAGGTGATTAAAATATATGCAAAAAATCAATTCACTACAAGATTTTACCAACAGATTAGAAAAAGTTAAACCGCTGGGTGGGGGTGAGTACCAGGCACGTTGCCCTTCCCACGAGGACGATAATCCAAGTTTAAGCGTTACCGAGAGCAACGGAAAGATCCTTTTATATTGCCACGCTGGTTGCTCAACCAGGGAGATTTTGGACGCTCTTGGGTTGGACGATAAGGACCTTTTCTTAAAGCAAAATGGAAGCTCTCCCACCAGGGGAGATATAGTGGAAACCTACGATTATAGGGACGAAGACGGGAACTTACTTTATCAAGTTTGTAGGACAGAAGATAAGGCGTTTCCCCAACGGCGCCCAGTTGCCGACGGGTGGGAGTGGGGATTGGGTAAAACGGACAGGGTTTTATACAAACTTCCGAAGGTTAAAAAGGCAATTGAGGAAGGGCGCTACGTCTTCCTGGTGGAAGGTGAAAAGGACGTAAATAATATGGAAAAGCTGGGTTTTGTAGCAACTTGTAACCCTATGGGAGCTGGTAAGTGGGATAAGTCTTACACGGACACCTTACAGGGCGCTAACGTCGTTATATTGCCAGATAATGACGAAGAGGGACACAAGCACGCCCGAAGGGTTGCACGCGAATTAAAAGGGGTTGCGGACGCTCTCAAAGTGGTTGAGCTTCCTAACTTGCCAGATAAGGGGGACGTATCGGATTGGATCAATAGCGGTGGGAGTGCCGACGAACTGAAAACCCTCGTTAAAGAGGAAAAAGAGTTTAGCGCTAAAGTGGCGCAAAGTAACGAAGGGGGAGAGGAAAAGGAACATAAGGGCGGGAGAAAAGCCCAATACGTCGAACTTACCGAAGATATAACGGTGAAGGATTTAGCGGGACCCCCCAAGTTTCCCAAGGAAATACTTGGAAATGACGCTTTAGGAAAATATACGAAATGGACGGGTGAAAATACGGAAACGCCCACCTCTTTTGCCTTCGCGTCCTTCAAAAACCAGTTAGGTTTGGCAATAGGACGAAATGCTAAAATCTATTATGGGCAATCCTACCACTCTCCCGTTTTCTACGACGCCCTAATTGGTAAGAGTGCTTTTAGTCGAAAAAGCACGGCAATCAACAGCGCTTACAGGATCATAAGCAAAGCCACTTCCACCAGGGACGAACCAGATCCCTTTATAACGATCCCAGGAATTGGAAGTGCCGAAGGTGTGCTTGAGCGTATCCAGGGAACCGAGGGGGAAGTCATTGGACGGTATCCCAAGGCGTTAATCAAGTTGGACGAACTTTCCGTATTAACGGACAGGATGACGCAAAAGACCACTCAATCTTTAATTAGCAGGTTTATTGAACTTTGGGACCTTCCCAATAAGGTAACTAATCCTACCAGAAACGAACCTATTGAGCTTGAACGCCCGACCGTTTCCTTCCTTGCTGGGTCCACCGTGGAAAATGTAAAGGGAAGTTTCGACGATAGGACCATAATGGGCGGGTTTTATAACCGCTTTTGCTGGTGGGCAAGTCGGGAGAGTAAGAGGGTCCCGCGTCCCAAGGGGATGGACGAAGAGCTTAAAAACGAGTTGACTAAGGACACTAAGGAAATAATCCAGCTTGCCAGGGATATGAAAGATAACAAATTTAAGTTTAGCCAAAAGAGTGGGAAGCTTTTTGATAAGTGGTATAAGGAATTTCGGGACAGGGTGGAAAAGTCGGATCGGGGGGGAGTACCAGTTGCCAGGACTCCCGAACTGGTGATAAGGCACGCCTTGCTTTTCTCATTACTCGAAGGGGAAAACGAAATTAGTAAAAAAAGTTTGCTCAAGGCAATTCAGGTGGGGGATTACCTACGGAAGAGCGCTTACCACGTCCTTGAGAGGTTTAGTGAAACGGATACCGACAAGCTGAAGCGTCGAGTCGTTAAGGTCCTAAAAGAAAAGGGTCCGATCAAAAAAAGCAAGTTGAGTGAAGCCACGGGACCTTACAGGGACGATATAAGCGAACTCAATCAGTTGCTAAGAGATATGGAAGAGCTGGGGTTGATACACGTTGAGGAAAGATAGGGTGGGGAAACCTTATACGATCCTTATACAAACCTTATACGAATCTTATACAAACCTTAAAATAAATAATTATTCTATATTTACCACTTAATGGTTAAGAGAGAGGGTTTTTGGTAGCAAACCTTAACTTTTTGGCAAATTTTGAGTTAAGGGTTATTACGTCCAGAGATTTTTAAGGTTTGCCCTCGAAATTGGACGGAAACCTAATTGTGGACTTGATTAGCTGGGTTTAAGGATAGTATAAGACTTGTATAAGACTCGCTAAGAGAATATAAGGCTTCCCCTTTTTTTTCTTTAACGTTAGGACTTTTGGAAGCTAAATTGACTAATGTGCAATCGACCTTTACTTAAAGAGACGTTGAAGTGTTTGGCAACCCCACCAGGTGAGGGGGTGAGAAATGGAAAAAGTTACCTTCCAACCAAAATTTGGGAAGAGCTTCGAGGTTGAACCAGAAGAGGTAAAAGACGTTGAACGCGTCAACGGAAAATGTAGCGAAATTATAGTTAGCAAGGGCAATGGACGGGAAAAGATAAGGGTGAAAGGGAGTTATTATAAGGTAATGAATAAGCTGGATAGGGAAGTCAAGCCCGAAGGACTGGAAAAGGTAGCGGAAGACGGGGGTTTGCGAAACGATCGGAAACTTAAAAAGTTTTTTAACTAAAGTTTTACAGAATGTCGAAGAGTTAAACAATTTGGTGAAACGCCCTTGATAACGGGAAAATCAGTTACGGTAAAACTTGACACCTTTTACTCATTCTGTTATAGTTTATATGAGTAAAAGAAATAAGGGGGTTTTACCTATGGAAAAAGTCGAACCAATTCGCGACAAGGGCGTAATAAAAGATATGTTGGGGTTGCTCAAAAGTGAAGGTAAGTATCGGGATTATTTGCTTATGACAATTGGATTTAACACCGCTTTGAGGATTAGTGATTTGCTCGAATTGAAGGTCAAGGACGTGAGAAAAGAAAATGGCGACTATCACGACCATATACGATTACGAGAGCAAAAGACGGGTAAGAATGGAAAACATAAGATAAATAAGGCAATGGAAAAGGCGCTTGATACGTTTTTTGAGCATAACCCTAGCAAGGGTCCAGAAGACTATCTCTTTACCACTTACGCGGGTAAAATGACGCGTCAGCGGGTAAATCAGATTGTTAAGGATCTTACAGGTAGGTTTAACCTGGAAGGGAGATACGCTTCCCACTCAATGCGTAAGAGCTTTGGCTATCACGCATTAAGATCGGGAGCTAGTACCGACGTAATACAAGCGAAATTTAACCACTCTTCCAGGCGTCAAACTTTGGACTATTGCGGGATTACGGACGACGACGTGGACGATATAGTGGATAACTTGAATTTAGGTCTTTGAGGTAAAAATGAGAGCTAATTAAAGGGGGTATAAATCGGTTTTAATTGCCTTGCCTAGGGTATGGTAGGGTGGACTAAACACAATCCTTATTGAGTTTAGTAAGTTAAATTTTTCGTCGAGGAGGAAGTAAAAGAGTACCGAAATCAGCGGGGAACTCCCCCCCGTGGGGTAAAAATTAGCACGCTAAGATCCGCCCCTACGGGTGAGGTCAAACTCTCAAAATTTTCTATTTTTCGAGGTGTCAACTTATGACAGAAACCAGATATACTGAAGCGGACCATGAACGAGCTTTCAAACTTTGGCGCCAGGGTAAGTCTTATCGAGCTATTTCCCAGGAAGACGGGTTGCCCAGTCGGGAAACGATAAGACGGTGGGCAGATCCAGATTTTGATTGTAAGTATAACTGCAAGTGGCACGGTTACAGGGAACTAAATAACGAGATAGTAAAAAACGCTATGGAAGAGGTGGAAAAGGATCTCCCCGATCCAGTTGATCGAGAAAAGAAGCGTTTAAAGTTTTTATACGAAACGGAAAGACAACTTAACGAAATGATCGAGTCGGGGGAGCTGGAAGCGCCCAGGACGCTAAAAAGTGCCGTGGAATTACTTGAAAGTATTTATAATCAGCAAAGGCTAATCCGTGGAGAATCCACTAGCATAGTGGAAAATCGCGGGAGCGACCATAAGGAACTAAACTTGCAAAAGGTAATGAACCAGCTCAACGTCGGTGATACGGAAGTTTCGGAAGACGAACTTATTGAAGCCGTCGAGGAAGAGGTAAGCAATGTCGAAGGATAAGATCGAGAGGGCAATTGCCGAAAAATCAATAATAATTTGGGCGTATAAATACCGTAAGATACGGACAGGGGGAAGCTGGGAACCTTATACAATTGGGAATTATCCATATTTAAAGGGTATTTTCCACTCAATCCAGGACGAAGAGGTGGATCGGACGGTAATCCAAAAAGGGACTCAAATAGGTGCAACGGAAGCCGCTATAACAGCAATGCTTTACTTCCTGGATACAAAGGGAGAGAACGTCCTATATATGCTACCCCGTCAGAGTGGGCAGTTGGGGGATTTCAGCCATTCAAGATTAGACAAAATTTTTGAGAAATCCCCTTATCTTGACGCTTTATTTAACGATATTTCTAACGTGGGTTTAAAGGTTAGCAGTAAGGGGTCAATCTACCTTCGAGGGTCAGGAAGTGCCGCAAAGCTAGAGGAATTTCCAGCGGGGATGGTGGTCCGCGACGAGGTAACGCGTATGGACCAGCAAGTTGCTAATTTGGCTTATAAAAGGCTTGGATCTTCCCAGTATGGGTGGAAATTAGACCTCTCCCACCCTACCTACGAAGGGGACCTTATATCTTCCGCTTTTGCCAACTCAAGCCGACATAAGTGGGTTTACCGTTGCCCGAATTGCGGTGAGGTCCAGGAAATAGACTTTTTTGATAATTACTATAATCGGGATAACGAGCTAGGTTGCAAGGGGTGTAGCACAAATTGGGAGCGGGGAAACGTAATAAACCAGGGATTTTGGCAACCCCAAGGAGATCCAGATAATCCACTTCGAGGTTTCCACTTATCCAGGATGGTAAGCCCAAATCAATCCCTTAAAGACATGGTTACAGAATACGAGGAAGCTAGACTTGAAGGGGATTACAGGTTAAGACAGTTTTATAATACTCAATTGGGCAAACCCTTTAGCGCGGAAGGGGATAAAATAAGCGAAAAGGTAGTTAGGGGGCTTATGACGGGTCCGAAAATGGGGGAAGCGGACGCCCAAGATACGGTTATGGGGGTGGATACTGGAAAGCCACTTTATTGGTCCGTTACTAAGGGAAACCAGGTCCTAGCGGTGGGAAGAGCTACCAAATTTGACCGCCTTAATGACATTTTAGCGAAATATAATGTCAAAACCGTCCTTTTCGACGCTATGCCAGAACCCCACGCGGTGGAAGACTTTATTGAAGACCTACCCAGCGACGTTGACGGGTGGATGGTTAGGACTAAGGGGAGCGGTGATATAGGGGCGCCCAAAGTAAAAGAGGGTGATAACGAAATTAAAGCCCATGCCGTTTGGCTTTTCGACAATCTTTACACTCTTTTCCATAACGAAGAGATAACATTACCCAGGGATCTCCCTGGTGAAG
>Ga0207714_1002380_pt1 | contig 11389 bp, 10 predicted proteins | sample PonA232FremontCA_2_FD_187270 | JGI IMG/M metagenome (GOLD analysis project Ga0207714, IMG submission 187270) | Marine sediment microbial community from Fremont, CA, USA - Pond A23 Sediment 2 (SPAdes) | ecosystem: Environmental > Aquatic > Marine > Unclassified | place: USA: Fremont, California... | reverse complement strand
GTCCTCGCTGTTCATCACCCAGTCGCTGGCGCAGTGGATCGCGGCGCTGGACGTGCACACCTACGTCCTGCTGGCGTGCATCAACCTGTTCCTGCTGGTGGCCGGGTTCTTCCTGCCGCCGGTGGCGGTGATCCTGATGACCGCGCCCACCCTGCTGCCGATTATCACCGAACTGGGCTTCGACCCCGTCTGGTTCGCCGTGATGATGACGATCAACCTGGAGATCGGGCTGATCACGCCGCCCGTGGGCCTCAACCTCTACGTCATCAACGGCATCGCGCCCGACGTGAACCTGCCCACCATCCTGTGGGGCGCGCTCCCCTACATGCTGTGCATGGTGGTGGCCATCGTGCTGCTCTGCGTGTTCCCGGAAATCGCCATGTGGCTGCCCAACACCCTGATGGGCCCGGCCGTTTAGCGCGCCCCGGCCGGGCCCGTCGGCCGGGCATCGCGGCCGATAGGCCCGGACACGGCGCTATTGCCGCAGGGCGTTGCGCGGCCCCAGGTCGTCGTCCGCCTGCGCGGTGTCTCCGGCCGCCTGTTCCTGTTCGGCCGCCAGGGCCTTGCGGCAGATGGTGTCGGTCAGGCGATCGAACAGGAACAGGTGCGCCGGCTGCATGGCGCGCCAGTAGAGCAGCCCGGGCACGCCGTCGGGCTCCCAGTAGGCGGTCGCGGTCAGGCGGTAACGGCGGTCCACAGGCGTGATCCGGAATTCCAGCACGCCGCGGCCGGGCGCCTTCATGCCGAAGATCAGGGCCAGTCGCCGGGGGCGCTCCACCGCGAGCACCTCCCAGCTGTCGATGCGGTCTCCCGGGCGCAGCTCGCGCCCCTGCGGCCGCGCCCGGCGCAGCCCGGGACCGCCCACGGCGGCGTCCATGACCTCGCGGACGGCCCAAAGGCTGTTCAAGGTGTAATAGCGGTTCGCGCCGCCGATGGCGGCGACCACGTCCCACAGCGCCTCGGCGGAGGCGCGCGTCACGGCCGAGCCCCCGGCCTGGTAGCGGAACTGCGGATACTGGCTGTAATCCCGCGCCATGGTCGTCCTGACCCCGTTGTTCGCAGATCGCCGGAACCTAGCCGAACCGGCGCGCCGATGCACCCCCATCGGCGCAACGCGATGTCACGCGCGCGCCCCCTGCCCCGCCGAGGCGGCACGCGCCGCCGCCTGGCGCGCGATGGCGCGGGTCATCCCGGCGAGCATGAAGGCGTGCCCCGGCCCCAACGCGTACCAGTAGAGAAGCCCGCGGAAGCCGACAACGTGCCAGTAGATCGTGGCGCTGACACGGCTGCCGCCGTCCGCGCGCTCGGCGATCTCGACCTCCATGCCGCCGGTACCCGGCGCAACCAGACTGGACAATAGGGTCAGCCGCCGCTCCGGCACGGCGGCGAGCACGCGCCAGATGTCGAAGCGCTCGCCGGCATAGGGCGCGCCGCGCCGGGTGCTGGGACCCGCAGGCCGGCCGCCCAGCATGGCGTCCAGCGACTTGCGGATGCGCCAGACGGGGTTGAGGTAGAAGTAGCCGGTCCCGCGCGTGCCCATGTCCCCGAGCACGTCCCAGACGGCCGCCGGCGGCGCGTCCGTCTCGGCCGTCCGCGTCAGGGTCTTGGCATAAAAGCTGATGTCGTGGCGCCGGCCGCGCAGCTCCCAGGCGCCCTCGCGCCAGCGGTCCACGGCATGGATCTCTTGCTCGTCGCGGAACACGCCACGGATCGCCTCGCGGAAATCGATCCGCGCGGGCGGCAGCAGGGCGCGCAGGCTGCGGTCGTCCGCCGAGAGGTCGTACTTCAGCCCGGTAATCAGCGCCCGGGCGATGCGCACGGGGGTGGCGCTGACGAAAGCGAGCCAGTAGCTGGAGAGCTGGGGCGTGAGCACGGGCACGGGGATGACGAAGGGCTCGCGCTTGCCCATCTCGCGCGCGAGCATGCGCATCATCTCTTCATAGGTGAGATTTTCCGGCCCGCCCGCCTCGTAAATGCCGTCCGCCGCCGCCGGAATCCAGGGAAGCTGCGCCAGGTAGGCCAGAATGTCGTCGAGCGCGATGGGCGGCGACTTCCGGCGCACCCAGCGGGGGGTCACCATCACCGGCAGGTGCGCCACCAGGTCGCGCATCACCTCGAAGGCGGCCGATCCGGGGCCGATGATGATGCCGGCGCGCACCTCGATCACGGGCACGCGGCCCTGCCGGAGGATTTCGCCCGTCTCCACGCGCGAGGCGAGATGCGGCGTGTCCGGATTGGCCGGCGAGAGGCCGCCCAGGTAGACGATGCGCTGGACCCCAGCCTCGGCCGCGGCCTGGGCGAAGACGCGCGCGGCCCGGCGGTCCTGCTCGGGAAAGTCGGCGCCCGCGGCCATGGAGTGAACGAGATAATAGGCCACCGACACGCCCTTCAGCGCGCGGGCGAGGCTGTCCGGGTCCAGCGCGTCCGCCTGGACCAGCTCGACGTTCTCCCAGCGCTCCGCCTGGAGCGCGCTCAGCCGGCGCCCGGCCGCACGCACGGGCACACCCCGGTCGCGCAGATGGGGCACGAGATGCCGGCCGATGTAACCGCTCGCTCCGAGGACGAGAACGCGCCCGTCGCTGGGCAGTCCCGCCGGCGCTGTCGCCTGTTCGCTCATAGCCCGATGGTGGCCCTATCGGCGCGCGCAGGAAAGGGCGAAATCGGCGGATGCACGTTTTCAGCGTGGGCGCGCCCGCCCTGAACGTTCGGGCGAACGGCCGGCATGGCAGCCGCATCCTTCGACAGGCTCAGGATGAGGCCAAGATGCGTGCCTTGGAACCGGGGCAGGGCCTCATGTTGAGGCTCTCGAAACATGAGGCCTTCAAATCCGCTTCCTGGGCTCGACGGCACTATACCTTCTGGAACACCTCGCCCAGGTCCAGGATGGCGGGACCGAGAAGCACCACGAACAGCGCCGGGAGAATGAACACGATCAGGGGCACGGTCATGATCGCGGGCAGCCGGGCCGCCTTCTCCTCCGCGCGGAGCATGCGCTCCGAACGCAGCTCCTGGGCGAGCACGCGCAGCGCCTGGGCCAGCGGCGTGCCGAACTTGTCCGTCTGGAACAGCGTGTTCACCAGCGCCTGCACCGCCTTCAACTCGACCCGCTTGGACAGGTTCTCCAGCGCCTGCCGCCGGTCGGGCAGGAAGCGCAGCTCCAGCAGGGTGAGCCCGAACTCGTCGGCAAGGTGCTGGCTCGTGGGCGCGATCTCGCTGGCCACGCGGTTGAGCGCGGCGTCCAGGCTGAGCCCGGCTTCCGCGCAAATGACCATGAGGTCCAGCGCATCCGGCAGCGCCTTCTGCATCTCCTTGTTGCGCTTTTGCGTGCGGTTGCGCACCACCAGCTCGGGAAGCCGGCTGCCCAGAAGGCCCGCGCCGATGACGATGCCCAGGCGCACCACCAGCGGCAGGCCGTACGGGCTGACCACGAAGAACACCGCCAGCGCGGTCAGCACCAGCACGAAGGGCAGCGCCAGCTTGCCGAAGAGATACAGCGCCTGCGCGTCGCGCGAGCGCCACCCCGCGCGCGCGAGTTTCTGCGCGATGGCCTCGCCCTGCTGGTCGCGCATGACGTTGACGCGCTGGACCACCCGGCGAACGAAGGCCATCAGGTCGTCGCCGTGGATGGCCTCGCGCCGGCGGCCCCGCCGGGGCGTGCGCCGGGCCGCCGCCTTGATCCGCGAAAACCGCATCTGCTGCGCATCCGCGAGCGCGCTGACCCCGGCCAGCAGGCCGAACACCGCCAGCCCCGCCGTGAGCGAGATGGCGAAGATGGGATCGGTCGCGATGGTGTAGAGAAGTTCGCTCATGGGGTCTTTCCGTCAGCAGACCTCACCTTTCGCCAGGCTCAAGATGAGGCCCCTCATGCTGAGCCTGTCGACGTATGAGGGCGGTTTACACCTCGAACCGGATCAGCTTGGCCATCACGGCCGCCCCGGTCAGCTCGCTCGCCAGCCCGGCGGCGAGCAGGTAGGGCCCGCGCGGATCGGTGAACAGCCGACCGATGTAATCGGGATTCATGAAGTACATCACACCCAGCATGATGAACGGCAGCAGGCCGATGATGTACGCGCTCGCCCGCGCCTCGGCGGAAAGCGCCTTGATCTTCAGGCGCATCTGCTGGCGCTTGCGCAGCAGGTCCGAAAGGTTGCGCAGCGTCTCCGTGAGGTTGCCGCCGGTCTCGCGCTGCAGGGCCACACTCACCGCCAGGAAGTTGAACTCCGGCACGTCGATGCGCGAGGCCGTCTCCCACAGCGCATCCTCCAGGTTGCGCCCGATGGTGAGCCCGTTGGCCATGCGCCGGAACTCGTCGCCCACGGGGCCGTCGAAGTCCTGCGCCACGTTGCCCACCATCTCGGTGATGGGCAGGCCCGACTTGAGCCCCCGCACCATGACGTCGATGGCGTCGGGCAGCTCCAGCAGGAAACGCTTGACCCGCTTGCCCGCCATCATGCCCACGACGATGTTGGGCGCGATCCAGCCCACGACCGCGCCCGCGGGCAGCGCATAGATCGCCGGCGCGCCCGCGGCGAGCCAGCCCAGCGCGGCAGTGAGCACGCCGATCCCGGCGCAAACCAGCAGGAAGCCGGTCACGCTGAAGCCGTAGCCGGTGCGCGCCAGGCGTGCGCGCAGGTCGGCGTGCCCCGGCAGCACGCGCCGCACCAGCGCCTCCAGGCCCTTGAAGCGCGCCGCCTCATCGGCCCGGCGCAGGCTTGCCATGGCTGCCTCGGGCACCCGCGCGCGGCCGCCTGCCGCGCGCTGCAGGCGGCGCTTGCGCTGGCGCTGACCGCCCACGACCGCGGCCGTGCTGCCTGCGGCGAGGGCCAGCGCCATGGTCGCCAGGAAAACCCCGGCGGCGATCAGGGCGGGCGTGTTCAACGGCATCCCATCGCCTCCAGCAGGGAGTTCGCCACCCCGTAGTAGTCCGCCCGCGCGGAGAAGTGCGGACGCAGGCCGGAACTGCGAAAGCTGCCGCTGAGCCGGCCGTCGCTGCTCTCCCCGTCGAAGCTGTACTCGAACAGGTCCTGCGTGGTGATGACGTCGCCCTCCATGCCCACGACCTCGGTCACCTTGACCACGCGGCGCATGCCGTCGCGCATCCGGGAGATCTGGACGATGACATTGATGGCGTCGGCGATCTGCGTGCGCACCGCCTGCGGCGGCAACTTCACGCCCGACATGGCGACCATGTTCTCCAACCGCGTCAGGGCCTCGCGCGGCGAGTTGGCGTGCAGGGTGCACATCGAGCCGTCGTGGCCGGTGTTCATCGCCTGGAGCATGTCGAGGGCCTCCGCCCCGCGCACCTCGCCCAGGATGATGCGGTCGGGGCGCATGCGCAGGGAGTTCTTGAGCAGGTCGCGCATGGTGATCTCGCCCAGGCCCTCCAGGCTGGGCGGGCGCGTCTCAAGGCGAACCACGTGCGGCTGCTGGAGCTGCAGTTCGGCAGCATCCTCGATGGTGACGATGCGCTCGCCGTGGTCGATCATCCGGCTCATGGCGTTGAGCAGGGTCGTCTTGCCCGAGCCGGTGCCGCCGGAAATCAACACGTTGAGCCGGCAGCGCGCGGCGATCTTGAGCACCGTGGCGAGCGCGTCGGAGACGTTGTTGTTGCGCGCCATGGTGTCGAGCGTGATCGATTTCTTCGAAAACTTACGAATGGAAATCGAGGTGCCATCGATCGCCAGCGGCGGCGCGATGATGTTGACGCGGCTGCCGTCCTCCAGACGGGCGTCGACCAGCGGCGAGGACTCGTCGATGCGCCGGCCGATGCGGGTTACGATGCGCGTGGCAATGTTCATCACGTGCGCATTGTCCCGGAACTCGACGTCGGTGAGTTCCAGCTTGCCGCGCCGCTCGACGTAGACCTGCTTGGGCCCGTTCACCATGATGTCGGTGACGGTCTCGTCCGCCAGCAGCGGCTCCAGCGGGCCGAGGCCGACCATGTCGTTGATGAGCAGGCGCACGAGCTGCTTCTGCTCGGCGCGGTTGAGCTGCAGCTTCTGCTCGACCAGCACCTCGCTGACGATCTCGGCGATCTGGCGCTCCAGCTCGTCGGGCTCCAGCGAGGCCGCCACCGCGATGTCGATGCGCTCCATGACGATGGGCTGGATGGTCGCCTTGGTCTCCAGCAGGCGCTGGCGCCGGGCGCGGCTGCTCTCCGGATCCGTGGCGGCGCCGCCGCTTTCCGCATCGCGCGCCACCGCCGCGGGATCGATGGGGGTCTTGCCGCCGGTACTCGCGCGCGCCTGCGCGGGCCCGGCCGCCGCACCCTCCGCGTCGCCCGCACCCGCGTTCTCCCGCGCCTCGGCGAGCCACGCGTTGAGCACCCGCGTGACCAGGTCGCGCTGCGCCATCATGCTCAGGCTTTCGCCCGTCTCGGCGATCACCTCTTCGAGGCAGGCACTCACCGTCTGCGCCAGATAGCGTCGGGACTGCTGAAGCACCTCGTCGAGCGGCATCCGCTCGCGCACCATCGCGGCAACGCGCGGGTCCAGGTGGCGCCCCTCGGTCCGGGCCTCGGCGTCGCCGCGTTGCTCGTCGGCGCCGGCGGGCGCACGTCCGTCGCCGTTGGGCCGGGCTGCCGCGTTTCCGCCCGCGGTTTGCCCCGTTTCCTCGCTCGCCATGCCGCGATCCTTTTTGCGCCGCGGGCAAGAGCCGGCCGGGTGCGGCCACCCCCTGCCCCATGTTCGAAGCCCTGCGTGCAAAGCACCGGTGAACGGGGTCGCACCCCACGCCGGCCGATCGATTCAGCCGACCGCGTTCTCCCGCGCTTCGGCGAGCCATCGGTTGAGGACGCGCGTGACCAGATCCCGCTCCGCGGTGACGCTCAGGCGGTCGCCGGTTGACGCGACCACTTCGGCGACACAAGCGCTCACCGTTTGCGCCAGATACCCGCGGGATTGCTGCAAAACCTCGTCGAGGGTCATGCGTTTGCGCACCAGTCCCGCGACACGCGCATCCAGGTGCCGGCCCTCGGTCTGTGCCTCGGCATCGCCGCGCTGGGCCTCGCCCCTGGCCGGCGCACGCCCGTTCGCAGCCATCTGTCCGCTTTCCTCGCTCGCCATGGCGCGATCCTTTCATGTCCTTTCGGTCACGTATGACCCAAGTTTTTCGGGGCTCTGTTCGATCCGGTCGGCAATCTACCTGCCCGACCTACCGAAAAGGCCCTTCCCTTTGCGCTTCTTCTTGCGCCGCGCCTCGCCCACGAGGTCGCTGAGCAGGCCGCGCAGGTCGGTCATGGCGCGGCTCTTGGGCGCGACCTCGCCCAGCGGTTTGCCCGCCAGGGCGGCCTTGGCGAAGACATCCGGGTCGCGCCCGAGCAGCCGGTTCAGCTTGCCCTCCAGCTCGCGGTCGAACTCCTTGGCCTCGATCTCCGCCGAACCGCCCTTGCCGGCGCCGTTGGCCACCACGTGTGTCTGGGCGCTGTTCCCCTGCGCCTGCAGGAAGCGCAGGACCCGGTTGGTGTCGCGCAGCCCCGGCAGGGTGAGATCGCTGACCAGGACGAGGTCGGTCAGCCCTTCCAGTGCATCGGGCCGGTCGGCGAGCAGGCTGCGCGGGATGTCCACGATGAGGAGATCGTAGCGCTCGCGCAGCGTGCGCAGCACCGTGGGCACCGCCTGTCCCGCCACGTGCGGCGCGTCGTCCAGCGGTTCCTCCGCGGCGAGCACGGACAGGCGCTCGCCGACGTTGACCACCGCGCGGTCGACGAAAAAGTCGTCCACGCGCTCCGGATCCTCCAGGGCTTCGCGCAGCCCCGCGCTGGCGTCGATGTCGAAGCCCAGCGAGAGCGTGCCGAAGCGCAGGTCCAGGTCCACCGCGCACACGCGGCGCTCGCGCTCGTTGGCCAGCAGCCAGGCCAGATTGCTGGCCAGCGTGCTGGCGCCCACGCCGCCGCGGGCGCCCACGATGCCGATGGCGCGGCCCAGCGGCTTGGCCACCTGCCCGCCGTCGGGGACCGTGGTCTCGGCACGGACCACGGCGGCTTCCAGGGCGTCGGCGCTGATCGGCTTGACCAGGTAGTCGGCCGCGCCGGCATCGCGCACCTTGCGGAAGGTCTGGACGTCGTTCTCCGCGCCCAAGGCAATGACACGCCCGCCGGCGGCCAATTCACTGACTCCGCCCAGGGCTTGCTGGAGATCCTCGGTGTCCGAGAGATCCACCACCATCAGTTCGGGCGGCGGCAACACGCCCATCTGGCGTAGCGCCGCCGAGAGGCCGCCGCGCTGAACCTCGTCCCGGGACCAGCCGCGCGAGCGGGCGAGATTCTGGAGCGCCGCCTGCGTGGTCTCGTCGGTAACGAACCCGGCGAAGGGCTCGCGGTCCTCGTCCTCGAAACCGGGGCCGCCGGCGAAATCCTCGGCCACGCTCATCACTGCCTCCTGTTGCTCATTCGCCCGCGGCGATGCCGCCTGTACCGCCGCCGTCACCGCCGCCGATTTGCTTGCCCGCGCGGTAGCTGCGGATGCGGTGCATCTGCCGGCTGGTGCGCGCGGGTTCGAGCCCACGCCCGCGCACGAGGTCGCGTGGGTTGGCGACCATCAGGCCCAGATTGTGGTTGGTCGCGCAGCCGTAGTTGCTGCTGTGCTGGTTGGTCAGGCGACCCAGCCGGTGCCGCCGGTGGTCCGGGCACTCGGGCAGCTTGGCCGTGTAACGCGCCACGCGGACCAGCACCTCATTTTCCGGGATCGATACCTCGGGCAGCAACGCGTCCCGGCGCACCGGCCGGAAGCCCTTGCGCTTGAGGAGGCGCGCCACCGCATGGCGCCGCTGTTCACCCAGATCCCCGCGCAGCCCCTCGGGGGCGCGGACCACGACGACAGCGTCCCGGTCCGCGCCGATTTCCGACAGGAAACCCGACAGGCCGTCGCGGGACGCCCGGGGCAGCTCGGCGCTGTTCGCCGCGAAGGGCACCGTGATGCTGTCGATCCGGCGCGTCACCTCGACCTTGTGGCGCTCCGCCCCGGTCGGCCCGCCCGGCGGGGGCGGCGGCTGGCAGGCCGCCAGCCCGGCTGCGGCGGCGGTTGCGGTGATGGCGGCGGCGATGCGGCGGTGCATCGGTTCCCTCCCTTACTTCAGCATGAAGCCCACGGGCCCGCTCAGACGCTTGTCGCCCAGGCGTTTCTCCGCGCGCATGCGCGCGGCGGCGCGCTCGCCGTACATGCGGCCGAACAGGATGCGCTCGATGTCGTTGGGTGCGGTCAGGCCGTCCGTGGGCAGCGCCATGTCCTTGGAGGCCGAGGGCCGGACCAGATACGGCGTGATCACGACGGTCAGCTCGGTCTCGCCCCGGCGGTAGGAGTCCGAGCGGAACAGCGCGCCCAGGACGGGCAGGTCGCCCAGGCCGGGGAGCTTGGAGATGTCGTGGTTGGTGGTGTTCTGGAGCAGCCCCGCGATGGCGAAGCTCTGCCCGCTTGCCAGCTCCACCGTGGTCTGGGTCCGCCGCGTGTTGAGCGCGGGCACGCGGATCCCGGCCTCGCCGATCGCCACGCCATCGGCAAAGTTGAGTTCGCTCACCTCCGGCGCGACCTTCAGGGAGATCCGCCCGTCGTTCAGGATCGTGGGGGTGAATTCAAGGCGCACGCCGAACTCGCGGAACTCGACGCTGATCGTGTCCTCGTCCTGGGACACCGGAATCGGGAACTCGCCGCCCGCCAGGAAGGTCGCCGTCTCGCCCGAGAGCGCGGTCAGGTTGGGCTCCGCGAGGACCGTGACCAGCCCCTCGTCGGCCAGGAGGTCCAGGGTCGCGTCCACGCTGGTGTCGCCGGTGTCCGCGGTGACGTTGGCGGCGAAGGAGCCCGCCCCGCCGGTCAGGGCACCGCCCAGGAAGGAGAAGGTGTCCTCCGTGCCCACCTGGAGCTGGTTCCACTGGACGCCGATGCTCTCGCTGATCGAGCGTTCCACCTCGGCGACGCGCACCCGGATGTGCACCTGGGTGGGGCTGGTCACCTCCAGGCGGTTGATCACGTTCTTCTCGCCGGCGTAGCGCACGGCGATCTCGCGCGCGTCCTCGGCGATCCCGCTGTGGCTGACCTTTCCGGTGAGCACCACGGCGCCCTCGACGGTCTTCACCTCGATGGGCTCGGACGGGTGCATGTCGCGCAGCGCCGCCTTCAGGCGACTGAGATCGTGGCGGACCACGACGTCGGCGCTGGCAACGACATTGTCCCCCGGCCCGACGGCGAAGAGCGTGGTCTGGCCCACCTTCTTGCCGAAGATGTAGACGAGGCGCTGGGACTTCACCTGGACGTCGGCGATCTCGGCGTCGGCGACGAAGACGCTGTCGATCTTCGAGTCCAGGCGGACCATCGCGCCCTCGTCGCGCACGAGGCGGACGCGCTCGCCGTTGGGGTCGACGACGTTGACCGAGCCCGCGCCGGCGGCCTGCGCCGCGCCCGTGAACAGGGCGAGGGCCAGAACGGTGAGGATGAGAATGCGCTGCGGCATGGCGTCAGTCCTCTGAAACCTGGGTCTTGGAGGTCTTGCCGCCGCGCACGACCTGCACGCTCGGCCCCGCGTTGCCGTCGCCGTCGTCGTCGCGGCGCGGCACGCGCACGATGGAGCTGACCTGGCTGTCCACGGTGAAGTTGTCGTCGCTGGGCGCTTCCTCAGCGTTGCGCGCGACCGGGCGCAGGCTCAGGGACAGCGTGCCCAGGCGCTGGGCCAGCGAGACCTTTTCAACCTCCTTGGGGGTGAGTTCCAGGGTGGCGGTCTTGGCCACCTGGCGGTCCCCGTCCTCGCCGGTGCTGCCGGTGCGCTGGTCCAGCGCCAGGACGCGGACATCCGAGAGCACGGTCTCGCTCACGCGGCGCGGCGCGCCGGTGACGTTCTGTTCGCCGGAGACCGTGTGGGTAAGCACCAGATCCACGCGGTCGCCGGGGAAGATCAGCCCCGACAGCCCCGAGGCGCGGTTGACCGGCACCGTGATGGCGCGATGCCCGGGCTTGAGCATGGCCGCCAGGAATCCGCGATCGCCCGGCCGGACCACGCGCTGCTCGGTAATCGGCTCGCCCGCGGTCAGCCCCTGGCGCACCACCGCGCCCTGGAGTTCGGGCCGGTCCGGGTTGCGGCCCTTGACCACGTAGCTCTCGGCGATGCCGTCCTCGGGCCAGGCCTGCCAGCGCAGGTCCTCCGGCTTCAGGATGGTGCCGGCGGCGAGTTCGTGCGCGGCGACGCGCACCTTGGCCGTAAGCTGCTTGGGCTCGGGGCGCTGGGGCGACGGCTTGGCCTGCGGCTGCTGCTCGCTCTTGAGCCAGGCCTGGGTCATGAACGCCGCACCGCCGGCAAGGCCGAGCGACAGCGAAATGAGCAGAACGAGACGGGCGCGCATGACGGATCTCCTTCTCTCCCGGGGTTACAAGCCGGCCATCCGGCCCGCGACCCACAGGCCGCC
>Ga0207714_1002379_pt1 | contig 11392 bp, 13 predicted proteins | sample PonA232FremontCA_2_FD_187270 | JGI IMG/M metagenome (GOLD analysis project Ga0207714, IMG submission 187270) | Marine sediment microbial community from Fremont, CA, USA - Pond A23 Sediment 2 (SPAdes) | ecosystem: Environmental > Aquatic > Marine > Unclassified | place: USA: Fremont, California... | reverse complement strand
TCGTGCATCTTCCGCGCCGCGCCGTTGACCTCCCATCCGCGGCGTTCGAGTTCTCCGAGCGCGCCTACAACCACCTCTTTACCGCCGACGTGCGCTCTCACGCCCCTTGTCGTGCTCTCGAACCCTTCGACTTCCGCGTCAGGAACGCCGAACTCCTCTACGAATGCGTCCGCGACGGGGTGGGAAGAGAACTGTTCGACAGCCGCAGCCTTGCGCGCCGCCGCTTCGTCGCCGTGAATCCCTGTCACGGTCATGTTGCCGTGTGTGAGCGTCCCCGTCTTGTCGAAGACGACGGTGTCGGTCTCTTCCACGTTCTCGAAGACGGAGTCGTTCGTGACGACGACGCCTTTTTCGAGAGCGTCGCGGGTGCCCGAGGCGATGGCGAGCGGTGTAGCGAGACCCATGGCGCAGGGACAAGAGACGACCAAGACGGTGAGTCCCGACAAGAGTGCTGTCGAAACCGTATTTCCGACACTGAGACGGTAGACGAAGACGGCTACAGCGACGACAAGAACAAGTGGCACGAAGACAGTTGCAAGCCTGTCGGCGAGACGCTGAGCGCCGTGGCTCCCGCTCTGGACGCGCCAGAGTGTCTCGGTGAGTCTGTCGAGAGTGCTTTCTGCGTCCTCGCCGACCTCCACGACGAGAGCGTCGTCGGTCACGACGGAACCGCCAACGACACGGTTGCCTTCAGTCTTCGTGACAGGTAACGACTCACCCGTCACTAGCGACTCGTCAACCGCCGCGGTTCCTTCTACAACGACGCCGTCAACGGGGACACGTTCACCGGAACGCACGACTACTTCGTCTCCGGCTTTGAGTTGGTCAAGAGAGACCGTTCGCGTTCCTTCTGAGTCGCGCAACTCCGCCTCATCCACCCGCGCCGACGTGAGATCCGAAAGTAGGTTCGCGGAACGGAGCTTCACCTTCTTCTCGTAGTAGTTCCCGAGGGAGACAGCCATGACGACGGCTATCGAAACGTCGTAGTAGATATGTACTTCGCCGAGTACGACAGCGACGGTGCTGTATACGTACGCGCTGACCGCCGCAAGAGCGACGAGGAGGTCCATGTTGGGCTGTCTGGCACGCAGGCTGACGTATGCACCGCGCAGAATCGGATAGCCTGTGTAGAAAAGAACCACCGAAGACATGACACCCACGAGAAACAGAGGTATGTAACGTGTCACGCCGCCCGAGAAACCAGCGAGAACTTCGCCTTCGCCTATACCGATATAGCTCGGATACAGGAAGAAGATATACCACTGCATCACCATCATCCCTACGAAGCCACCGACCAAAAGACGCAGCTTCTCCGGCTCCCCATCTTCGACTTCGTCCTTTTCGAGAGCGACGTTGTAGCCGTATCCGTCGAGAGCGTCTGCGACGGTTTCTCTGTCAGTCTTGTCAGGGTCGTAGACGACCCTCATCGTGTCCGTAGCATAGCTTGCCTCAGCGGCTTCAACTGTGTCGAGTTCTTCGGCTAAGGATTCGAGGAAAACTTCGCACGTCGAGCAGTGCATCCCACCGATAAAAAGAAATCCGTTCTCCGTCCCCTGTGCTTCGGCGCGTTCCTCAGCCTTTTCGACGTTGGTTGTCTCGGGTAGTTCTCCGACGGCTTCGTGTACGCGTTCGCATCCCTCACAGCAGAAAGCGGGACTCTCATCCGAGGGAGGAGCAGGTAAGCCGCAGAGTTCGCATTCGGATTCGTACCCCAGCAGCTACCTCACCCCTCGGTGATACAGTCCCGAAAACAAAACCTTTGCCCCCGAACATGTTTGCCTCGGCGGAGAAGCTATCTGCGTCAGCCTACAGCTTCCTCTTTCTTTCCTCAGTATCCGCCGCCGTCTCCTTCCTGACCGTCATTGTCTCCTTCGCTACCTCCGCTACCTCCGCCGTTCCCTTCCTGACCGTCACCACTTCCTTCGCTACCGTCCCCTCCGTCGCTACCAACTTCTCCACCGTTGGTTTCATCGGGGTTAGGGTCGAATATCTCGCGGTCGGTTTCTCCTTCGGCGACTATCTCCGCCATCATACCTTTCTGAGTTACCCTCGACAGCGCGTGGTCAACTAGCTTCACAGTCTCGGGGACGGGGAACTCCATCTCGCCGATGAAACAACTACCAGGAGCGACGGGCTTCGTCTGTACGTTTCTCTCAGGCTCCGACTCTATCGCGCCCTCCGCCCACGACTTCGTCCAGACATTTCCTATGGGGTGGAAGCTGGAGGTCAGGTTGGGTCCTCCCGTCACGAGAAACACCCTCGCCGTGTCGCCTGTTTCGACGTTCAGTGGACCCCTGTTGTCGGCTGTGTACGCGTACTTCTCGCCGTTGAGGAGAACGTACGTCGGCTCCTCAGCAGCCATCGCTTGGAAGTCGAATCTATGGTGTCCTTCGGCACCTGTGTCCTTTTGCGTGTAGACCTCGTTCTGTCCGAAGTAGAACTCGTGGTCAACCTCGGGCAGACCTTCACGCGGCTCCACGACTATCATCCCGTACATCCCGCTCGATATATGGTAGTCCATCGTAGCCACAGCACAGTGGTATATGAAGGCACCGGGGTACATAGCCTTGAACCGCACGCTCGCCTCCTCACCGGGCGCGACTAACGTCGCTCCCGCACCTCCGCCTGTCCCGTAACAGGCGTGGAAATCGACGTTGTGCGGCTTGTTGTTCCTTTCGGGGTTACTGAGTGTCAGGTTGACGGTGTCGCCCTCACGCACACGGATCATAGGTCCGGGAACCTGACCTCCGAAAGTCATGTGGTTGAAAGTCACACCCGGCTCTATCTCCGCTGTGACTTCCTCACAGACGAGTTCGATGTCGTGTGTCTCCGATTCGAACCTGTCTATCGGTTCGGGTATCTCCGTAGGGTCGGCTGCGACCGACTCGGATGCGCGCTTCTCCGCCTCCTCCATCTGTCTCCTCATCTTGTCAGCCGTGCCGTTCCCGAGGCTGCCCGTGGCGAGCATACCGGTTCCGACACCTATACCTTTCATCAGGTTACGCCGAGACGCAGGTATATCTACCATTTTTAATCACCTACACGTATAGCTACTACGTTTGTAGTGTTAAACATGTCGAAAGGTTATGTTTTTGAACATGTTAGGGAAAAGATTAATACGTAGTCAAACTATCACTCCGGCTGTAACGCAGGATGCTGTCGTCTCACGTTTCGGGAAGGTTAATCCGAACATATGAGGCATAACCCCGATGCTGTTCTCGGTCTTATCCCGTACGATGTCCAAGAATAAGCTCAGTCTGCGTGACGAGGCTTGCGAGACGGCGGTGACGAAGCTTTTCGATATGCCTCGTACGCTCCGTCTAAAGCTCGACGAGGGTGAGGAGCGACCCGAGCACAGCCATCCCGGAGAGGAGATACTGCTTTTCGTTCACGAAGGGAGGCTGAATCTAAGGCTTGACGGCGAGAGCCATACCGTGGAAAATGGCGAAGCTATCCGTTTCTCGGGCGACCAAGACATATCTCCGCGTGCCCTAAAGGACACGGTCGCGTTGCTCGTTTTCGTCGAAGGATAGGCACCGTAAGCTTGTCGTAGAAAGGCGCGGTACCGTACGTATGGAAGAGAAAACACCGAAGGTCGAGAGTCTCCGTGTCTTCCCGGTCAAGGCTCTCGAAGGTGTGGACGTGAAAGAAGCCGAGGTTCTCGAAGGCGGAACGCTCGCACGCGACAGGGAGTTCGCCGTCTTCGACACCGACGGCGAGGTCATAAACGGAAAACGTACGCCTCTTGTCCACCGTCCCGACGTGAAGCTCGAAGACGGCGCGCCTGTCATATCGTTTCCCGACGGCGAAGAGGTGAAAATCTCGGAAGAAAAGGGACGCGCCGAAAGTCTTCTCTCCGACTTCTTCGGTGTCGAAGCTACGGTACGCCGTGACGGTTCTTTGGGTTACGTAGACCGCCGTAGCATGGGTCCTTCGGTCGTCAGCACAGCGACGCTTCGGGAGTTCGCGTCTTGGTTCGAGGTTACCGTCGAAAGCGCGCGTCGTCGTCTCCGTGCGAACGTCGAGATTTCTGGCGTTCTGGCTTTCTGGGAAGACCGTTTCGTCGGTGAAGACGCGCCTTCTTTCGAGGCAGGCGACGTCCGTTTCGACGGTGTGACGCCATGCGGGCGGTGCGTCGTTCCGTCGCGCGACCCGGATACGGAGGAGGAAAAAGACGGTTTCCGTAAGACATTCATCGAGAACCGGCGCGAGACGTTTCCCGAACAGGCGGACGAAGACGCCTTCGACCATCCCTACACGCTCATGATAATAGGGCGTGTTCCGGAGGAAGACAGGGGTAAGAGCGTGTCTGTCGGTGACGAAGTACGTGTTCTCTGAAAACCGGATAGAAACGAAAGTAAATTTCCGTCAAACCGAGCCGACGGCTTTGAGTATCTCGTCGTAGTCGGGTTCGTTCGTCGGGTCGTCTGCGACCCAAGCGTATGCGACGACTCCGCTCTCGTCAAGAACGAAGACGGCGCGGTTCGCGACACCGTGCAGACCCAAGTCGGGCAGGTCTATCTCGACGCCGTAGTCACGTATCGCTTCGCGGCTTGTGTCGCTCACGAGGTCGAACTCCAGCCCGTGTTCTTCTTGGAACGCGCCGAGACAGAACGGCGAGTCGGCACTGAAACCTAAGAGCGTCGCATCTGCGTCCTCGAAACCGTCGAGACGTTTCTGTAACGCGACCATCTCGTTCGTACACGGAGGAGTGAACGCGCCGGGGAAAAACGCTAAGACGACCGGACCGTCACCGAGAACGTCGTTGAGTGCGAACGTCTCGTGGTCGCTTGTGCCGTACGTTGCTTCGATGTCGGGTGCTGTATCTCCTTCTGAGACCATCATCGTAGATGGTTCCCCGCGATCAATAAGCTTAGCCCCGAACGCCGACCCGTCTCAGTCTGTACGGGTTACGCCGTCGTACTCCATAGGCTCCCCTCTGTCACATTTCACACAGTTGAGTTCGTTGCCTATGTGCTCGCGCCTTCCCTCTTCTGACTCTACCCATGGTCGGAAAACCATAGGCGGGTCGTGGCGGACGTGCTGTCCATGTCCGCAGTCAAGAACAGCTACGGGGTCGCCTTCCTCATCCTCACGGAAACCGACTATTTCGCGTAACATCGCTCTACGGTATCCAAGCTGAGATTTCCTGTCCCCTCACAGCCGTCTTCCCTGTATCTCTCCTTCGCCGTCGTTGCGGAGTATCATCCTTGTGCCGAATCTACCCGGCGAACCCGAATAAAACCTCTCCCGCACATGTAAGGTTTTTAAGAATTAAGAGGCAATAATCGTAAGTAGCGACAAGACTATGGAACAAAGATGTATAATATAACCCGATGTCGGAAAAGCACGAAGTAATAGAGAGCTTCACCGAGGAGCACAGAAAGGTCAGGGACACCCTGATGGAACTGGTCGAGGCGGTAAAGGAGGACGATGTCGAGACTGCGCGCAAAAAGCTGGAGGAGATAGACGAGCTTTCGGGACCCCATTTCAGGTACGAGGAGGAAACCCTGTACCCCGCACTCGTCGAGTACTTCGGAGAGGAGCAGGTGATAGACTTGGTCAAGGAACATGACGAGGCGATAGAGACGGCGCGCGAACTCGACGAACTCCTACACGGCGAGACGGTACCCGATGAAGAAAGAGGGTCGATAGTACAGACGGTCTCGCCCCTCCTCGTCCACGTCAGCGACTGCGAGGGTCTGACGATATACATGGAGGAGATGTCGGACGAAACGCTTGACAGGGTGGCGGAGAGCAGGGAGAGAGCACTCGAAGAGAACGCACCGCTGACAGAGTACGCTAAGGAGATACGCAGGTCGCCCGAGGAGAACCTCGCGGCTTTCTGAGATACTCGTCTTCCTTTTCGCCGTGTTCTTGTATCACGGCGTATCCCGTAGCCGCGAACGCGCCAGCTGACACGCCCGCGACGATGAAGACGAGACCGACCAAGAAATGACGTAGCGGTATCGCTGATGGCGGATCTGCTTCCGTGTTAACCTTGACGGGTGCGGCACCCATATGAGAAGGGTACATGGTTTGTTCCCAATGGGTTCTCTCCGAACATATACGGGGCAACACCGACCTCGTTGGCGCGTCAACGCCCGATGTGCCAAAGACAAGCTTCGACGACGAGAGAGAGTACGACGAAGAGAAGTTCAACCCCCGGAGGCTCCACGCCGACGATGTACAGAAGACGGCTCTGGGTTACTTCGAACCGGGACAGTTCATACCCGTACACGCACCCGACAGCACGCTGACGGTCATCGCGCATGAAGGCGGAGGTGTCGTGCGTGACGGTGATGATGAGCACGAGGTTGAAGCGGGGAACGTCGTCGTCGTTCCCGCAGGAAATAAAAGAGGTGTGCGTGCGGGCGATGAAGGTCTCGAAGCCGCGCTCGTCGTTTCACCGCCGCCAACCGAAGCCGACCACGAGAAGGTGCACGAAGGTCTCCGGAAAGGCGTCTTCGAGCCTTAGATTCGCGGCGTCCGAATGACGGTAACACTTCGGAACCAACCTTACTACAGTATGTTCACAAAAACTATCAGCCTACATTACGTTTGACGTACAACTTGCCAGAAGCAAAGATTTCAGCACATATACCCGAGCCGATGTGGGTGCACGAGGTCTCGACGAACCATCCCGAGACTGTCTTCCGTGTCGTCTCCGCGCTACCCGGTGACGAACACGGTGTGGGCGTCGTCGAAGTGGAAGGTGAAGGGTACGAGGAAGCACTCGAAGAGATACCGCGCCACGAAACCATATCCGGAATGGATGTTCTCTGGGAGGACGACGAAGAAGAGAAGGCTCTCGTACAGATACGCACAAACAAACATCTCATACTTCAGAGGGCGTCGAGTTCGGGTGTGCCGATAGAGATGCCTTTCGAGATACAGGACGGCGTAGGCGAATGGGAGCTAAGGGCGTCACATGAGAGTCTGTCAGAACTCGGTTCGACATTCGACTCTATGGGCGTGAACTACACGATAGAGTACATCAGGGATGTCAAGGACGACGGAGAGTTTCTCACGGAAAAGCAACACGAGGTCATTGAGGTCGCACAGGAGCTCGGGTACTACGATACTCCACGCGAAGCCTCGCTTTCGGAAGTTGCAGACGAACTCGGCATCGCAAAATCGACATGCAGCGAGATGATTCACAGGGCAGAAGGAAAAGTTATGAGCAGATTTCTGGAATGAGAATATACGAGCTTTGAATGAAAGAACAGGAAAGCCCCGGTGTAACTGACGCCGCGTCGCCGACACTGCGCCGAGAACTTGGTCTCGGTAAGGTTGTCGTCTACGGTGTAGGACTCATCTTAGGCGCCGGAATATACGCGATACTCGGCGAGGCGGCGGGTGCCGCAGGCGAGTCGATACCGATTTCTTTCCTCTTAGCCGCGGTCATCGCTCTTTTCACAGGTCTGAGTTACGCAGAACTATCGTCGCGGTTCCCGAAGGGTGAAGGCGACTACGTCTACGTCAGGGAAGGCATACAGTCGAAGCTGCTCGCCGAAGTCGTCGCTTTCCTGCGCGTCTTCGTCGGTGTTGTTTCTGCCGCCGCCGTCGCGCTCGCTTTTTCGGGATACCTCTCGGGTTTCGTCGAAGTTCCGCCCGTCCTGACAGCACTCGGGCTTGTCGTCGCCGCCTCGGCGGTCAATTTTTGGGGAATCAGCACCTCCGCGAGGCTAAACATCCTCTTCACAGCGGCGGAGATAGCAGGTCTCGCAATCATCATCTGGATAGGTCGGGGTTCATGGGGCGAAGTCGCATTCTTCGACGCGCCGACGGGTGTTACAGGTGTGCTCGAAGCCGCGTTTCTGGTCTTTTTCGCTTACGTCGGCTTTGGCTCTATCGTTAACATCGCGGAGGAGACAGAGAACCCGACAAGGACGGTTCCGCGCGCTATTCTCATCTCCATCGGTATCACCACCGTTCTCTACATACTCGTTGCTGTCTCGGCTGTCGGTGTCGTTGACTGGCAGACGCTGGGGAATTCCGCCTCGCCGCTCGCACTCGTCGCGCGTGCCGGTGCAGGCGTGATGACCGAAACAGTCGTCGGTGCTATCGCGCTTGCCTCGACGGGGAACACAGTTCTTATACTCCTCGTCTCGACATCGCGCCTGCTTTACGGCGTCTCGAAGTCGGAGTACCGTTCCTTTCCGACTGTCTTCTCTCGTATACACCCAAGCCGTCGAACGCCACACTACGCAGTCGCTCTCGTAGGCGTCACGACGGTACCTTTCGTCCTCGTCGGTGACTTAGGGCAGGTCGCCGCGATAGCTAACGCCGCTCTCTTAGTCGTCTTCGTCGTCGTGAACGCCGCACTTCTGAAACTCCGTTTTGACGAACCGGAGTCAAGAGAAGGCTTTACGACTCCGTTGACCGTAGGACGTCTTTCCATCACAGCACTCTGCGGCGTGGTCACGAGCACCGGTCTGCTCGTCTTTTACCTTTACAGCCTTCTTTGAGCTTTCAGAAGACGGGAAACGGGGAAAACGATAAATAACCACCACACGTAACCGACGCCTAAGATGGCTGAGAAAGAAAAGGAGCCGGACTGGCGGTTCGGCTTCTTCGGATTTTTTGGGTTCTTCGGCTTTCAAGCCTTCGCCGTGAACGAACCTCTGTTGCTTTTCTACTTCGGCTTCTTCGGCTTTCTTTCCTACTTCCAGTACTACCGAGAAGAACTCAAGTACCTCGGACTTTTAGGGATTATGGGCGTCTTGGTGGCGTTAGCGGGTGTAGCCAACCTTTTCCCGGTGTGAGAACCGAAGCAGAAGCGGAAAGTACGCCTATAGCCTTCCGCTACCGATGTAAGCCAGACCAAGGCCACCTGCGATTATAAGCGCTCCTAGACCGATCTCCGGGATAGGAACAACCCCCTCTCCCAAAGAACCTATCAGCACGAAACTGAGCGCGACAACGGCGGGTAGCGGATGCGCGACGAGTTCCTCGGCGAAGACGCGTACCGACCAGTACATTTTTTTTGGGACAGAACTGATGACATCTCCGAAAGAACGGTTCCCGTCCGGATTCTCGACCAGTTCGAATCCGTCAAGTTCGTCCTGAGTTACCGTAATCAGTTCGCCGGTGCTGGCACGCCTCCCGTCCGAGTCACCGACACGCAGGAGTGCGATATTCTCGCCGCCGGTGCCGACCACACGGTAGATACCGTCTTTGTAGTCTCCGTCAGTCTTCTGGTAGTGGTCGTATACAGAAGGCGCAGTCATCGCTAATTCGACCGTCTGATCTTCCCCCTGTCGTGCGGCGCGTCGAAATCGGGCGACGGACCTTTCGGTACGATACGCTTAGGATTCAGATCGTCGTGTGTCGTGTAGTAGTGCTCCTTGATGTGGGACATATTGACAGTTTCAGATATTCCGCCCGTCTGATACACGTCGCGCAGGTAGCCCCAGAGGTTGTCGTAGTCGGTTATCTGCCGGACGTTACACCGGAAGTGTGTGTGATACACCTCATCGAAACGGACGAGCGTCGTGAACATCGCAACGTCTGCCTCTGTAAGTTCGTCGCCGACGAGGTAACGCTGGTCGGCGAGAACGTCGTCCCAGCGTGCGAGAGCGTCGAAGAGTTCTGTGACCGCGTCGTCGTATGCCTCCTGCGACTCGGCGAATCCGGCACGGTAGACGCCGTTGTTTATCGACGGGTAGATTTCGTCTAGAACACGGTCAACCTCTTCTTCCTTTCCTTCGGGCAGGAGTGTCCTGTCTTTCGCGTACTCTCCGAAACGTGTGTCGAGCATCCGCATTATCTCGCGCGACTCGTTGTTGACGATGGTATCGCTCTCTTTGTCCCAGAGAACGGGGACGGTCACACGTCCCGTGTAGTTGTCTTCCGCCTTGACGTATAGTTCGCGGAGGTAGTCCGCGCCGTTTACGGTGTCGCGCGTACAGCCGTCCTTTTCGGGCGAGAACCCCCAGCCGTCTTCTCCGCGCCATGGGTCAACGACATCGACGCTGATTACATCCTCAAGACGGCGAAGACGGCGTGTAACGAGCGTGCGGTGCGCCCACGGACAGGCGTACGAAACGTAGAGATGGTACCTATCAGGTTCAGGCGGAAACGCACCTTCTTCGTCTATCCACGAACGGAAGGAAGTCGTTGAACGCTCAAACTCGCCGCTTTCGTTCGTCACGTCGTCGTAGTCCCTCCATTCGCCATCTACAAATGCTCTCATGAACACGGATACGGCACACGGACGCAAAAAGATACAGATTAAATTACCAGCCGTCTCCGATACCGACGGAACCGAGACTGAAGAGAAGGGTCGGTGCCGCCGTAGCCACCCCCGGAGCAGTAACTTTTAGCGTCGAGTCGACGGTACTTCCGCCGTACGGAACAGCCAATCCGGTGTCCTTCTCGTGGCTTCCCGACGAATACTAATCCTTTTGCTCAGGTATCCCGGGGATTTTCTCGGCTTTTTCTCTCGCAAAAATTGATAAGATCAGGACACTCCCCATTGTTATTGAGAGAAAGTCTCTGAAGATATCTATCGCGCTTTTGGTTTCAAAGTTCCAAATGAGATCCACAGAAAAGTAGAGAACCCCCACGACAGCCAGTATCCCGATGAGGTATTCGCGCCACGAGTTCTGCGTCATCGCCATCATATCTGAGCGAAAGGTCAAGAATTTTTTGTTACTTTCTCCAAGACATATTAAAATATGGGTTCCCGACCGTAGTCGCGCGCTCGAACTCACCACGCTCGTTCGTGATGTCCTCATACTCCGTCCACTTGTAGTTCTCGAAAACCCTCATGCTCTCCGTACGCCGGCACAACGGAAAAGAATGCTAGCAACCAAAACGGTATAAGGCGGCGGGACTAAGAGTTCTCCAACGTGTCATTCCAATCTCAACTCACCGACGACATCGCCGAGGAACTCGCCGCCGAGCAACGCTCCATATCGGTCGCCGAGTTCTTTGAGAAGAACAAGCACATGCTCGGCTTCGACTCGCCGGCACGCGGACTCGTGACGGCGGTCAAGGAGGGGGTGGACAACAGCCTCGACGCGTGCGAGGAAGCGGAGATAATGCCGGATATACACGTCGAGATAGAGGAGGTGCGCGACGGCTACCGTCTCGTAATCGAGGACAACGGACCGGGCATCGTCAAGAGACAGATTCCGAAGATATTCGGAAAGCTGCTTTACGGAAGTAGGTTCGGGAAGCGCGTCCAGTCGCGCGGTCAGCAAGGTATCGGAATCTCCGCAGCTGTCCTGTACGCACAGATGACGAGCGGCAAGCCTGCTATCGTGACATCGAAGACACAGAGCGGTGAGGCGCAGAGGTTCGAGGTTATCATAGACACCGACACCAACGAGCCTGAGATTGTCTCGGAGGAAGAGGTAGAGTGGGACAGGACGCACGGCACGCG
>Ga0207714_1002377_pt1 | contig 11400 bp, 10 predicted proteins | sample PonA232FremontCA_2_FD_187270 | JGI IMG/M metagenome (GOLD analysis project Ga0207714, IMG submission 187270) | Marine sediment microbial community from Fremont, CA, USA - Pond A23 Sediment 2 (SPAdes) | ecosystem: Environmental > Aquatic > Marine > Unclassified | place: USA: Fremont, California... | reverse complement strand
CTGCTCCTTCACCCCGAGGCGCTTGTAGAGGCCCGACTCCTCCGGCAGGTAGCCCATCCGCTGTTGGCTCCAGGGCCCAACGGTGCGCCCGTCGTAGCGAACCGCGCCGGCGTCGGGCACGGCAATGTAGGTGATCATCCGGATCGTCGAGGTTTTGCCGGCCCCGTTGGGCCCCAGAAGGCCGAGGATGCGGCCGGGCTCGGCCGAGAACGACACATCGTCGACCGCCACGGTGTTGCCGTAGCGCTTCGTCACGCGGGACACCTCAAGGTGTGCCATAAGAAGGAAAGGTTAAGAGACGCCAGAACGCGATCCTCCTGTTAAGAAAGAAGGCACAGGGGGAAAAAGAAACCGTCGAGACTGACGAGGCGCCGGACGGGAGAACGACGTGTTGAGCGGGCCGATGAGCCGCCCCGTGGAGGCCCCCGCGCCCAACCCCCCAGCGAGAGGCTACAGCTCCGCCATTTTCTCCGGGGGAATGCCGATAAGGTAGCGCTGTTCGATAATTTCTTCGTGGACGTTGAAGAGGCCAGTGCCGCGGAAATCCACCGCGATGTCGGAGCCGTTGATGCGCTTCACCTCGCCGATGCCATAGTACGAGGGCTGCGGGCCGTAGTAGACCAGTTGCCCCTCGGACAGTCGGCCGTCCCGGCGGGCGTCCCGGTGAAAGGCCGGCACCTCTTGGAGACGATCAAGCTGATACGGAGTGGAAGACTCGTCGGAGCGGTTGCTCATGGTACTGCGGGGCCTGGTAAACACTGGTAGAGCGTACGAAACGTGTGAGGCCAGGTTCGCCCGATCCCTCTGGTGCACGTTTCGCCGTCCGTTAAAGAAGTGAAACCATCGGGACGACTCCGGGGGGCGAGACGAGGGTGCCGACGAGAGAGGCAACTCTCGGCCCGGCACCGCGTTGACGACGGTCCTATTGCCCTGTGCAAAACCGTCCCTGAGGGCCCTATCGGGGCACGAATGGGCGGACGACCCCTCAATGGCTTTGGTTTGAAGGCGCCCCGTTATGCGCTACGATTCGACGATGGTCGACCGACAGGTGGGCCGAAACGCTGAGCTCTTCGCACAGTCCGTCGCTGAGCTGGACTCGCGCGAGGAGCGATACCCGTATCTCCGCATCCTCATTAGTCTCATCGACCAGGCCCACCCGGAGTGGCGGCAGGCCCCCAAGAAGGTGGAGCGGATTGCCGACCTTGCCCACGAACTGAGCGGCGGCCAACTCGACACCGAGGAGGTGGAGCAGGTGGTTCGGGTGCGGGACAAAGAAAAGGGGTACCGTTAGGACGTCCGCGGACCGGGGTAGAGGGAAGGCGGTCGGTGCCCCCCATCGACGGCGCCGCTACTCCGACACACGGTCGGGATTGGCGTCGACGAAGCTGGCCCATCCGGTGTAGGAGTCGCCGTCGTCGTGCGCGTCGCGGTTGCCGTGGCACAACGCAATGGCGAGGGCATCGGCGGTGTCGTGCGCGAAGGTCTGCTCCCCGGCGGAGAGGATCGACTCGATCATAAACCCGACCTGCTTCTTGGAGGCGTTGCCGTTGCCCGTCACGGACTTTTTGACCTCCTTCGGGGTGTACTGGGCCACGGGCAGGTCGCGGTTGAGGGCCGCCATCATCGCGGCGGCCTGGGCCCGCCCCAGCTTCAGCATGGACTGGGGATTTTGGCCGTACACCGGCATCTCGACCGCAAATTCGTCGGGGCCGTGCGCGTCGATGACGTCGACGAGCGCGTCGTAGATCTGCTTCAGGCGGGTGGGATGGTCGTCGGTGTCCGCGAGGCGAATGGTGTCGGCGGCCACGAGGCGCTCGTCGCCGCCGGAGGGGGCAACGAGGCCGTAGCCGGTGGCGCGGGAGCCGGGGTCGACGCCGAGAATAATCATCGGTCTGCACAGTGGGAGGGAAGAAGGGCGGATCCCCAAGATGGCCCGCGCCGGGGTCAATGTCCAGCGGGGAGGGCCACGTCCACGCCGAGCGCCAGCGGGGTGCCGTCGATCTCCAGGGTGGTGTAGACGGACGTCACGTCCCGGAGGCCGTTGATCTTCTCGATCAGGCCCCGCACCGCGTCGCGCTCGTCGGGGGCCAGCGCAACGGTCGTCGCCGGCGCGCGCACGAGGGCGTTCGCCTCCACGGGAAGGCCGGCCTCGTCGAGGGCCTCGCCCACGTCGGCAAAGGCATCCCGGTCGGTGGTAACGACGTACGCCCCGTCGGTCTCGTCGACCTCCTCCGCGCCGGCCTCCACGGCGACCTCGAAGAGCGTCATCTCGTCCGTGGCGTCGGCGGCAATCTCGAAGCGCCCCTTTTGCTCGAACAGGTACGCGACGGACCCGTCCTTGCCCAGGTTGCCGCCGTGGTCGGAGAACAGGTTGCGGAGGTCTTTTACGGTACGATTGATGTTCTCCGTCTCCCCCTCCACGAAGACGGCCACCCCGTGGGGGGCGTAGCCTTCGTAGGTCACCTTCTCGCGGCCCTCCTCCTCCAGCTCCCCCGTGCCCCGCTTGATGGCCCGCTCAATCGTGTCCTTCGCCATGTCCTCCTCCCGGGCCCGCTCTAGGGCCTGCGAGAGGGCCACATTGGCGTCCGGGTCGCCGCCGCCCTCCCGGGCGGCCTTCTCAATCTCCTGCGACAGCCGGGCCCAGACCTTCGACTTGCGCCGGTCGTCCTTTTGCTTCTTGCGTTTTACCTTTGCCCACTTGCGCGTGTGTCCGGCCATGGAGGAGCAGATGGCAATGAGAAGAACGAACGTGTCGTGATGGCGTGTCCCCCCAACGGAGAGCAACGACGGGAGTTGTCTCCGCCCGCACTCCCCAACCGCGAGGCCCAACTGCCATGAGCCCCATGACGAACGAGCCGGAGGACGGACCGATCGTCTTCCTCGTTCCCGACATCCACGACCTGCAGACCGGCGGCAACGTGTTCAACCGGCGGATGGTGGCGGGCCTCCGGCCCGAGACGTCCGTTCGGGTACAGACGTGGGCCCCGGACACACGTCCGGCCCCGGAGCTGAACCGGCCGGGCGCGAGCCTCATCGTGGTGGACAGCCTCCTGGCGCGCCATCCGGACGCGCTGCGGGCCGTTCGGGAGCGCACCGCGACGCCCCTGATTCTGCTCGTGCACTACCTGCGCTGCATCGATCCCCACGCCCCGGACTCGGACGGCGTTGCGGATGAGCGTGCAACCCTGGACGTGGTGGACGGGGCCGTGACGACGAGCCGGTACGTGAAGCAGGCCCTCGTGGGGGAGGGGCCGCCCGCAGAGCGGGTCCGGGTCGTCCGGCCGGGCCTTGGCGAGCGGTACCGCGGGGCCCTCCCCGACCGGCCGGGGCGCGGCAGGCCGCGAATGCTCACGGTGGCCAACCTGCTTCCCGAAAAGGGCCTCCAGTCGTTCGTGGACGTGCTCCGTGCCCTGCGAGATCGGCCGTGGACGTGGACGCTGGTCGGGGACGCCACGCTCGATCCGGCCTATGCCGCAGGCCTCTTCCGGCGGCTCCGGGCGGCGGGGCTCGCCGACCGGGTGACGTGGACCGGGCCGATCGCGCCCGAGGCGCTCCGCACGCAGTACGACCGGGCAGGCCTGTTCGTGCTCCCGTCCCGCTTCGAGACGTGCAGCCTGTCGACCCGCGAGGCGATGGCCCGCGGCCTGCCGGTGGTGGGGCATCGTGTGGGGGGCATGCCGGAGAACGCCGGGGACGCACCGGTGGGCGCCCTCGTGCCGCCGGACGGCCCGCAGCCGCTCCGGGCCGCGCTGCGGTCGCTTCTCACCGACCCAATGGCGCGGGCGCACAGGGGACAGGCGGCGTGGCGCCGCAGTCGCGACTTTCCGACGTGGACGGAGGCGGCGGCTCAGTTCCGGACGGCCCTCGCCACCCTGCGGACGCGGGCCGTGGGGACGGCCCCCTAGGACCCGGCTACGGCACCAGGAGGGACGGCGGCACCCCGCGGGGCCGCAGCGGCGGGAGGGCGGCCGTGTCCGCCGGCGCGGCACCCCGGTCGTGGGCGGCCAGCAGGCGGACGAGAAACGAGTACAGGCCCTCCTGGCGAAGCGTTGGGCTCTCGGGGGTGGGGAGGAGGCCCTCCGTAAACCCATGCCGGCGGGCGTGCGCGACCAGTGTCGAGTCGGTGCTCAGCACGTGGAGGGGAACGGTGCGGTTCGCCGAGTCGATTAGGGGCGGCTGGTGGTCGCCGAGCAGGAGCACGAGGCTGCCGGGCGGGGCCTTCTCGACCAGGTACTCGCGAAGGACGCGCAGCTCGTGGGCCACGTGGCGGAGGTAGCGCAGCGGCGTGGGCTGGTCGTAGATGGTGGGGGCGGTGATGGAGTCCGGTAGAAAGACCGGGGGAAACGACTCCGCGTTGGGATGGGGGGAGCGGGTGGCCTCCGTTTGCTCGTTGAATCGGGCCCAGTCGTCGAGGTAGGGCGGCAGGCCGTAGTTCCAGAGCGAGTGCGAGTCGACGGTTTCGAAGAACAGGAAAAACGGATCGGGGGACGGGGTCAGATGCGTCTCGTGGGTGTGGTGGAGGCTGTACTGGTCGGGGGCGTCCGCGAGGCCGTAGGAGGGGCCCCGGTAGTTGAGGTCGTCCCGGTAGGTGGGAACGTCGAAGTCGTAGAGGTTGCGAACGGGGAGGCCGGGACGCTCGAAGGTAAAGGGCTGGAGGGCCACGGTGCGGTAGCCCTGCCCGTCGAGAAAGCGGACGAGATGAGGGACCGTGCGGGTCGAGTCGTCCGCGGCGGCCTGGAACTGATTGAAGAGCAGCTGGTGGCCCACCCGTGTGCCGGTCAACAGGGAGGCGATGGACAGCCACGACCGTCCGCCCCGCACGGGAATGTCGCTCCGGGCGGTGGCCCGGTGCCAGCCGTTCGCGGCAAAGACCGAGTCGGTGCGCCGCATGAGGGCACGGTACGGGGCGCGAAGCGACGGGTGCGCGTTGAGGGTCGATCCGTACGACTCCACCATGAGAAGGTAAATGGACGGGCGCCGGTCGAGGGCGAGGGTGTCGTAGGCCGCGTAGGCGGAATCGACCGGGGCCGTCCGCATCGAGTCGAGCATCGTTTGGAGGCGCAGCGAGGCCCGGGCGTTGGCCACGGCGCGGGCGGTCGTCGTGCGCACTCGGGTCCGCTCGCCGGACGACTGGTACGTCATGTTCACGGGGCCGAGCTCCAGGGCCGGCCCCACCACGGCGACGAGGGGCCAGGCCGCGAGGTGCACGGCCAGCAGGGCCGCCCGGCAGCCCCCATACCGCCCCGTCCGGCCCACCGTCCGGAGGCCCCACGCCACGAGCCTCCCCACCCCACCCATCCCGGCGAGCGCCAGGACGGCGAGGACGCCCACGCGCCACGACCAGAGGTCGAGCAGAAGATAGCTCAGGTTGTCCACGTACTGCAGGTCCTCGTAGAGGATGCCGCTGCGGCGTGTGGCGACGTACACCGTCGCGTCGTACACTTCGTAGAGCAGCAGCAGGCCGAGCCCGAGCCCCGCCCCGAGGCGGGCCGCGCGGGCCCACCGCGTGCGGTGGGCGTAGACGACGGCCGTCCCGAGCACCAGGACCTCCACGCAGAGGGGAAAGTACGGACTTCGGGGGCGCGGCGTCGCGAGGGCCGGAAGGAACGGAAGCAGTGTGAGCAGGCCCCACGCCCCGATGAACGAGCCCCAGACCCGACCGGGGGCGGAGACCGAGGTGTGCCAGCGAGTCGACATGGCGTGATCACTCCGGAGGAGAACGGCGAACCCGAATCGGCGTGCCCCTCCTCTCCGATCAGGGTTCCCTCAACACCCACTGCGGAGCAACGATCCCCCAGAGCGACCGCCCGAACGACACGAGCAAGGCCGCCGTGGCCACGGCCACGAGCGGGCGTGACAGGCCCGGGGGCAGAAGGAACGACACGAGAAGCGCCCCGACCGTGGCCCCGAACACGTACCGGGCGAGGGACGAACGGGATTCGGTCTTCCGGGGCGTCGGAAGGAGAAAGAGCACCACTACGAACCCGTAGCGCAGCAGGCCGGCGCCCACAATCCAGAGCGGGAGGACGCCCCGGAACGCCGCGAGGCCACAGAGCAGAAGCAGAAAGAGGGCGTCGGTCTCTTTGTCGAAGAACGCCCCGAACGACGAGGAGAGATGATACCGACGGGCCAGCCATCCGTCGAGGCCGTCGAGGCCCAAAAAGAGGAGGCTCAGCACGACGAGGGGCCACGGGCCGACGGACGCTGCGGGGGCGAGCAGGCCCAGTAGGCCCACCCGAAGTGCCGTTACGCCATTGGCCACGCCGAATGTGCCGTGGGGGGTCCACCGGGCCCGTTCGATGCCCACAAGTCCCCCAAGCATCGCCACGCCCACGATCAGAATTGGATCGAGGGCCCGGAGCCACACGGCGCCCACGGCCGCGAGAAGCACGGCAACGGCGTTGACGAGCGACCAGCGCTCGATGCGCGTCGTAGACCGGAGGCGTGTCGCAAAGGAGGGCACGAGGGCAAACACCGATGGACATGTTGCACTGGGCAACAACACACGCCGCCCGTCCCCGACGGATTCCTCCTCTACACAATTGTAACGGCTACGGGCAGGCCACGCGAGCAGCGGGAACGACAAAGGTTCAGTGAACATCTTACTTAACCCTTGGAGACTGTGGATGCCGGTCGCTGCATCCGGCCCGGCGCAATGCATACAGTGTCATGCGTAGTTCCTCCCGTTCCCCCTGGCGCCGACTCTTGGGAGCCGCGTCCGTCGGTGCGAGGCACCTCTTGTGTGGCCTGCTCGGGGGAATGCTTCTGTGCCTGTGCACGGCCCCTTCCTCCGCGTGGGCCCAGCTCGACATTCCGGAGGTGCAGGGCCTCTCCGGCACGCCCCAGGTCGAAGCAGGGGTTGAGTTGCTCCGCAGGGGGCAGCCCGCGGACGCGGCCGCCCTCCTGCGGTCGGCACTGGACGCTGATTCCGCGCTTGTCTCCCCGGCCCACGGCGCCGCCGCGTACTGGTTGGGCAGGGCCTATCAGCAGGCCGACCAGCCGGGGAAGGCGCGGTCGGCGTGGCGCACAGGGCTCCGGACGCTCTGGAACGTTGGACGGTTCGACGCCCGTCTCGCCGATGCGTACCTGCGTGGCCTCACCCCCGAGCAGCTTCGGGGCGAGCGGCTCTACGCGGTGGACGCCTACCGGTCCCTTCTCGGCCGGGTCGGCACCGACACGTCGGAGGCCATGCGGTCCCTCTCGCGCCGGCGGGTGGCGCAGATGGCCCCCCTCATGGCCGACTCCGCACTGGCCCGCGTGATTCAGCAGGATCGCTCCACGGCCCCTGCGGAATGGACCTTCGAACCCGACGCCGGGGCGGCCCTCGTGGAGTGGTGGCGCGGGCTCGATCCCCTTCCGGCCACCGACGCGAACGAGCGCCTGGAGGAGCACCTCACCCGCCTCGTTCGGGTGCGTCAGAACTTCGCATGTGCCGAGCGGGTCAGTGCGCTCGACGACCGGGGGCTCGTGCACCTCCGGCTTGGAAGCCCCTACAAGCAGCGATCCCTCAACTACGAGGACGGCGAGTTCTTCAAGGAGGTCTACCGCTTCGGGGTGAACGTCCCCCCGTCCAGCTTCCCAAAGAGCGAGATCTGGCTCTACACCCACATCGACGAGTCCGGCTTCTACCTGTTCGCCGAGGACAACACGTCGGATTGCTTCCGGCAGGCGAAGGCCAACGAGCTCATGCCGCGGTACCTGACCCGGCAGCGCGCAGACACGGAGCGGGGACTCAACATTGCCTACTCGGCCCTCATGGCCATGCGGGCCATCTACCGGGAGCTGGCCCTGTTCCATATCAACTTCAGCACGCGATACTCGAAGATCGCCAACTACGCGAGCTGGCAAGAGATGCAGGCGACGGCCGCGAGGGCGGCCGAGCGCTCCGGCGGCGGGTCCGGCTCGGCCGGCCAGCGGTCGGCGAAAGTGGGAGCGGGCGTCGGGCAGACCCGGCGGGTCTTCTCGAATCCGTCGATGGGCTACGACTACCCGACCCGGTTCGTCGCCCGCATGGTGACGCGGGCCGAGCGCGAAGACCGAGAGGCCGTGGAGCGGCGCGAGGAGGCGATGCCTCGTCAGCAGACCGCCCTGCTCGATGAGACCGCACGGCTGCCCGTATCGGTGCGGACGGCGCGGTTCCTCGATCCGGACGGCACGACCCGGACGGAGGTCTACTGGGGCGTGCCGGCCGATCGGCTGCGGCTGGGCGAGGCCGGCGCCCCCGCGTCGTCCCTGATCGCCGTCTCGGCGGCGCAGTACGACGACGAGCACCGGCTGCTGCAGCGGACGCGCGGTCGGTATCCGGTGGAGGCACAGACGGGCACGGACACACGGATGATTGTGCCCTCGCCCCTCACCCTGGAGGGGGCGACGGGCCGCTACCACCTCGGCCTGCAGTGGGGGCAGTACCAGCTGTGGGCGTCCGACTCGCCGTCCGAGGGGAAACGGATGGGGCCGAAGCGACGGGTGGCCACCGCCCGTGTCGACTCGCTGGAGCCGCTCCGCGCCGAGGGCCCAGGGGTCGAGATGAGTGACGTGAAGGTGCTCACGCTGCCCGACACGAGTGCGCAGTCCCTCGCCCCTCCCACCGAGCAGGCCACGCCGTACCCGTTCCGCACCCTCACCGAAGAGACCCCCCTCCTGCTCTCCTTCGAGCTGTACCACCTCGCCTACGGCGCCGACGACCGAACCCGGTACTCGATCGCCTACGAGGCGGAGGGGGAAACGAGGCGCGGCTGGACGGAACTCTTCCGCGGCACCGACACGCAACGCACCAGCACCGAGATGACGATGGCGGGCACCGACCGCCGCACGACGGAGGCGATCCTACTTGACCTGTCCGGGATTCAGCGGGACGAGCCGCAGGACGTGCGGGTTACCGTTCGCGTGACCGACGAGGTCACAGGGGCGACCGTCTCGCGGGACGTCGAGTTCGTGCTCCGGCCGCGCGCGGCGGAGGGGACGCAGTGACGACGGGATCGGCAAGAATCTGTTGGGCCCAGTGGGCCGTATGGAAAACAAACTGTCTCCCTATCCCTTCGTTCGCGATGGCTGATGCAGACCCCGACACGTCCGTTTCCTCCTCAGGCCGGGCCGCTCCCGGCGATGCGCGTCCCGACTGGGCGGGCTTCTGGCGGGTGCGCCGCTGGGACGGGGCGGCGCCGGGCGTGCCCACGTACTACGCCGCCACGCCCCACTCCTGGGAGGTCGTAAAGCACGGCACAGGCCCCGAGCCGCACGTCGCGTCCCACCCCATTCTTGGGGTCGACGGGGACACGATCGTTCTCAAGGACGAGGGGGCCGCCGACGAGGACGCCGAGCGGTGGCACGTGGAGGTCGACGGAGACACGCTCCGCGTAACGGCGCGCACGGGGCCTCACGCGGGGGCCGTGGGGGTGGCCGCCCGAATGGCGACGGACCCGCGTGAGATAGAAGGCGACGCCTCGGAGGGATAGGCGCGTGTACACCTCCAAGTCGGGCGCCTCAACCTCGTCGGCCCCACCGCACGAGTCCCACCGCACGAGCCCCACCGTTTGTGGCGAACGCCACACCCACCTATGCTTGATCGGCTGCTCGGCCGCGTCCACGACACGAAGCACGCCGCGCCCATTCTGCGCGGCTATCTCTGGTGGGGCCTCCTCCTTCGTGCCGTGCTTCTTCTGGCCTTGGGGACACTGCTGGTCGTGGAGGGCAACGTGCTGGCGGAGTGGCTGCTGACGGTGCGCCCGCCCGCCCTGCCGCAGGAGGACGTAGAGGAGCTGACCGCCGCGTCGTACACGGTGATCGTAGTGCTCCTGATGGTCGGGACCGGGGCGCGCTGGCAACTTCTTCGTCGACTCGAAGCCGCGGAGGCGGTTCCCGAATCGGCGCCGTCCTCCGGCGAGGAGGCCCCGCCCCTTGGCCGATGAACGGCCCCGCGACGAGAAAGAAGGGGCCGAGGAGGTAGCGGGATGTAGGGCACGCCCGTGCTCCTCAGTAGACCCTGCATGGCTAATACCCAATCACGTAGCCGTCCTTTCGCATCTCCGTGCCGCCCCAGTAGACCTCCTCCTCCGGGTCCCAGCGGATCGCCTGGTAGCCCCCGTAGCCGCCCGCCCCCACGCTTACGCTGTGCCCCCGGCCGCGGAGCGCGTTTACCACGTCCTCCGACACGCCGCTCTCCACGCGGAGCGTCCCGCGCCCGTCCATGGCCTCCCCCGTCGGCGAGCTGCTGCCGTAGTGGCGGTAGCGCGCCGCGTCGCCGGCCGCCTGCACGTTGAGGCCAAAGTCGACGATGTTGCTGAGCACCTGCACGTGGCCCTGCGGCTGCATCCCGCCCCCCATGACGCCGAAGCTCAGGAACGGCTCGCCGTCCTTCGTGGCGAAGGCCGGGATGATGGTGTGGAAGGGGCGTTTGCCCGGCTCGTAGACGTTGGGGTGGCCCTGCTCCATCGTGAAGAGGGCGCCGCGGTCCTGGAGCATGAAGCCGAGGCCGTCGGGCACGAGTCCGCTGCCCATCCCGGCGTAGTTGCTCTGAATGAGCGAGACCATCATGCCGCTCGAATCCGCGACCGTCAGGTAGATCGTGTCGCCGTTGTTGAGGCGCTCGCGCATGGCCGGGTCTAGGCCAGCGGTCGTCACCGAGCGGGGATTTCCGGCGTCCGGGGCGGACAGCACCTCGTCCATCTCGATCTGTTGCCGCCGTTGCGCGCCGTACTCCTCGGAGATGAGCTGCTGCACCGGCACGTCGGCGAAATCGGGATCGGCGTAGAAACGGGCCCGGTCCTCAAAGGCCAGCTTCTTGGCCTCGGCCTGCACGTGGAGGTAGTCGGTGGAGTTGTGGCCCATGCTCGCCACGTCGTAGCCCTTCAGGATCTGAAGCATCTGCAGCGCGGCGATGCCCTGGCCGTTGGGCGGCAGCTCGAAGACCTCCACGCCGCGGTAGTCGACCGAGACCGGGTCGACCCAGTTGGCCTCGTGCTGACGCAAGTCCTCCATGCGCAGGTAGCCGCCGGTGCGCTCGGCGTAGTCGGCGATGGTCTGGGCGATCTCCCCCTCGTAGAAGGCCTCCGTGCCGTTCTCGGCGATCGTCTCCAGCGTACTGGCGAGGTCCGGATTGCGGAAGACCTCCCCCTCCTCCGGCGCCCGCATCTGGCCGTCGTCCCCCTCAATGAGGTAGGTCTCCTTCCAGTTCTCGCTGTCCGGCAGCATGTCGCTGTTCTCGCGGAAGCTCTCCACGTTGCCCTGCCAGTAGTAGGCGATCACCTGCGAGAGCGGAAAGCCGTCCCGGGCGTACTCGATGGCGGGGGCCAGGTCTTCGCGGAGGGGCAGCGCCCCAAACCGCTCGTGCAGCTTGCCCCACCCACTGGCGGTGCCGGGCACGCTCACCGGCAGGTGGCCGAGCAGCGGAATCTGGTCGCG
>Ga0207714_1002376_pt1 | contig 11402 bp, 10 predicted proteins | sample PonA232FremontCA_2_FD_187270 | JGI IMG/M metagenome (GOLD analysis project Ga0207714, IMG submission 187270) | Marine sediment microbial community from Fremont, CA, USA - Pond A23 Sediment 2 (SPAdes) | ecosystem: Environmental > Aquatic > Marine > Unclassified | place: USA: Fremont, California... | reverse complement strand
ACCGACACCGAGACCGGCAAGACGGTGGTCACGGCCGGGCTCGTGCGCTGGCTGCGGGACCGCGGCATGGATGCCGCGCCGATGAAGCCCGTGCAGACCGGCGCGACGCCCACCGAAACCGGCTGGCACGCGCCCGATCTGGACACCGTGCTCGCCGCCACGGACCTGAGGCCCGACGCGGCAACCTACGCCCGCATGGCGCCGTGCTGCTACGAACCGGCATGCAGCCCCCACCTCGCGGCCCGCGAGGCGGAACGCCCTGTGGACCTCGCCACGATCACCCGGGCGCTCACGGCGCTGCGCCGGCAACATCCGACGATCGTGTGCGAAGCGGCCGGCGGAGTCCTGGTGCCGCTGGACGGTGAGCGCTTCATGACGGACCTCGTGGCCGCGACCGGGCTGCCCGCGCTCCTGGTCGCCCACGCGGGGCTGGGAACGCTCAACCACACCCTGCTCACCCTGGAGGCCCTGCGGGCGCGGCGGATTCCGGTGGCAGCCACCGTGCTGACCAAGACCGAACCCGCCGGCGACGCCGAGACGGCGGCGATCCAGCGCGACAACGCCGCGATGCTGGACAGCCTTGCGCCGACACCCGTGTTCGGGCCCATTCCCTTCATGGAAACCCCCGATGGCGCGCGCACGGCGGCGGGGCTCGACCAGCAGGCCGGCCTGCTCGACCGCCTCGCCGCCACCGGCGTCATCGACAATGGAGGTCCGCGATGACCACCTCGACCGACGAGCTGCTCGCCAGCGACCGGCGCTACATCTGGCACCCCTTCACCCAGGCCGGCACCGCGCCCGATCCCATCCCGGTCGCGCGCGCCCACGGCGCCGTCCTCGAGGACACCGACGGCAACCAGCACCTGGACATGATCTCCTCCTGGTGGACGACGCTGCACGGCCACGCCCAGCCGGAGATCGTGGACGCCATCCACCTCCAGGCGCGGACGCTCGAACAGGTCATCTTCGCCGGCAACACCCACGCCCCGGCGGCGCAGCTGAGCGAGCGCCTCGCCCACATCCTGCCGGGCGGGCTGAACCGCACCTTTTTCTCCGACAACGGCTCCACGGCCGTGGAAGTCGCGCTCAAGATGGCGCTGCAGTACTGCCAGAACGTCGGCGACAGCGGGCGCACGCGTTTTCTGGCGTTCGACGGCGGCTACCACGGCGACACCGTGGGCGCGATGTCGGCGGGCGTGTCGTCGCAGTTCTTCGATCCCTTCAACGATCTGCTGTTCCCCGTCGACGTCGCGCCCATCCCGCCGAGCTTCGACGGCGACACCGAGATCGACAAGCGCGAGCAGGAGGCCCTGGCGCGGCTGGACGCGCACCTGGATGACTACGGTCACGCCACGGCGGCGGCGATCGTCGAACCCCTCGTCCAGGGCGCCGGGGGGATGCGCATGCACCGGCCGAGTTTCCTGCGCGCCGTGGTCGACCGCCTGCGCCAGCACGGCGTGCTGGTGATCTTCGACGAGGTGATGACGGGCTTCGGCCGCGTGGGCGAGTTGTTCGCCTGCCTGAAGGCAGAGGTGACACCGGACCTCGTGTGCCTGTCCAAGGGCCTGACCGGCGGCTTCCTGCCCATGGCGCTGACGGTGACGCAGGACTACATCCACGATGCCTTCCTGGGGGAAAGCCTGGACCGCGCCTTCCTGCACGGTCATTCCTTCACCGCCAACCCCCTCGCCTGCGCCGCCGCGCTCGCCTCGCTGGACCTTCTCGAAGGCGAGCGCTGCGCCGAGCAGCGGGCGCGCATCGAGCAGCGCCACCGCGACGCGCTGAGCGATTTGACCACGGAAGACGTGGTGACGCGCCCGCGCATTTGCGGCACGCTCATGGCATTCGACGTGGAGCTGGGCGCGGATGCCGGCGGCTATCGCTCGGCGGCGGGGCCTTGGCTGAAGCGGTTTTTCCGCGAGCGCGGGCTTTTGATCCGGCCGCTGGGGGATGTCGTATACCTCATGCCCCCGTTCGGTGTGACGGACGACCAGCTGACCACGGCGTACGAGGGCATCCGGGAGGCGGTTCGCCGCCTGCCCGCGGAACAGGCCTGAACGCACGGCCCCCGGCCACGGGCCGGGACAGCCCGGGAGGCGGACGCGTGCGGCCATCGACGGACAAGGTCGGACCCCAGGCCGAGCACGGAACCGGAAGCGCGCGCAACGTGGCCGCCTCGGGCGAGCCGCCGCGCATCTGGGTGCTCACGGGCGCGCGGGCGGGCGATAACGTGCAGGCGCGGGCGCTGGCCGAGGGCCTGGGCTGGCCGTACAGTGAAATCCCGTTGACGCACAATGCGCTGCGCGTCGTTCCCAACCGTCTGCGCGGTCCCTCCCGGCGCGCCGTGCGCAGCGGTGGCCGGGCGCTGCGCCCGCCTTGGCCCGACCTCGTCATCGCCACCGGCCGGCGCAGCGTGCCCGTGGCGCGGTGGATTCAAAAACAGGCTGGCGGCCGCACGCGACTGGTCCAGCTCGGCCGGCCGCAAGCCCCGCTGGTGTGGTTCGACCTCGTCATCACCACGCCGCAGTACGGCCTGCCCGAGGCGCCCAACGTCCTGCACAATCTGCTGCCGCTGACCGCCGTGACGACGCAAGCCCTGGCCAACGCCGCGGCGGACTGGCGCGACAGCTTCGCCCACCTGCCCCGCCCGCGCATCGGCTGCGTGCTCGGCGGGTCCTCCTCCTCGCACCGCATGGACGCGGGGACTGCCGAGCGCATCGCGGCGGCGGCCGACAGCCTCGCGGCCCGGGCCGGGGGCTCGGTGCTCATGACCACGGGTCCGCGCACCCCGGCGAGCGCGGCGGCAGCCGCCGAACGCACCCTCACCCAGCCGGCGTCGGTGTATCGCTGGGACCGCGACCGCGGCCGCCCCAACCCACTGACGGCCTACCTCGCGGTGGCGGACCGCTTCGTGGTCAGCGGCGAAACCGTGTCCGCGCTGGCGGAAACGTGCGCGACGGGCAAACCGGTGCACGTGGTTCCCCTGCCGCGCCGCCCCGGCGCGTATCTCGTCGGCGGCGCGGCCCGGCTCCTCGGGCCGGTCCTGCCGGCCATGACGCGGCGCGGCTTCGCCACGCCGCCGCGCCGGATCGAGTGCGTTTACCGCACCTTCGTCGCCCAGGGCCTGGCGCACTGGCACGCGGGTCAGCTCGTCGTCGGCCATCCGCCGGCGCGCGAACACGACTCCCTCGTGCGCTCGGTGGCCGCGGTGCGGCGCCTGCTGGGGATCGCGCCTGCCGTTCCGCCGAGTCTGGCCTACGCGGGGGCCGAGTCCGCGTCAGCGCCGCGGGCGTAGCGGCGCAGGAAGGGGATGTCGCGGCACGCGGCGTCCACATCCGCGATCGTCCGCGCAGGCCAGCTTACCCGGTCGCGCGTCCGGCTGGGCTTGGTGAACAGGAGCGCCCCGCAGGCGTCGAGATAGGCGCGGTCGGGCGGCGTCGCCCCCAGAAATTCCGTTAGCCGGTGCAGAACCGGTTCGTGGTCGGCGAGCAGATTGTCCAGATGCACCGTGGCCACGCGATCCGGCGCACGCTCGGCCAGCTCGGCGATGGTGCGCGCGTTGGCGATGAAGATGCGCGCGGCCTCGGCCACCGGACGACCGGTGCGCAGCGTCTTCGTCGCAACGTTGTCCCAGGGATCGCGCACGACGTTGATGTAGTGAACAGGCACGGGCAGCCGCGCCTCGGCGGCTGCGACCGCCTCCGGCGCGCGCTCGATCACGCGCGCGCTGCCGTTGCCCTTCTTGTCCCCGACCGCGACGAGCCGAGTCCAGTGCCCCTGGTGCTGGCCGGCAACGGTGTAGTCGTAGCCCGTGTAGCTGCGGCCCAGGCGTTGGAAGATCTGTGCGTTGAGGACGGCCGCGCTCGCCACATCCCGGAACGCCGCGCCGCCTGCCAGATGGCGCAGCGCCTCCATCTCGTGCGCGATGGCGATTTCCGGGTGCGCGTCGAGCAGCGAGCCCACGAGGGAGTGGCCACTGCGGCTCTGCCCGATGAAGACGACGAAGCGCTCCGGGTCCGGCGGCTCGGGCGTGAGGTCGAGCCCGGCGTCGCCGTACCGGGCGATGGCGCGGCGCAGGCGCGCGTACGCCGACAGGGATTCACGAAAGCTCGCGACATGGCGGATCAGCCGCGCCTGGGCGGCCGTCAGCTGGCCACCGCCGTGGAACGGCGCCCTGGCTGCCCCGCTCGCGGCAAGGCGTGCCGACAGCGCGGCGTCGCGGAAGACGCGCCCGCCGAGGTGCGCGCCGTGGCGCAGGGATGCCGTCATGCCGCCGCAGCCTCCGGGGTCTCTGCCGCGGCCTCGACCAGCGCGCGATATTTGTCCCTGAGCCCCGGCGTGTCGGCGAACACGGGGTGGTCGAAGCGCGCTTCGCCGCGCCCACCCGCCTTCGCCGGATCGATGCCCGAGAGGTGGTAATGCGGCGTTTCCCCGCCGATCACCCTGGGCTCGAAGGTCACGTCCAGCCTGGCGCACAGGCCGCGCATCGTCGCCTCGGGCGCGGTGACCAATCGGTCGAAGTCCACCATGGCGAGCTGGTCGGGCGATTCCTGCATGAGCCGATGCATCGCCTCGACGGCGCGCGTCCAGCGGAAGCGGGCTTCGCCCTCGCCGTGGCGGCCGCGCTCGCGGATGGAGGCGACGGCTTCGTGCGGGTCGCGCAGAATCCCGACGAACTGCGTGGCCGGCCAGGTTTGCAGATCGCCGATGGAATAAATGCTCTTCACCTTCAGGCGCGGTCCCGGAAGCCCCAGGTTGTGGCGGTTGTAGAGGGCGACCCGCCGCCACCGGCGCCGGACGGCCGAGCGCCAGCGCGCGTCCCACTCGATGTCGTTGGGCACGCACAGCTTCACACCCACAACCGGCTTGCCGACCACGTTGTGCCAAGCGCGTGTCTTGTCCTCGTTGGTGACGGCGAGGTCGGGATGACGCCCCAGCATGGCCGCCAGCAGCGTGGTGCCGGAGCGCGGCGACCCCAGGATGACGAGATACCGCTGGTGCATGAAACCGGGCCGTTCGGCGGTGCGCTGTGGGCCGCCCTGATAGCGCGTACCGCCGACGGCGGCAACACGGGAAAACCGCCTCATCCGGCCAGACAGTCGCGCAGCGATCGCGCGAGCTTTCGCATCAATGCGGGGTACAGCCCGGGACCCGGCTCCAGCGCCGCGCCGAGGGGATCGAGCACGCCCACGCGCACGGGCGTCCCCTCGGCCACGGTGCGCACCAGGTCCGGCGCGAACTGGGGCTCGCGGAAAATGCAGGCGGTTTCGCGCTGACGCAGGGTTTCGCGGATGGCCTGGATGCGACGCGCGCTCGGCTGGCGGTCCGGGCTGAGCGTCACGCTGCCCACGGCGTTCAGGTCGTAGCGGCGCTGGAAATAGTGGTAGGCGTCGTGGAAGACGGCATGGGGAAGGTCGCGAACGGGCGCGACGATCTCACGCACCCGCGCGTCGACGGCCGCGATCCGCTCGCGCATCTCGGCGGCGTTGGCGGCGTAGGTCTCGGCGTTGCCGGGATCGAGCCGTTGCAGGCGCTCGGCCACCGCGCCGACGATCGCCTCGGCGTTGGCCGGGTCGAGCCAGATGTGCGGGTCGGTGCGGTCGGGGGGCGGCCGGTCCGCGGCACCGGCGGCGCCATCCGCGGCCTCAGCGCGCCCGTCGGCGACCTGATCGTGCGCGCGGTCACCCGCCCAGACGCCGCTGTCGCGGGTTTCCAGCAGGCGAACGCCGTCGGCCTCGGTCAGCCGCAGGGTCGCACTCGGCTCCACGAGGTTGGCCACCGGCCGCGTCAGGAATGCTTCGAGCGCGGGGCCCACCCAGACAACCAGGTCCGCCTCGGTCAGCCCGGCAGCGTCGGACGGCGCCAGGGAATGGGTATGCGGCGACCGGCCGCCGGAGACGAGCAGCGCCGGCGTGGCGACGTCGCCCATGACCCCGGCGACCAGGCTGTGCACGGGCTTCACGCTGGCGACCACGCGCGGCGCGGCCGCGGCCGGCTGACCGGCAAGCACGGCCACGCCGAGCAGCACGGCGGCAGCACGGCGCGGAGCATTGCGGCGCATGCGACGGTCCTTATCGACTGGATGCCTTGCTGGACTGATACGTTATAGTATATCCTTATGGTGTCAACGGGCGCCCTGAGAGCGCTCGCGGCCCGGCCGGCCGATCGCAGCCACGCACCGCGGACCCAGCCATGCGGCAATCCCCGCCCGCCTTTCCGCCGCCCGACCACGACCACACGCGCTGCGTGCGGACGGCGCTCGACGCCGCCGAGCGCGTCTGCGTCGAGCGCGGCGTCCGCCTGACACCACTGCGCCGGCGCGTGCTGGAGCTGGTGTGGCGCAGCCACCAGCCGGTCGGCGCGTACGACGTGCTGACCATGCTTTCCGAGGAACGCGGCCGGGTGGCGCCGCCCACCGTCTACCGCGCGCTCGACTTCCTCTTGCATCACGGCTTCATCCATCGCATCGAGCGCCTGAACGCCTACATCGGCTGCGCCTCCCCCGGAACCGAGCACGTCGGACACTTCCTGATCTGCCGGCGCTGCGGCACCGCCGCCGAGGTCGCGGATGCACGCACGGACCGTGCGATAGCCCGCGAGGCGGAGTCCGTCGGCTTCGCCGTGGAGCGCGAGACCGTCGAGATCAGCGGAACCTGCCCCGGCTGCCGCGCCACGGAGCTCCCCGATGACCGCCACGAATGAGGACGAGCCGCTGGTGCGTGTGCGCGGCGTGCGTGTCAGCTTCGCCGGCACGCGTGTGCTCGACGACGTGGATCTGGATCTCACGCCGGGCCGCACGATCACCATCATCGGTCCGAACGGCGCCGGCAAGACCACCCTGGCGCGCGTCATTCTGGGCCTGCAGCGCGCCCACCGCGGCAAGGTCCATCGCCGCAAGGGGATGACGGTGGGCTACGTGCCGCAGCGCTTCACGGTGGATCGCACCCTGCCCATGACGGTGGCCCGCTTCCTGGGCGTGCCCAAGAGCTACCCGCGCCACACCATCGGCGCGGCGCTCAGCGAGGCGGGGGTCGGCTACACCCGGGACAAGCCCGTTCAGAACCTCTCCGGCGGCGAGTTCCAGCGGGTCATGCTGGCGCGCGCGCTGCTGCGGCGGCCCGACCTGCTGGTGCTGGACGAGCCGCTTCAGGGAGTCGATCTGGGCGGCCAGCTCGACCTCTTCGCGCTCATCCGCCGGCTGCGCGCCCAACACGGCTTTGCCGTGCTGATGATCAGCCACGACCTGCACCTGGTGATGCGGGGTACCGACGAGGTGGTGTGCCTGAACCACCACGTCTGCTGCCGCGGCCAGCCCGAATCCGTGAGCCAGCACCCCGAGTACCGGCACCTCTTCGGCGAGGCCGCGGCTCGGGCGGCGGCGGTGTACGCGCACGCCCACGATCACGCGCACACCCCGGGCGGCGCGGTGGTCGCCGGCGACGACCACGCGGCGCCGACGGCCTCGGATTCCGAGGCGGCGTGAGCGCCGCGCCTCACCGCGCCCGACCCGACCGAACCCCCAACGGAGCACCGCACGCGATGATCTGGGACGCCGCGTTCGTCTGGCGCGCCATCATGGCCGGCGTGGGCGTCGCCCTCGTCGCCGGCCCCCTGGGCTGCTTCGTGGTGTGGCGGCGCATGGCGTATTTCGGCACCGCGCTGGCCCACAACGCCTTCCTGGGGATCGCGCTGGGGATCGTCGCGGGCATCGACCCCATGTTCGGCGTCGCGGCGGCGGCCGTCGTGGTGGCACTGCTGCTGGTGCTCCTGCAGCGGCAGAACCTGCTCGCCAGCGACACGCTCATCGGCATCCTGGCGCACGGCGGCATGGCCGTGGGGCTGGTGGTGCTGAGCTTTCTCACCGGCATGCGCGTCGACCTGCTCACCTACCTTTTCGGCGACGTGCTGGCGGTGAGCTGGACCGACCTGCTGTGGATCTACGGGGCTGGCGCGGCGACCCTGGCGGCGCTCGCCGCGCTGTGGCGGTGGCTGCTCATGGTCTCGGTGCACCCCGAACTGGCGGCGGCCGAGGGCATCCCGGCGCTGCTGGTGCGCCTCGCGTTCATGCTGATGCTGGCGGTGCTGGTCGCCATCGCCATGAAGATCGTGGGCATCCTGCTCATCACCTCGCTGCTCATCATCCCGGCGGCGGCGGTGCGGCGGCTGGCCGACACGCCCGAGACGATGGCCGTCTACGCCGCCGGTGCGGGCGTGCTCTCGGTGCTCGGCGGCATGGCCGGCTCGATGGTGTGGGACATCCCGTCCGGCCCGGCGATCGTGGTCGTGGCGGCCGGCTTGTTCGCCGGTGTCCAGCTCGCGGGCGGCGCCCACGACTGGCTGACGCGGCATCGAACCGGGTAAGCGCGCGCCGGATAGGGACGCTGCGACAGCGGGCCTCATCGCGCCGGATCGTGGCCGGCACCATTCTGTGCGGCATGCAATGCACACGTACGCTGTCCCGAACGACCGCGGCGCCGAGCGTGCTCGCCGGCGCTGCGGCGCTCATCGCAAGCCTCGGCCCCGCTGCCGCGCCGGCCGCGAACGAGGCGGCGACGGCCACGCTCACGGTTCACCGCATCTCGGTCCAGGGCGTGGGTAACTCCGTGGGCGCGATCACGCTGCGCGACAGCCCGCACGGCATGCTCGTGATCCCGAACCTCACGGGCATGGGCGAAGCGCGTCCGCATGCCGCGCACATCCACGAAAACGGCACGTGCCGGCCCGCCGAGCGCGATGGCGGCATGGTCGCCGGCGCGGCGGCCGGCGGGCATTACGATCCGGCGGACACCGGCGAATACACGGGGCCGTATCTGCCCGGCGCGCTGGGTGATCTCCCCAACCTCTACGTCGAGCCGGGCGGGCGCTCGACCATCCCGGTGCTGGCGCCCCGGCTCTCGGTGAAAGACGTGCGCGGCCACGCGCTCATGATCCACGCCAGGGCCGACCGCTACGGGCCGCGCACGGCGGAACACGGCCACGGCGACCACGCCCACGGCGGCGCCCGCGCCTATTGCGGCGTCGTGCCCGAGCGCTGACGCGCGGCGGGCGTCAGGCGCGCGCCGCGTCGACGTCGACCGGGTTCTCGGCGGCCACCCGCTCCGGCGGGAAGGTGATCGTGACGGCCGTTCCCTCACCCGGCGCACTGTCCAGGTGCAGCGCGCCGTCGTGCAGCGTCATCAACTGGCGGGAAATCGCCAGCCCCAGCCCGCTACCCTCTTGGTGATCCGACGACAGCCGCTCGCGGCCCTGCTCGAACGGCTGCAGGACGCGCGCCTGTTCACCATGCGGGATGCCCGGCCCACTGTCCCGCACCGTCAGCGCCAGTTCGCCGGTGTCCGTGCGCGTGACGTTCAGCGTTACCCGGCCGCCGGCGCTGGTGAACTTCACGGCGTTGGTAAGCAGGTTGACGACGATCTGGCGGAGCGCGCGCGCGTCGGCGAAGAGCGGCGGGGCGGAGGTATCGGCCTCCAAGGCGACCCCTTCGCGCTCGGCCCGAACCCCCACCATGCGGCTCGCCTGATGGAGAATGTCCGCGGTGTCGACCCAGTCCGGCTGTAGCTCGTAGCGCTCGTTCTCCAGCCGCGCGATATCCAGCAGATCGTTGATCAGCTCCAGAAGGTGGGAACTGCTGGCGTGGATGTCGGCGGCGTAGGCGCTGTAGCGCTCGGGATCGTCGCCCATGAGCCGGTCGCGGATGACCTCCGCCATCCCCAGAATGGCGTTGAGCGGCGTGCGCAGCTCGTGACTCATGCGGGCCAGAAAGGCCGACTTGGCGGCATTGGCGCGTTCGGCCTGCACGCGGGCATCGTCCAGATCCGCCTCGCGCCGCTTCAGGCTGCGCTGCCGCTCCGTGACGTCGAGCGCCACGCCGACGAGGTGGCGCACCTGCCCACGGCGCAGCAAGGGGGCGACACGCAGATGCCAGTGCGAATCCGGTTCCGGCTGGTCCAGGTTCACCACGCGCTCCACGGGCCGCTGGCGCCGCCGGCATTCGTCCACCACGTCGCCGATCGCTCCGGCAACCGGCGGGTCCAGGGCATCCGTGAGCCGCATCTCGGACCGCACATCACCGCCGGTGCCGAAGGCGGCGCGGAACGCCGGGTTCACGCGCGCCACGACGGGCCCGTGATCGTCCATGCGCAGAACGAAGATGCCGTCCTGGACGTTCTCGAAGATGGTCGCCGCTTCCTCCAGCGCGCGAACCTGACGCTGCAGGGCGACGCGCGAGCGCACGAGGTGCAGCGCGATGACCGCGCCGAGGATGTTGACCGTGGTTTCGGGCAGTTCGCCCATAAGCCGCTCGGGGAAGCTTCCCTCGACCCACCACGAGCGCAGCTCGAACGCCTGATGCATCGCCATGAGCAGAACGAACATGGCGATCACGCCGAACCAGGGATTGCGCGAGCGCACGCCCGCTGCGACGCAGTAGACCGCGATCGCGAGCAGAAAACAGCCCGGCAGGATCGTGAACGCGACGATGCTCATGGTACCCGCGCGGTTGGCCCCCCGCGCTGCCGCCGAGACAGCAACTTCCGCGGTGAATCCGGGGTCCCGGTAACACCTGATGCGAGCATACAGGAATCAATTTTCGGTTAAGACCGGTAGCGGTGACATGCCACCGTCCGTCCGTGGGGGCGCTCCGTGCCGTGGCCGCACTGATGCCGGCCTCACAGCGCGACACGCGATTTCAAAACCGGCTGGATCGCAGCCAGCAGGATGGACCCGGCCAAGGTGTAGCCCGCGAAGATCAGCGCAACGCCGGGAAACTGCAACCCGGCGTCCAGCAGCCAGCCGACCAGCACGGGCGCAACGGCGCTGCCCAGCACAACCAGGGTCTGCACGAGTCCCCGGATCGCGCCCAGGTGCGCGGTGCCGTACACCTCCGCCCAGAGCGCGCCCAGCACCGTGAAGCTCGCGCCCGCGGTGACCCCCGCGAGGCCGAGATAGAGCGGCAGCGCCCACGCCGCTTCGCTCACCGCGACGACGATCAGGCCGGCGGCCAGCGGCACCAGGTACGTCGGCAAGACGCGGCGGGTGCCGACGCGGTCCACCAGCGCGCCCGCCAGCAGGCTGCTCGCCGTCGTGCTCGCGGCGAAGACGACGTAGGAACTGGCGAGCCACTGCAGGCTCCAGCCCTTCGCCTCCATGAGCGCCACCTGATGGAAGAACATCCCGGTGATCACCACCGGGGTCACGAGCACGCACAACGCCAGCACCGCGAACAGCGGATCGCGCGCCACCGCGCCGAGTGAGCTGTCGTGCAGCAGGGATGTATCGCCACCTTCGCGCTCGCGGCGCCGGTCTCCCTCGGGCCGCCCCCGCCGCAGCAGCCACAACATCAGCGCCGGCAGACCCAGCACCAGCACGGCGCCGATCGCCAGCCAGCTCATGCGCCAGCCCAG
>Ga0207714_1002375_pt1 | contig 11403 bp, 11 predicted proteins | sample PonA232FremontCA_2_FD_187270 | JGI IMG/M metagenome (GOLD analysis project Ga0207714, IMG submission 187270) | Marine sediment microbial community from Fremont, CA, USA - Pond A23 Sediment 2 (SPAdes) | ecosystem: Environmental > Aquatic > Marine > Unclassified | place: USA: Fremont, California... | reverse complement strand
AGGAATAAAATTCGGGCAATCTTGACCTACTGGATCAAGAATATCGAATCTCGAAATTCGGGCAATCTTGACCAACTGGATCAAGAAATAAAATCAAAGCTTTAATGAAAACTTGAACATCAAGCGTTTAAATAGTTATAAATTTTCAAAGCAAAACTGGAGTAAAAAGATAACTTATTGATAAGAACAGATCTCTTTCTAAAAGGCTTAAAATTGAATCGAATTTTGGACATTAAAATTAATTATTATTCCTGACAATTAAGGCTGAATGAAGTACCTACTTCGCTGGTCCAAACAGTTAGAACAAATAGCTATACTTTTCATGATCTTTAACCCCGAAGGGGTTGCTTATTTTAGCCCAGGGCGTAAGCCCTTGGTATCAACCTAAAATTCAGATAATTATACTATCATTTATTTAGGCCAAGGCAGAGGTCTGAAGAAAGAATATTTTATTTAGAACAAAATTACCATGGGGGGCTGGAGTCGATTTTACCGGAATTTCGATTCCAAGGGACCGGAAATTAAATTTTTTAATCAAGATCCCCAAAGAGCCGGATAATATCAGGATTCGGAGTCGGTTTCCTGTTTAAAGCGCGAACGCAACTTTTGCAGGGCCTGGTTATGAAGTTGGGACACCCTTCCTTCGGTAATCTCCAACACCTGGGAAGTCTCCTTCATGGTCAACTCCTGTTCGTAGTACAGAGAGAGGACCAATTGTTCACGCCTGGTCAGTTCCTGGATAAACTCACTCATCTTATCCACCAATTCGTTTTGCAATGTTGCTGAATAAGGCTCAAATTCCCGGTCCTCCTCCCCGGAGGCGGGTGTATTATGTGACTCCATATAATCCAGACTGAGCCATACTTGTTTTTCCAGGGCATCCAGTGCCTGTTCCACCTCCTTGGGATTCAATCCGGTAGCTTTTTGGAGGTCCTCTTCAGAAGGAGGTTCACCCTTGTCCTGTTCACAGCTTGCTTTCGCCTGTTCAATAAGGCGGATATTGTGTCTCATTCCCCTGGACAGCCAATCCTGCCTGCGGAGTTCATCCAGCATCGCACCGCGAATCCGGTTTTCCACATAGGTTTCCAGCTTCACTCCCATCCCGGGATCGAACTTTCCCAGACTTTCCAAAAGTCCCAGGGAACCGGCGCTGTAAAGATCGTTCACATCCACATGTTCCGGGAGTTTCGCCTTGAGTCTCCAGGCAATAATCTTTACCTTCTGGGTAAATGTTTGCACCAGGGCATCCCTGGATCCTGCATCCAATTCTGACCACTTCACCTGCCCGGAATTGAACTTATCCAGAATATTCTCCCCGGAACAAGAGTTTTTTCCAAAAGAATTTGATGTTTCCATCTAGCTGCTCAACTCCATTCCAACTGACAATATTTTCTGTAATACTGTTTATATTTTTTGTTGCCAAACTATCGGGAGCGGATTCGCAAAAAGGGACCTGATCGATAACTGCACTGGGAACCGCATCGTCCTGCGGGATGTATCCCAACCAATCCAGGGAAACCTCGTTTAAAAAGTAATCACAGGCAGTATACAACTTGCTGAATACCTGCTTGGCCTCTTTGCTGTCCTGAACAAAATTCACCAGGATCTTGAAATGGCCCACCCCGTGCTGTACATGCAAGACCTTTATCAGGGCATAGGCATCAGTCAGGGAGGTGGGTTCCGGTGATACCACGATAATCCTGTTTTGCACAGCCATATTGAAATACAAGACATTTTCATTGATCCCTGCCCCGGTATCCACCAGGAAGAAATCCACCTCATCTTCCAGCACATCCATAGCTTCCAACAGTTCCAATTTCTGCCCGGAAGACAGGGTCAACATCTCACTCACCCCTGATGCTGCGGGTAATATCCGGAAATTATACTTTGTATCCAAAAGGATCTGGTCCAATTCCATTTGCTTGAAGAACAAATGAAAGAGATTGTACTTGGGGGCCAAACCCAAAAGCACATCCACATTCCCCAATCCCAGGTCTGCATCCAACAGCACCGTGTTGTACCCCTTTTTGGACAATGAATAAGCCAAGTTCACCGAGATATTGGTCTTTCCCACACCACCTTTACCAGAACTAACAGAAAATACTACAGGATAATTATAACTCATAACAACCTTTACTGTCACTATCTTTTTTGATTTTTCTTTTCTTGCTTCTCACCCGATCCAAACAAACAGACAAACACGGTTTCCGGGTCCAAGTTTTTACGTTCAGGATTCAAGGACAAACTGGGTTCGCGATACCCGGGAGAATCAATCTGGCAACCTGTGCTTGAAAATCAACTTCCAGATCTTTTTGTCCCTGGCTGCAGACATACTGTTTTTCAGGCCCGCCCCGTAAGTGATCAAGGAGATGGGCAGACCGGTAAAAAAACTTGTATTGATAAGCAAACCAAAATTACACGCTTCATCCAATTTAGTCCAGATCACACTCGCTCTCTTGACTGAAAAGAACTTCTTGACAAAAGCGTCCAGTTGGATATTGGAATACAATGGGCTCATTACCAAATGTATACATACATCGGATAAAACATCAACACCATTCTCGCTCCACCAGGTGGAAAGATCCTTGTTTCCGCCGAGTCCCGGGACATCTATAAACACCTTGTCATAGTCCCTTGATTTTTCACTGAACCAGCTCCAGTCCTGAGGCCCCGCAACTTCCCAGTACTCCAGGTCAGAGAGCTCGGCGTAGTGCTTCAGGAACAACCTGCCTTTTCCCTGGTGGGCATCTGCATTGAGCAAGCAGATTTTTTTCCCCGGATTTTCCTGTTTGAATTTCATGGCCATGCGCAGCAGGGTGCTGGTCTTGCCCACTCCGTGAGGCCCCACCAAAGCGTGGCATTTTTCCTGCCACTTATCCGAGTCCCACGGCTTGAGGGAAACAATCCTGGACAACTCACCAATTCCTGAAACCTGCGGGCGGTCCTTTAACTTGTCCCAGAGCTTGACCAGCACTTCCGGATCCACTCCCTCTTTTTCCAAATATTTCACCAGCTGACGCTGACGCGGGGACAATCTTTCCATATCGATTTGGGGCCTTATAAGGCTGAACAACTGATCCTTGAACTGCAATAGCTGTTGCTGAAAGGAACTCCACTGCTGCCCTCCGGTGTCGCCCGTATTCTCTGCAACATCCTGTCCCTCCCCTATTTCCGGTTCCACTGCCACAACCACCTCGCAGACGTTTCTCCCCCCGTCCTGGTAGTTGTGCGTATTCAAGATCACCGCATCCTCTCCCAGCTCCAGCTTGACCTGCTGCAAGACTTCCTGGACGCTCCTTCCCCTATAGGTCTTAACCTTCATTGTTCAACCTCACAGTGCTGATGGACTCCAACTTGATATCCGGCGGAATCTCTGCCTGGGAAAGCACGGGCAATAGCGGGATAAACCTAAGCACCAGCTGAGCCAGATGAGTCCTGATCTGCGGCGAAGTGAGCAAAACCGGCTGACCGTCTGTTACCTGGGTGTTTTCGTAGGTACTGTTTATCGCTTGAATAAGCTTTTGAGCCTGTGCCGGTTCCATGGCAAGATAGGTCCCGCTGTCGCTCTGCCTCAAATTGCTCTGGATGGTCTGTTCTATTTGCGGACTCAAATTGATCACCGGCAATGCACTCTGACTGGACAAATAAGGCTGTACTATAGTCCTGCTCAATTTTTGCCTTACGAATTCGGTCAGCTGTTCCGCATCACTGATATACTGCCCAAAGTCGGCCAGGGTCTCAACAATAGTCAACAGATCCCGTATGGAAACACCTTCGGAAACCAGGCTCTGCAAGACTTTTTGTACTGTCCCCAGGGGCATTATATTGGGTACCAACTCTTCCACCGCTTTCGGGGCCCTCTGGGACAAGTTGTCCAAAAGATCCTGGGTCTCCTGTCTTCCCAGAAACTCTTGCAGATTCCTCTTGAAGACCTCGGTAAGATGAGTGGCTATGACAGTGGAAGGGTCCACCACTGTATACCCGGCCATCATGGCTTCTTCCTTCTTGGACTGGGGAACCCACATCGCTGGGAGATTAAAGGCCGGCTCCTTGGTCTCTATCCCGTCCTCGATTTTTTTCTTGGCACCTCCCGGGTCCATTGCCAGCAAATGGTCAGTCATTATTTCCGCACCCGCAACCTTGTTGCCCTTTATAAGCACCGAGTACTGCCCCGGCTTTAGATTCAGATTATCCCGCACATGCATGGAGGGGATGACCACACCCATTTCCATGGCCAATTGGCGTCTTATGGACCTGATCCTGGACAACAAGTCCCCGTCCTGTTCCTCATCCACAAGGGGTATGAGCCCGTATCCGACTTCCAGGGCCAACGGGTCCAAGGGCAACAGGGATCTTACATCTTCCGGGCTTTCTTCCACCGCCGCTTGTTCACTTTCCTCCCTTGACCTTGTCTCCTCCGCTGCCTCCTCTGCCCTGCGCGTGGCCGCAAAATAGGAGATACCACCCAAAACCGCAGCCAAAAGAAAGAAGGCCAATGTTGGCATACCAGGAATAATCCCGAACAGTACAAGGACGCCTGCGACAAGCCGCAGCGCCCTGGGATAGTAAGTCAACTGCCCCAGGAACTCGTCGCTCAACTTGGCTTCACCCGCTGCCCTGGAGACAATCAGACCTGCAGAGGAGGATACTATCAACGAGGGAATGATAGAGACCAATCCATCTCCCACTGTAAGTATGGTATAGGTCTGGGCTGCTTCCCCCCAACCCATCCCCTGCTGGAACACCCCGATAAAAAATCCGCCCAATATGTTGATCGCGGTAATAAGGATACTCGCATTAACGTCTCCTTCCACGAACTTCCCGGAACCGTCCATGGCCCCGTAAAAATCCGCCTCACGCTGAATCTCGTCCCTTTTTTGCTTGGCTTGACTTTCGTTGATCAATCCTGCATTGAGGTCTGCGTCAATAGCCATTTGTTTACCCGGCATTGCATCCAGCACGAATCTGGCGGTTACCTCGCCTATCCTCTGCATTCCGTTGGCAATCACCATTTTGTTCAGTGCAAAGAGTATAAGGAACACGATTATCCCGATTACATAGTTCCCTCCCACCACAAAGGCACCAAAGGCCTCGATAACATTACCCGCAGCATCTATACCCTGATCACCGTGGAGCAGGATCCTCCTGGTGGTAGCCACATTGAGTCCGAGCCTTAACAAGGTCGCTATCATGACTACTGAAGGGAAGATGGAAAACTCCAGCGGAGACTCCATAAACATGGTTGTTATCAATATCACCAGGCTGAAGGAGATGCTCAGGGTAAGCATCATGTCCAGGAAAAAGGGCGGCACCGGGATAATCATGACAAAGAGGATCAGCATCACCCCTCCGGCGAGGACCAGATCCCCTTGCTTGAGCAAATTCTTGAAATCTATGTTTAAGAATGTGGTATTGGTAGCCATATATTTGACACCTGTGTTTATGTTCCTTGTTCCTGGTTTTTCTGATATCTGTTATCTGTCCTCTGTCCTCTTTCCTCTGTCCTCTGTCTTCTGCCACCTATTGCCTTTGCTGTCTAAACTTGTACAATTGGGCCAGAATTGAAGCTACACTTTGATACAGTTCTTCCGGTATAACATCGCCTATTTCCACACTCTTATACAAAGCCTGTGCCAACGCCTTGTCTTCCTTGATCGGAATATCGTTTTCCTGCGCGATTTGTTTTATTTTTTCCGCAATTTGACCGGCTCCCTTGGCCAATACCAGCGGCGCCGGGGCTTCCACCGGGTCATAACGCAGGGCTACCGCCAATTGGGTGGGATTGGTGACTACGACATCCGCCCTGGGGACATCCTCCATCATCCTTCTCTGCGAGCCTTCCTGCATCTTCTTTCTCTGTTCCTTCTTAAGTTCCGGATTCCCGTATTGCTGCTTCTGTTCGTCCTTGACCTCGTCCTTGGTCATTTTCAGGTTTTCTTCATAATCCCACCTGGTATAGATAAGATGGATTATGGCGATAATAAGCATCAAGATAATCACATAGATACACATTTCGAAGCTGTATTGCAGTATCACCCCGATAATGCCGATTGTATTCTGGTAGAACAGGGGACCGAAGGTGTGCATATTCTTGTATATTACAAAATAGGCCACACCGCCTATAATCAATATCTGGAACATGTTCTTGAACAGATTTACCACGGTGGTCATACTGAAAAACGCCTGTTTCATGCCTTTTATAATATTGAACTTTTCCCCCAGTTTCGGCTTGAACACTTCCGTGGTAAACAGCATCCCCACCTGCAGTTGCACGGATAAGTAACTGGCTATCATCAGGATCACAAACATTGGCAAAAGCATTATTATAAGTTCGTCCAGACAAAATTCCAGCAAGCCGTACAAGCTGCTTTTGTCCAAGGTAAAGGTGGGTGCCTGGGTAAAGATCTTTACAAAGATAATTTTTAGATGTTCCCCCATCTTACCAATAAAGATCCACAGCGCCACCACCCCGAAAAGCAGGGTTGCTGCCTTGGAGACCTCCTCGCTTTTGGGAACATTGCCCTCCTCCCTGGCCTCTCTTTGCCTTTTCTCGGTGGGCTTTTCTGTACGACTGGGGTCCGACTGCGGCATAAAACATCAACTCTGCATGATAGTTAGAATCAAGGTGTCAAAATCATTTATAAACCCTTTTAACATCAGCGCCAGAAGCTGGCACACGATTCCCAGCATTCCCAACCCAACTGCAATTTTCACCGGAAATCCCACGAACAACACGTTCACTTGCGGAGCCACCTTGGCTATAATACCCAGGCCCAGGGTTACCAAAAATTCCGCCACCATAACCGGCGCGGCCACTTTTATTGCCAAGACAAAAATTTGACTGGAAAAGGACAGGACTTCTTCCTGAACAAAAGAGTTGAGCAGCAATTTTCCAGGAGGGACCAATTCAAAGCTTTGACTGAGAGCCTGTAACACATACAGATGACCGTTCAGGGACAAGAACAACAAGATGGTGAGCAAATACAAGAGTTGGGAAGTCAAGGTCACAGACACACCGCTCAAGGGGTCCACGACATTCATCATGGCAAATCCCATTTGAAACCCCATTATCTGACCTGCGGTCTGCACTGCTGCAAACACGCACTGGACGAGGATTCCCATAATCAGCCCCAAAAACATTTCGCCCATCACCAATGTGGCTAGTTCCCAAATATTTGCCGGGAGTTGAGTGCCGGAAAAGGATAAATGGGGCCACAGTCCCAAAGCCAGGACCAGGCACAAGGATGCCTTGACCAGGCGGGGAAGGCCCTGGCCTCCGAAAAAGGGGAGCAGAAAAACCAACAGGCTTATTCGAAGCAGGGTCAATAAAAAGCTGAATATGGTTTCCGGGTCCAGTTGAAACAGTTCCATGCAAAAGTTTAAGCAAATTCCGGACCAAGGGGGTATGAAAACGGTAGCAGTGGCCGGCGGGTCAGATTAAAAATCTTATGAAACAGTTTCAAGTGTTTATGTGGTTATGTTTTAAGTTTAAGAAAAGAACTATTTCTCGCTACTTCGTAGTCGAGATTTCGCTCGCTACTTCGTAGTCGAGATTTCGCTCGCTACTTCGTAGTCGAGATTTCGCTCACTACTTCCTAGTCGAGAAAAAATTCCTATTCTTACACTTAAAACCCTAAGACCCTAAAACCCTCAAACTTTTTCTTATTAACTCCCATGCCCTAACGTGCACAACGAAGCATGGGCAATCTCGACAACGAAAACTTTCGTTGCGAGAAAAGGTTCTCAACTTGTAGAATAAACGGGCTATTGGTTCTTTTTCTTACTTAACACCTTAAAACTCTGGCAATCTCGACTACGAAGTAGCGAGAAAACTTTTTCATGTTAATCCCCGGGACTCTCCTGATCCATCTGCCAGCGCAAAAGGGCGCTGTAGATATTCTTCCTGATCCTTTTATCCTTGCCCTTCAACTCTTGCAGCCAATCATCTATTTCTGTCCTCTTGGTATCCTCAGCAGAAGGGCAGGGATTCTTGCGAAAAGGCAACTCCCAGAGTTCAGCCGCCCGGCGGACAACCCTCTTTTCAACTCCCAACAAGGGACGGATCAATTCGAACTCCCCTTGAAAAAAACTCTCCTTGGGGTACATGCCCTCTATCCTGCCGGAATACATCATATTCATAAAAAAGTTCTGCACCAGATCGTCCTGGTTGTGCCCAAACGCAATATGGGAGAGCTTGTACTTCTTGATCAATTCAAACAACCTCTTGCGCCTTTTCTGGGTGCAAAAAAAACAAGGGGATTTTTTCCTGTTCTCAGGACTGTGCGCTCTCGGCCCCATATCAGAAACCTCGAAATGTGCAGCCAACCCCCTGTCCAGGACCCAATTGAAAAGGTCCTTGTGATGGTCTTTTTCAAATCCGGGATTAATATGCAGTGCTATCAACTCCACCGGAAAGGGGAGTTTCCTTTTTTGCAAAAGCAGTATCTGCAAGAGCACGAAACTATCCATCCCTCCGGAAACTGCAACACCTATCCTGGAATACGGCCTGAGCATGGAAGTCTTGTACAGCATCCTGCCGGCCTTGGACAAACAATTTTTCTGTGCGTAATTTAAATTCTTGTTTATTTTGCTCATATAATAATCTCAGATCAAAAAATACAGGTTGAGAAAAATAAAAAGGAAGTCAGCAAGTCTCTAAAAAACGGCTAACACTAAAGACTTACAACCCAAATAACCGACTACATACTCCGGTCCCGGCAGTCAAGCAACAATATTCAGGAAAATCATATGCAAAATTTAACTTTAATAGGCATTGACTAAACAAAAAATCATGATTAAATTATCAAAGTTCCAAGGCATTAGGCAAATAGACATAGCCCGATTACTGCAACTGCTCCCAATCCAGCCAAATCCCAGGGATGAAGGCATCCTGGATTGGAGAATAGTTAGCAAATTCCGGGTTAGATGTGTTTATGTGGTTCTCGCCACTTCGTAGTCTAGATTGCCCTCGCAACGAAAGTTTCGTTGACGAGATTTTCCATGCTTTGTTGCGCCCGAGGGCATGAGGGTAAATAAGTGCAATCCGCTACATGCCTGGTGATCTTCATTCAATCTCTCCGGAAAATTCGAATTAATTTAAATTGTACTATAGTATACTATAAAAAGGCAGGTAAAGATATATGGCAAGAATTACTGTTGAAGATGCGCTCCAATCGGTGAACAACCGGTTTATCATTGTACAAATGGCAATCAAAAGAGTCAGGATGTACCGGGAAGGTTATCCCCCCTTGCTCAAAACAACCAACAAGGAAGTAGTAACCGCACTCAGGGAAATAGCTGACAAAAAAGTACTACTGGCATCTTCAATAAAAGAAGCTGGAATAGAGGTGGAATAGCTTATGACAAAAAAAGACTACTATGAACTGCTGGGGATCTCCAAATCCGCTTCCGGAGAAGATATCAAAAAGGCCTACAGGAAACAGGCCATGCAATATCACCCGGACAGGAACCCGGATGACCCGGAAGCAGAACAGTATTTCAAAGAGGTCACCGAGGCCTATGAAGTGCTCAGCGACGAAAACAAGAGGGCTGCCTACGACAGATTCGGCCACGCCGGAGTCAGCAACAACGGAGCCCAGGACTTTGGAGGCGGTGGCGAGGATATATTTGACGCTTTTAGCGATATATTCGGAGACATATTCGGTTTCGGCTCCTCCAGAGGCGGAAGGGGCTCCAGGGCGTACGCAGGTGCGGACCTTAAATACAATCTCAAGATAAGTTTCGAGGAAGCTGTAAAGGGAACAGAAACCGAACTGCAGATACCCAAGGAAGAAGAATGTTCCGAATGTAACGGCAGTGGTTCAGAACCCGGACACAATCCGGAAACATGCAAGCACTGCGGAGGCAGGGGCCAGATCTTCCAGAGCCAGGGCTTTTTCAGAATAGCCTCCACATGTCCGGTCTGCCGGGGTGCGGGTAAAATGATAACCCATCCCTGCAAGTCCTGCAAAGGAAACGGCATAATCACCAGGAACAAGCAGGTCAACGTCAAGATACCCGCCGGTGTGGACAACGGCAGTCGCCTGCGCATTCAGGGTGAAGGCGAACCCGGCATGAGGGGCGGTCCTCCCGGGGACTTGTACGTGGTTATCCACGTGGAGGAACACTCGGAATTCACGAGACAAGGTCAAAACCTGATCGTGACCGTGGACGTAAACATGGTACAGGCAGCCCTGGGTGACAGGATCGAAGTACCCACCCTGGACGGCCCGGAACAGATGGAGATACCCAGGGAGACCCAAAACGGCCAGACCTTCAAGATGAAGGGATTGGGAGTTCCCTATATAAACAGCAGCAAAAAGGGCAATCTGATTGTCCAGGTGAGGGTGAACACTCCCACCAACCTCAACAAGAGGCAGGAAGAGCTGTTGCGTGAATTCGCTGAACACGAAGTGGAGAAACCCAAGAGCAAGATGAAGAATTTCTTCAAGAAGGCCATGGGAGAATCATGAACCAGAAGGATTTTTCCCATCTGGATTCCCGGGGGAACCCCCAGATGGTGGACGTATCCCCCAAAGAGGAAACCGCAAGAAAAGCCGTGGCCCGGGCCACGGTTTTTCTTTCTGATTATACTTTCCAATTGTTGCAAGACAAGGCCCTGCCCAAGGGTGACGTTCTAACCACTGCCCAGATCGCAGGTATCCAGGCGGCAAAACAGACTTCCAACCTAATACCGTTTTGCCACCCCCTGATTTTAAGCCACGTTGACATTGCCTTTTATCCGCAGGAGAACAACAGTAGCGTACTCGTGCAGTCCGAGGTAAAAACCACTGCTTCTACCGGGGTGGAAATGGAGGCACTGCTCGCGGTCCAAATAGCTTCCCTGACCATATACGATATGTGCAAGGCAGTGCAAAAGGACATCGAGATCAGCGACTGCAAGCTGGTTCATAAGTCCGGAGGCAAAAGCGGTGACTACAATTCCGGAAAGAGCTAGCTCTAATCAAGTAAGTATTGTTTTGATTAAAAACTTTATATCGGAGCGGAAGATATAGAGCACGCCTAAAACTAACAATGACAGAAACAGAATCGCTACTGATAAAATCTGTTTCCCAGGGGTCCAGGGTTCGGTTAGGAAAATATTGTACAGAAAACGTTTCATACCTATACTCCCTCTTTTGTGTTCTATCCCGAATATCACTAGGTCAAAATCTTAGTTTGGCAGCTATTGAATAAGGCCGTTAATTCATTTCTTGATCCTCATGCATTGATTATGAGACTGTAGGTATCGAATTTAGGATAATATACTTTACAAATGGCAATGTAAAGGAATCTCCATATTGAGAACACGGCTTTTTTGTTCTAGAGTTCAATTTACTGTATATATTTGATTTTTTAATCCATACAAATTTAAAATCCGAAATTCAAATATCGAAATTCGGG
>Ga0207714_1002374_pt1 | contig 11406 bp, 9 predicted proteins | sample PonA232FremontCA_2_FD_187270 | JGI IMG/M metagenome (GOLD analysis project Ga0207714, IMG submission 187270) | Marine sediment microbial community from Fremont, CA, USA - Pond A23 Sediment 2 (SPAdes) | ecosystem: Environmental > Aquatic > Marine > Unclassified | place: USA: Fremont, California... | reverse complement strand
CGGCACGGAAGCGGCTCCATGGCACTCGTCGACACGCTCAGAGTGCGCGAGTCCGCGGTCGGGAACTGGATCTCGCTGCGGGACCCGGCGGTCGCGGAGATCAGCGCCGAACTCGGCTTCGACTTCGTCGTGCTCGACATCGAGCACACGACCAACACCCTGGAGACGGTGGTCGACATGGCCCGGGCCACCGACGCCGCCGAGGGGGACACCGAGGCCATCGTCCGCCTGCCTTGGAACGATCCTGTCGTGATCAAGCGGGTGCTCGACACCGGCGTCGCCGGCGTGATGTCCCCGATGGTCGACGACGCCGAGGAAGCCCGTGCGTTCGTCGAGGCGACCCGCTACCCGCCGGAGGGCAACCGGGGCGTGGCCGGCGGCCGCGCCGCCCGGTACGGCCTCGAGATGGACGACTACGTCGAGAACGCGAACGAGCGCGTGCTCACCGTCGCCCAGGTCGAGACCAAGTCCGGCTTCGAACACGTCGAGGAGATTGCCGCCGTCGACGGGCTGGACGGGCTCTTCCTGGGGCCGGCGGACCTCTCGGCCAACCTTGGGATGTACGGCGAGTACGAGTCCGAGGCCTTCCTCGACGCCGTCGACCGGGTGGTCGAGGCGGCCCACGCCGAGGACAAGCCGGTGGCGACGCTTGCGTTCGGCCGCGAGGAGATCGAGCGCTACGTCGACCTGGGCTTTGACTTCATGATGGTCGGGACCGACACCAGCCACCTGATGGGTGGGGCCGCGACCTCGAAGGCGGCCTTCGAGGGAGCCGTTGCGGACCGCGACGGCTGAGCGCGTGCCCGCGACGACTGTCGCCTGGCCGGCCCGGACGCGGACCAGCAACTATAAAAATCGACCGACAGTCGGTGGTTGGTATGGCAGACCACACCGCCGCGATCGCGGGCGTGTACGAACACCCGACCCGGGAGGCACCCGACAAATCCACGGCCCAACTCCACGGCGACGTGGCCGTCGGGGCGCTCGAGGACGCCGGACTCACCAAGGGGGACGTCGACAGCTACTTCACCGCCGGCCGGCCCGGCCGGGTCATGGCGATGGTCGATTACCTGGGCCTGCAGGGCCTGGAGTACGTGGACTCGACGGACGTGGGCGGCACCTCCTACGTCTCCCACGTCGGCCACGCCGCCGCGGCCATCGCGGAGGGGAAATGCGAGGTCGCGCTGGTCACGATGGCGGGCCGGCCGCGCTCCCGCTCCGGCGACGGCGGGCCACCCTCCGGCCCGCAGGCCGACTTCGAGGAGACCTACGGGATCGGCACCGTCAACATGTATGCTCTCGCGGCCCGCCGGCACATGCACGAGTACGGCACGACGGCCGAACAGCTCGCCGAGGTCCGCGTGGCGGCCTCCGAGCACGCCCAGTACAACGAGGACGCGATGTTCCAGGACCCCGTCACTGTCGAGGACGTCGTCGAGTCCCGGCTGGTCAGCGACCCGCTGCACCTGCTCGACTGCTGTGTCGTCTCCGACGGCGGCGGCGCGGTCGTCGTCGTCAGCCCCGAAGTCGCCGACGACCTCGACCGCGACTGCGTGTCGGTGCTGGGCCACGGCGAGGCCGTCAAACATCACGACGCCGGCGACATCGACCTCACCTATACCGGGGCTGTCGAGTCCGGCCCGCGGGCCTTCGAGGAGGCCGGCATCACCCACGACGACGTCGACTACGCCTCCATCTACGACTCCTTCACGATCACCGTCGTCGAGACGCTCGAGGACCTCGGCTTCTGCGAGAAAGGCGAGGGCGGCGAGTTCGTCGAGGGGGGTACCCTTCGGGCCCCCGACGGGGAGTTACCCTTCAATACCGACGGGGGTGGCCTCTGCAACAACCACCCCGCGAACCGCGGCGGGATGCCGAAGATCATCGAGACGGTCCGGCAGCTGCGCGGTGAGGCCAACGAGGAAGTCCAGGTTCCCGACGCCGAAATCGGGCTCTCCCATGGCACCGGCGGGAGCCTCGGGACGCGGATGACCAGCACCACCCTCGTCCTGGGGGGTGACCGGTGATGTCCGACGCCGGTGCCGGAGACCTCCCGTCGCCCGACGTCTCGCCGACCCCCGAGACCGAGAAGTACTGGGCGGCCGCCGCCGAGGGTCGCCTGCTGGTGATGCGCTGTGCGGACTGTGACCGGTTCTACCACCCGCCGCGGGCCCGGTGTCCGGACTGTCTCTCCGAGAACACCGAGTGGGTCGAGGCCAGCGGCGAGGGCGAGATCTACGCCCACTCCGTCACCCGCCAGATGGGCCCGCCCTACCACGAGGCGACGCCGTACGTGGTTGCCTACGTCGAACTCGAGGAAGGGCCCCGGATGCTGACCAACGTCGTCACCGACGACCCCGAGGCGCTCTCGGTCGGCCAGTCCGTCGAGGTCGTCTTCCACGAGACCGACGACGGCGAGTACGCCATCCCCCGGTTCCGGCCGGTCTGAGCCGGCGGGCGGTCGCTGACCCGCCCTCCTGTCCTGGCCCGCCCCGAGCCACCCCGCTTCCTCCCGTCCTGTTCACCGAAAGATACTTTGGCTCGTTAACGCTTCCCACGGTCATGCAGTTCGGCATCTTCTACGAGCACCAGTTGCCCCGGCCCTGGGACGAGGGCGACGAGCGCCGCCTCTACCAGGAGGCCCTGGAACAGGTCGAGCTGGCCGACGAGCTGGGGATCGACTACGTCTGGGAGGTCGAGCACCACTTCCTCGAGGAGTACAGCCACTCCTCGGCCCCGGAGGTGTTTCTCGCCGCCGCGGCCCGCAACACCGAGCGGATCAAGCTCGGCCACGGGATCAAGCTGATGCCCCCCGAGTACAACCCACCCCCGAGAGTCGCCGAGGAGGTGGCGACGCTCGACCTCGTTTCCGAGGGGCGCGTCCAGTGGGGCACCGGCGAGTCCGCCTCCCGGACCGAACTGGAGGGCTTCGGCGTCGAGCCAAGCGAGAAGTTCTCGAAGTGGCGGGAGGCCACCGAGCAGGTGGCGAACATGCTGTCGATGGAGCCGTACCCGGGCTACGAGGGTGAACACTTCGAGATGCCCGCCCGCAACGTCGTCCCCAAGCCGATTCAGGACCCCCACCCGCCGCTGTGGATGGCCTGTTCGAGCCGGGAGATGATCGAGACCGCCGCCAGGTGTGGGGTGGGAGCGCTGTGTTTCGCCTTCGCCGACCCCGGCGAGGCCGAACAGTGGGTCGACACCTACTACGAGACCTTCAGGGAGGAGTGTGTCCCCATCGGCCGGGCGGTCAACCCCAACGTCGCGATGACCACCGGCTTCTCCTGTCACGAGGACCCCGACGTGGCGGAGGAGCGGGGCGCCGAAGGGTTCGGGTTCTTCCAGTACGCACTGGGACACTACTACCAGTTCGGCGACCACACCCCCGGCGAGACGGACATCTGGGCGGAGTTCCAGGCCGCCGGCGGCGTCGACGCCCTCGATGAAGAGGACGTCCTGGAGTCGGCCATCGGGTCTCCCGAGGGGATCCGCGAGCACCTCCGAGGGTTCGAGGACGCCGGCGTCGACCAGGTCATCTTCGTCCAGCAGGGCGGGAACAACGAACACGAGCACATCTGTCACTCCCTGGAACTGTTCGCCGAGGAGGTGATGCCGGAGTTCCACGACCGCGACGCCGAGCACCGCCGCCAGAAGCGGACAGAGCTTGAGCCCTACGTCGAGCGGGCGATGGAGCGCAAGGAGACCATGGAGCCGGTCGACGAGGAGGACCTCCCGCTGGTCCACCCCTACGAGCGGGCCGCCGACGACTGAGCCCGGGTCGCCCGAGGCCGGCCCCCCTTCAATCGCAAACGTGTGGGACGTTTCCACGTGTGCCATCCACATTTATCAGGGTGGAACGTCAGGGAAGTTCATGGACTTCAGTGTCCCCTCGGAAGCGAAACAGATCAACAAGGCGTTGGACGACTTCATCGAGCAGGAGGTCGACCCGCTGGAGAGCGAGCACCCCGAGTTCCTGGGGGAGGACTACGAGCGACACATCGTCGACGAGGACCACTACCAGGTCCCCGAGTACCGCGACATCGTCGAGCAGATCCGCAAGAAGTCCGTCGAGGCGGGCTTCTACGGCATGTCGATGCCAGAAGAGGTCGGCGGGGGCGGCGTCGACATCCTCACCCGCGGGATCGTCGGCGAGCACCTCGCCAACCGGCCGCCGGGCTTTCACAGCGCCATCCTCGGCGGGGCGGGCGGCCCGACGCCCATCCTGATGGAACTCGACGACGAACAGCGCGAGGAGTACCTCTACCCCGTCATGGAGGGGGAGAAGACGACCTGCTTCGCGCTGACCGAGCCCGACCACGGCTCCGACCCCCACTTCATGGACTCCACCGCCGAGAAGGACGGCGACGAGTGGGTCATCAACGGGAACAAGTACTGGATCACCAACGGCCCCTACGCCGACTTCGCGATGGTCTTCGCCCGGACCTCCGGCGAGCCCGGTGACTACGGGGGGATCACCTGCTTCCTCGTCAACGACGACAACCCGGGCTTCAGCGTCGAGAAGGTCCACCGGACGATGGGCCTGACGCCGGGCGGGCAGGCGGAACTCCGCTTCGACGACTGCCGGGTTCCCGAGGACCAGGTCCTGGGTGACGTCGACGAGGGCTTCGCCGCCGCGATGGAGTGGATCGGCGGCGGCCGGATCAACATCGCCGCCGCCGCGGTCGGCAACGCGCAGTTCCTGCTCGACCTCGCCGTCGACTACGCCGGCGACCGGGAGACCTTCGGCAAGCCAATCGGCCACCGCCAGGGTATCTCCTTCCAGATCGCCGACCTGGCGACCGACATCGAGCAGGCCCGCCAGCTCTACCGCTACGCCGCCTGGAAGATCGACCAGGGCGACCGCGCCCGCAAGGAGGAGTCGATGGCCAAGCTGCGGGGCGCCGAGCTCCAGAACAAGGCCGCCGACATCGCCATGCAGGTCTACGGCGGCGCGGGCTTCATGAAAAACCAGCCCATCGAGCGCCAGTACCGTAGCGCCCGCGTGCTGCGCATTTTCGAGGGGACCGACGAGATCCAGAAGCGGACCATCGCCCGCGAGCTGATCTGAGGGGTCGACACACCGGTCGGCGCACCCGCGGTTCTTCTGCCGTCTTTTTGTTCACTCCGCCCGTAGCCGTCGGCATGTCCGAGACACTCGACGGACGGACCGCGGTCGTCACCGGCGCGAGTTCCGGGATCGGGGCCGAGAGCGCACGCGCCCTCGCCGACGCCGGTGCGAACGTGGTCCTCGCCGCCCGCAGCGAGGACGTCATCGAGGAGGTGGCCGCCGACATCCGGGAGACCACGGGGACCGACGCCGTCGCCGTCCCGACCGACGTGACCGAGGAGGCCGCCGTCGAGGCGCTGGTCGACGAAGCGGTCGAGACCTTCGGCGGGCTGGACGTACTCGTCAACAACGCAGGCGTCGCCCGCGGCAGCGACGTCGAGGAGATGACCACGGAGGAGTACCGGACGATGATGGCGGTCAACGCCGACGGGATGTTCTTCGCCACGCGGGCCGCCCTCCCGCACCTCCGGGAGACGGGCGGGACGCTGGTCTTCGTCGGCTCCTTCGCCGGGAAGTTCCCCCGGCCGTTCAACCCCGTCTACGCCGCAACCAAGTTCTGGACCCGTGGGTTCGCCCAGAGCGTCTCCGCGCAGGTCGGCGGGGACGTGGGCGTGACCGTCCTCAACCCCTCCGAGGTGCGGACGGAGTTCGGCGACGGCTGGTCGATGGAGGAACTGTACGACGAGGGCGACGTGACGGAGCCCACGGAGGTGGCGGAGGCGGTGGTCTTCGCCGCCGAGTGCTCGCCGTCGATGGTGAGCGAACTCGACCTCTACCGCCGGGACAAGTTCGAGGACATGTTCTGAGGCGTATGTTGAGCTGGGCGGTTTCCGAGAGCACTGGGAACAGCGAGAAAGCCCCGACCTGTTCGACGACGGTGGGCGACGTAAGGACCGCAGGCGAACAGGTCGCCCCTTTCAGTCCCGCCCAGCCTGGACAGCCGAATCGGGCGGGATTGAAAGGGGCCGGCGGCTCGCCGAGCGAGACGACGTAAGCACCGCAGGGAGTGTAGCGACCGAGGAGCGCAGCGAGGCGCAGCCAGAGAGGGAGCGAAGCTCCCTCAGGCAGTCGGCGCGTAGCGCCGACGACGGCGAGCCCCCGGGGGCTTTCTCGCTGTCGTGGAGCGTATCACTGGTGGTCTTCCCGAACTAGATACCCCAACTCACTCGGCCTCGCCTTCCTCCAGCTTGTACCGCTGAACCTTCCCTGTGGCCGTCTTGGGGAGTTGCTCGACGAACTCGACGTCGCGGGGGTAGGCGTGTCTGGCCTGCTGTTCCTTGACGTGCTGTTTGATCTCCTCGGCGGCCGCCTCGGGGTCGTCGGGTTGTTCGGTCGGGACGACGAAGGCCTTGACCCGCTGGCCGCGTTGCTCGTCGGGCACCCCGACCACGGCGGCCTCGGCGACGATATCCTTCTCCATCAGGCTATTTTCAACCTCGAAGGGGCCGATCCGGTAACCCGAGGAGATGATCACGTCGTCACCCCGGCCCTCGTACCAGTAGTAGCCGTCCTCGTCCTGGTGAGCGAGGTCGTCGGTGAGCATCCAGCCGTCGTGGAAGGCGGCCTCGGTCTTCTCGGGCATCCCCCAGTACCGGTCCATCAACAGCCACTCGCGGGGGCGGACCGCGATTTCGCCGGTCTCGCCCTGTTCGACCGGCTCGCGGGTCTCGAGGTCCAGTAGTGTCACCTCGTAGCCGGGACAGGGAAGCCCCATCGACCCCGGCTTCACCTCCACGTCGAGCCCGGCGTAGTTGTTGACGACCATCCCGCCCTCCGTCAGGCCGTAGCCGTCGTGGACAGTCAGGCCGAAGTGGTCGCGGAACCAGTCGACCACTTCGGGGTTGAGCGGCTCGCCCGCGCTGTGGAGCACCCGCAGGTCCTCGAAGCTCCGCCCCTCGAGCAACTCCTCGCCGCCGGCGATGATCCCCCGGTAGGCGCTCGGGGCTGCCCCCAGCACCGAGATGTCGTGGTCGGAGAGAATCCCGACCCAGCGGTCGGCGTCGAACTGCCCGGAGTGCAGCACCCGGGTCGCGCCGAAGGCCATCGGCGCGAAGCCCGTGGTAAAGAGGCCAAAGGACCAGCTCGGGTCGGCCGCCCCCCAGACCACGTCCTCGGCCTGGACGTCGAGGACGTACTTCGTGTGCGGATAGAGCACCGGCAACACCTTGTGGGGAAGAACGACGCCCTTGGGCGGGCCGGTGGTCCCGGAGGTGTACTGCATCGTGCAGGGGTCGTCCATCGAAGTGCGGGCGACCTGGTAGTCGGGCGAGCGGTCGGCGACGAGCTCATCGTACTCGCGGTCCGCGGCCGGGTCCGCGCCGACGCTGACTGTCGTCAGCCCCGCGGTGTCGACCGCCGCGACAGTGTCGGCGTGGTCGGTGTGGTAGACCAGCACTTCGGGCTCGGAGTCCTCGACCCGGTACTCGACGGCTCCAGTCTCGAACGCGGTGAAGAGGGGGACGTGGACCGCACCGGTCTTCCAGATCCCCAGGATCGTGATGATCGTCTCGGGGACCTTCGGGAGCAGCGTCGTCACGCGGTCGCCGCGCTCGACGCCCAGGTCCCCGAGCGCGTTGGTCACCCGGTTCGAGCGCTCCCGCAGCTCGCCGAAGGTGTACTCCTCGAGGTCGCCGTCGGGGTCGACCCACGCGAAGCCGACGTCGCCGGAGCCGGCGTGGCGGTCACACGCCTCGTGGGCGACGTTCAACTCCTCGGGCGCATCCCAGTCGTAGGTTTCCAGCGCGTCCGCCCACTCGAAGCCGTCGTAGGCGGCCTGGTAGTCTGGCTTGTCCGTCATTGGAAGCCACGTCTCGCCGGTGGCTGTTATACGTTCCGGGCTGGCGGTGTTCACTCAACAAGGGTCGAGACAGCGTTACCCGAAAACAGCACGAAAACCCCCGGGGGCTCGCCGTCGTCGGCTCTCTACGCCGGCTGCCTGAGGGGGGTTCGCTCCCTCTCTGACTGCGACTCGCTGGGACCACCCGGCCGAAGAGTTATACCGGTCCCGGGAGCACCGGGGGACGCCATGCGAGACATCGACAAGATCGCGGTCGTCGGCGGCGGGGTCATGGGCAGCGGGATCGGACAGGTGTTCCTCCAGAACGGCTACACCGTCTCGATCCGGGATATCGACGTGGATATTCTCGACGAGGCCGAGGAGCGCATCGAGAGCGGCAACTACGGGCTCGACCGGGCCGTGGAGGGTGGCTATCTCACCGAGGAGGAACGGGAGGACGCCCTGGACCGGCTGACGCTCACCACGGACCTGGAGGAGGCCGCCGAGGACGCCGACCTGCTGATCGAGGCGGTCACCGAGGACCTCTCGCTGAAGGGGCAGGTCTTCCAGGAGATCGACGAGGCGACCGAGGAGATCCCGCTGTACTCGAACACGAGCGGCTTCTCTGTGACCAGCATCGCCAACGCCGTCTCAGACCCCTCGCGAGTGGCCGTCGCCCACTTCTTCAACCCCGCGCCGGTCATGCCGCTGGTCGAGGTCGTCAAATCCGAGCAGACCGACCGGGAGGTGGTGGACCTGATGGAGGCCCTCTGCGAGGAGGTCGGCAAGGAGCCGATCGTCATCGACGACGCGCCCGGGGAGTACGGCTTCGTCGCCAACCGGTGTTACGCGGCCATGCGCGAGGAGGCCCAGAAGGTCGTCGACGAGGGGGTCGCCACGGAGGAGCAGGTCGACACCGCGATGGAGGAGGGGTACAACCTCCCTGTCGGCCCGTTCTCGCTGGCCGGCCTCGGCGAGGAGTGGGACTGACGCCCTGAGGGGCGGCGAGCGCACGTCCGCGTCCGAATGCGGGCGTGTGAGCCTGGCCGCGAGACCGGGAGACTTTTTTTACCGTGGTGCGTTCAGCCGAGTCGGACCTCCGCGTGACACGGTTCAGATCGGTCGCGCTCCTGAAAGACAGGGAGTTCGCGGCGCTGGCCGGGACGGCCTTCGCGCGCAGCCAGGCGTACTCGACGATCCTCATCGCGCTCGCCCTCTATGCCGACGTCTTCGAGACCACCGGGTTCGTCGAGGGGCTGTTCGGCGCCGGCTTCGCGCTGGTCCAGCTGCTGATCGTGCTCCCGCTGGGCCGGAAGGTCGATACCGGCAACGCGAAACGGTGGCTGCTCGCCGGCTTCGCCGTCAACATCGCGGTCTTCGTCGGGTTCATTTTCGTCCAGAACGCCGTCCACGTGGTTCTGGTGCGGATGCTCCAGGGACTGGGCGCGAGCATCCTCTGGATCACCGGGACGGCCGTCGTCGGCGAGATCAGCCCCGACGAGGGCCAGGGGCTGTGGCTGGGCTCGTACAACCAGGTCGCCTCCTTCTCCTCGATGGCCGGCGACCTCCTAGGGGGGTACCTGCTGTACGCCTACGGGTTCACGCTTCCCTACCTCGTGCTCACGGGGATCACCATCGGCTCGTTCGTTCTCGTGCTCGTCGCGTTGCGGGACAACCCCGGCGGCCAGAGGGACCCCGAGGAATCCGGCGGCGTCGAGACCTTCCGCTCGCTTTTGGGCCTGCCGATGCTGCGGGCGCTGGTGGGCTTTCGCTTCGCCTTCAGCTTCGGGAAGATGGCTGTCATCATCTTTCTGCCCATCTACGCCCGGACGACCTTCGGGATCTCCGCGTTCGCCATCGGGTGGATCCTCGCCGGCGGGAAGCTCGTCAAGGGGCTGCTCCAGGGTTTCGTCGGGAACCTCACCGACCAGTACGGCCGGAAACACCACTTCGTCACCGCCGGCGCGCTGCTGTACGGAGTCGGCGTCGCGGCGATCCCGCTTGCCGGCTACGCCGAGGGGGCGCTCCCGACGGTGGCCGTCAGCCTCCTCGGGGACACGCAGGTGCTCGGCGGGGCCTTCTTCGCGCTGTTCGGCGCGTATCTGCTTCTCGGGGTAGCCGACTCCCTCCGGTTGCCCGCGAGCATGTCGCTGTTCGTCGACGAGGGCTCGCAGTACGACTCCGTCGCGAGCGCGATGTCGCTGCGCTCGATCTCCTGGAAGGTGGGACAGATCGCCGGCCCTGTCGTCGTCGGCGTGACGATCGACTTCCTCGACCCGACTGCCGGCTTCCTGCTCGCCGCCGCGTTCATCGGCGTCGCCACGGCTGCTTTCACGGTTACCGCTCGCCGGGCCCACGCCTCCCGGGCGGTCGACACGCCCGTTCCCGACACCTCCGACGACTGAGCCGGCGCTCGCGCGGCGTGTCGCGGTCGGAACTGGCCTCCGTCCCCAAGCGTTGTGTCCCGCGCGGTTACACGAACGGGTATGGACTGGGACGAGCGCTTTCGCCGCGGCGAGTATCCACAGGACCCCGACCCCTCACCGCTGCTCCGGGCGTACGTCGAGGACTTCCCCGGGGGTCGGGCGATGGACGTCGCCACGGGAACCGGGCGAAACGCCCTCTTTCTGGCCGAGGCCGGCTACGAGGTCGACGCGCTCGACCAGTCCCGCGAGGGGCTGCGGGTCACCCGCGAAAACGCCCGCGAACGCGGGGTCGCGGACCGCCTCTCGCTCGTCCAGACCGACCTTCCCTCCCACGCGTTCCCGACCGACCGCTACGCCGTCGTCACGGTCAGTTTCTACCGCGCGGTCGACCGGTTTCCCGAGATCAAAGAGGCGCTCGTGCCGGGCGGCTACCTCTTCGTCGAGCACCACCTCCGGTCGACCGACGAGACTCCCTCGGGGCCGAGCACCGACCGTTATCGCTTCGCCGCCAACGAACTCCTGCACGCCTGTCTCGACCTCACGGTGCTGTACTACGACGAGACCACCGAGGAACGACCCGACGACCGCCGCCGGGCGAGCGCGCGCATCCTCGCCCGCAGGTCGACGGGCAACGCCCAGTCCTACCCGCCGCGACACCAGCACGACGGCTGACACGTGACACGGCTGCCGCCGGGGAAGACGTTTATCGCCCCCGGTCGAACCCGCTGTCGATGAACGGGAGTCGCCTCCGGAGCCAGGGCAAGCGGCTTGTCGTCTGGCTCGTCGCCGCCGGCGTGGTCGCGCTGGCGGTCGCGCTGGTCTACTTCGGGACGCCGCTTCGGGGTGCCGAGGCCGGCATCGCGGCCGTCGAGGCGAACCCCGACGTGACGGTCACGACGGAAGGCGAGGCCTACGTCCTCGAACCCGCCGGCGGAAACGCGGCTGCGGGACTGGTCTTCTACCCCGGCGGGCGCGTCCACCCCGACGCGTACGTCGCCTCGCTGGCCCCGCTCGCCGCTGATGCGAACGTGACCGTCGTCGTCCCGAAGATGCCGCTGAACCTCGCGGTACTCGACGGCGACGCTGCCTCGCGGTACGTCACCCGCTCCGACATGGAAGTCGGGGACGTCGACACC
>Ga0207714_1002373_pt1 | contig 11410 bp, 6 predicted proteins | sample PonA232FremontCA_2_FD_187270 | JGI IMG/M metagenome (GOLD analysis project Ga0207714, IMG submission 187270) | Marine sediment microbial community from Fremont, CA, USA - Pond A23 Sediment 2 (SPAdes) | ecosystem: Environmental > Aquatic > Marine > Unclassified | place: USA: Fremont, California... | reverse complement strand
CCGACCCGTCGAACGACCCGCCGACGGCCGCGCCGGGCGCGACCGCGATGGAGCCGACGACGGGACCGAACAGCAGCGCGAACGCAACCACCGTCACCGCGAAGTTGTTGGTGACGCCGGCCGCGAACATTCGGCTCTGGGCCCCTCGGTCGGCGTTCGCCCGGCTCTTCTCGTCGGGTTCGACGAACGCGCCGACCGGCAGGACCGCGAGCGCCGCGACGCCCATCGACCTGATCTCGATGTCCTCGACCCGACACATCAGCCCGTGGCCGCCCTCGTGGACGACGAGGCCCACGAGCAGGCCGAGCAGAATCTCGGGCGCGACCGACAGCGGAAGGAACTCGTTCACGCCGGGTATCACGAGGACGTTCTGTGGCTGGGTCGCCGCCGTGGCGGCAGGCGGGTTCCGGACGATTGCGACCGCTTGGACGACGAGCAAGAGGAAGGTTCCCACCATCACGACCAGCGCCACGCCGAGTCCGAAGTTCCCCCACGCTCGCCAGAGTCGCTTGGGGCCAGCGAGCCAGTCGAGGAACTGCTTGCCCCGCTGGGTGTGGACGGTCAGAATCGGCCCCTGCGTCCCGACGTAGGAGGGGAGGAGACCCTGCGAGTCGAGGTAGAGCATCCCGAACCAGTAGAGCGCGATGCCAGCGACTACCCACGCGAGCGTGTTCATCGCGTGAAAGAAAGGACGCACCGGTCAAAGGCGTTTGGGAACGCCGACGCCGGTCGCGGGGGAGTCGGAACCGCCGGCCCTCACCGAGTCGACGACTCCGACGACGAGGTGGGGTCGGCGGTCTGCCACTCGTCGTTGAGGTCCTGCTGACTGGCGTCGGCCTGCCGGCGCTGTCGGAGCTTTCGCGCGGCGACCACGCCCGCAGCGGTGCCGCCCAGAATCGCCATCCGGCGACCGTACGTCCGAAGGCGGCTCCGGCCACCGGAGTCGGCCTGCTCGTCCGTACTCGGTGCTTCGCTCGATTCGGCGGGAGACGCGTCGGCGTCCGCGTCCGATTCGGTCGTCTCTCGACGCCGCGAGTCGGACGTCACGCTCGTCGTCCGCGACGGTTTCTCGTTCGATTCGGCCCGCTTCTCGCCCGATTCGACCCGCTTGAGCGCGGGTTTTTCGAGATTGAGTTCGATTATTGCCATAGTAACTCTCCGTTGGTCGGTCGGCGAGACCCGCCGCCCGACGCTCACGTCGACCGAGGGCCGGGACCAACTTTGTTATGCTGGCCCTGCGACCGGCGTAGCCGGAGGTTACTCCTCGCGTCGGAGTCGAGCCAGCACGAACTCCCGGTCGAGGTTGGCCAGAAACGGCCCGAGTTTCGGCCCCTCCTCGTCGTCGAAAAACAGCCGATAGCCGACCGCGAAGAACTCGCCGACGTCGACGTCGTGGCGCTTGGCCGTCTCGTATATCTCGCCCTGAATCTCGTCGGGGTCGTCGTGGGCCGCCACGAAGTCGGCGAGTTCGTCGAGCGCGGCCTCGACGTCGGGGTCGAGGTCGACTGCGGGCATCTCGGCCCGCTTGAGTTCGTAGTCGTAGGCGTTGCCGGTTCGGCCGGCCCACTCGCGGGCCAGTTCCACGCGGTCGAGCGCGTACTCGACCGCCCAGTCGGGGTCGTCGCCGAGATGGCCCTCCCGGCGAGCGATGTCCTCGCGGATGGCGGGGTCGTCGGTCATGCCGAGGACGGCCGCGAAGGTGTAGGGCAGTCGAACCCGGTCGCGAAACGACCCGTCGACCGCCGCGTCGACGCTCGCCCGGCGCTCGGGGTCGGTGATCGGGACGCTCTCCGTTTCGGGTCGGTCGGCGGGTGCGCCGTCCTCGTCGAACCGGGCGGCCACGGTCGGCCGAACGACCGGCGGGTAGGCCGCGTCGGCGATTTCGGCTTGCTTGTCTTCGGCGTCGACTTCGCCGTAGTAGGTGCGTTCGAACTCGTCGAACTCGTCGACGAGAAATTCGAGGTTCTCGACGCTGAAGTCCCGCGCCTTGGCCGGGTCCTTGGTGAAGAAGTACCGGACCACCTCGGGTTCGAGCAGTTCCAGCACGTCTTGGACCATGACGACGTGGCCCGACGACGAGGAGAACGGTTCGCCGTCGAGGGTGAACCACTCGTAGGCCATCGGCACCGGGGGTTCGATATCGAGGACGTTTCGAGCGACGTCCGCGCCGCTGGGCCACGAGCCCTCGGCGTGGTCCTTGCCGAACGGCTCGTGGTCGACGCCGAGCACCTGCCACTGGGCGGGCCACTCGAACCGCCACGGGAGCTTTCCTTCCCGAAGGCTGGCCGTCCCCTCGTGGCCACAGCCCTCGATGGTCTGGTCGCCCGCTTCCATGTCGGTACAGCGGTACTCGACGGTGGTCTCCTCGGGGCTGTCGCCGAGGTCGACTGCGGTCACGGTCTCGGTTATCTTGCCACACGCCTCACAGATCGGGTTGAACGGGACGTACGTCTCGTCGACTTTGTCCTGATAGTGACCGAGGACCTCGCGGGCGGTCTCGCGGTGTTCGAGCAGATAGTGAGTCGCGTCCTCGAACTCGCCCGACTCGTACAGGTCGGTGTTCGAGACCGTCTCGACCGGGATGCCCAGCAGTTCGGCGCTCCGCTCGATGAGGGTCGAGAAGTGCTCGCCGTACGAACCACAGCAGCCGAAGGGGTCCGGAATCGCGGTGTAGGGCTTGCCGAGGTTGCGCCCCAAGGCCCCGGCGTTCACGTCGCCGAGGTCGACCACGTTCCCGTCGAGGTCCGCGAGCTTTCGGGGGAGTTTGCGGAGCGGGTCGCGGTCGTCGGCAGTGAACACCTGTCGGACCGCCCGACCCCGGTCGCGCAGGGCTTCCGCGACGAAGTACCCCCGCACGATCTCGTTCATGTTGCCCAGATGCGGGACGCCCGACGGCGAGATACCGCCCTTGATGACGATGGGGTCGTCGGCGTCGCGCTCGGACTCGTCGACTCGGTCCAGAATCCTTTGGGCGACCGACTCGGCCCAGAACGGATGAGACTGGGAGCCCTGCAAGACGTACGGGTCGTCGTCGGGGTGGGTCTCGCGGGCCGCAGGTCGGTCGGCGTCCGCGTCGTCGCTCATTGCTCGTCGCGGACCCAGTAGGTCATCTGGTCGTCCGCGCCGTCGGGCACGATGTCGGTACCGGCGTGGTCGCCGTACCGGACCGCGTCGGCGATGCGCTCGGGTTCGGTGCCGTCGAGGACGATGGTGCGCACGCCCGACCGCTCGATGAGTTTGGCCGCCAGTAGGTCCACCGGCGCGGAACTCCCGGCGTTCATCTCCAGCCCCGCGATGACGTCCACGAGTTCGCCCGCGTCGAGTTCGTCGAATTTCCGGGCGTCGTCGGTCTCGTTAGGGTCGTCGCTGTAGACGCCGTCGACGCTGGTGGCGTAGACGAGCAGGTCGGCGTTGACGTACTCGGCGAGCGCGGCGCTTACGGCGTCGGTAGTCTGGCCGGGCGTCACGCCACCCATCACCGCGATGTCGCCCCGGTGCATCGCGGCCCCCACCGACTCGTAGTCCTCGGGCGGACTCGGGGCGGCCTGCTCGGACAGCGCCGCGATGAGCAGTCGGGCGTTGAGCCGGGTCACGTCGATGCCGATGTCGTCGAGTTCTATCTCGTTGGCTCCCAACTCGCGGGCCGCGCCGATGTACTCCCGAGCGACGCCACCGCCCCCGACGACGGTTCCGACCGTACAGCCCTCGCCAGCGAGGGTTTCGATCACGTCGGCGTGGTCGCGCACGCGCTCGGACCCGAGGTCCGGCGCGAGGACGCTCCCGCCGATAGAGACGACTACTTTCATGCTGTCGCCGAGTAGCCCGGACGCGGCCTTAAGGATTGCCAACTGTCCGGAGCGACGCTTCGGTTGGGTCACTCGGTCGTCTCGACGTCGCGCCTCGACCCACGTCCGCTGGCGTTCAGATGCGCGCACTCAGCGACCGACTGCCTCGCCGAACCGACCTCGCCAAACTGACTTCGCCGAACCGACTTCGCCGAACCGACCTCGCCAAACTGACCGCCGAGGTCCACGCGAGCGCGACCCCGACGGTCACAGTCTGGGGTTCGCCCGCCAGAACTGGGGTATCCGAACACTGCCAGCTACGGGAACAGCGCGTAGACGAAACCGGCGTAACAGCCCAGCAAGACGACTCCCTTCGCCCGGCCGACGCGGCGGTTCGCCGCCATCAGCGCGAGCGCGCCGACCGTGAATCCGATGAGTATCGGGAAGTGGAACGACTGGACGTCGGTCTCGACCGCGAGGGGGTTGACGACCGCGAGGACGCCGATGACCGCAAGCACGTTGTAGATGTTGCTCCCGACCACGTTGCCGATGCTGAACTCGGCCTCACCACGGAACGAACTCACGACCGAGGTTGCGAGTTCGGGCAGCGACGTGCCGAACGCGATGACCGTGAGCGCGATGAACAGGTCGCCGAATCCGTACGCCCGCAGCAGATTCGTGCTGCCTTCGAGCAGCCCCATCGACCCCGCCAACAGGAACACGCCAGCCCCGACCAACACCGCGACGTCCCGGAGCGTCGTCGAGCCGCCGTCCTCGACGTCGACGTCCTCGGTGACCGCGACGTCGTCGCCCTGCCGGGCGTTGTACAGCAGGTAGCCCGTAAACAGCGCGAGCAAGACGAGCAACGCCCCGCCGTCGAGCGCGCTCAGCGAGCCGTCGAGCCCGAGGACGACGAGCAGGGCCGCCGCCGCGAACATGAACGGGCCGTGTTTCACCAGCACCGCCCTGTCGACCGACATCGGTTGGACCAGCGCCGACGCGCCCAACACCAGCCCGATGTTGGCGATGTTCGACCCGAGGATGTTGCCCAGACCGATGTTGTCCGAAATACCCACGCTGCCGATGAGGCTGACGAACAGTTCCGGTGCGGTCGTGGCGAACGCGACGATGGTGACCCCAACCGTCGCGGGGTTGATGCCGAACTCGATGGCGAGCTTCGAGGCGCTGTTGACGAGGAGTTCCGCGCCGACGTACAGAAACAGGATGCCGCCGACCAGATAGCCCACGTCCAAGAGCGACCACGACGCGCCCGTGGCGAGTGGTAATGCCATTGCCGGGTGCTTCTGGCGACGAAACTTAAATTTCACTAATGGTCGTGGGATACGGGAAACCGAGGAACTATCGGCGTCGCCCCATTCGACCGGAGCATGGACGTGTTCGGACTGCTGGGCAACCCAGTGGGTCACTCGCTGTCGCCCCCGATGCACGAGGCCGCCTACGACGAACTCGGGTTGGACGCCCGGTACGTCACCTTCGAGCCAGCGCCAGACGACCTCGGCGCGGCCATCGAAGGGGCCCGAGCGCTCGGTGTCGCGGGGCTGAACGTCACCATCCCGTTCAAGCGAGACGCGCTTGAGTACGTCGACCCCGACGATCTGTCGGCCCGAATCGGCGCGGTCAACACCGTCGACTTCTCGGACGCCGACGCCGGGTCGCTCCCGACCGGCCACAACACCGACGCCGCCGGGGTCCGACGGGCGTTCGCCCACCACGACGTGACCCTCGCCGACCGCGACGCCGTCGTGGTCGGGGCGGGCGGCGCGGCCCGCGCGACCGCGTTCGCGCTGGCCGACGCGGGCGCGAGCGTCCACGTCGCCAATCGGACGGTCGAGCGCGCCGAGAAACTCGCGGTGGCGGTCGGCGACCACGCCACGGCCAGCGGTCTCGACGCGCTCGAATCGCGCGTCTCGGACGCCGACGTGCTGGTCAACGCAACCAGCGTCGGGATGGAGGAGGACCGTTCGCCGGTGCCCGCCGACGCGCTTCACGCAGACCTCGCGGTCCTCGATGCGGTCTACCGCCCGCTCGACACGCGCCTGCTCCGGGAGGCCCGCGAGCGCGGCGCGACGGCGGTCGACGGCGCGTGGATGCTGCTGTATCAGGGCGTCGAGGCGTTCGAGCGGTGGACCGGCCGGGACGCGCCGGTGGAGGCGATGAACGCCGCACTTCGTAAACGGCTTTAAGTGCCATGCCCGTCTACTGTCGGGCAAATGGGACTGCTCACGAAGCTGAAGTCGTTGCTTGGATTCGACGACGACCGCTCGCAGGTCCGGCGGAGCGAGTCGGGCGTCACCATCGAGCGCGACCCCGGCAAGTCGACTAACTCCGAGGAGTCGACTAACTCCGAGGAGTCGACTAACTCCGAGGAGTCGACTAACTCCGAGGAGTCGGTCGAGACCGAACGCGACGCGGAACCCGAGGGCGTCGACGGTTCGGCGACAGCAGAAGCCGACGAGTCGGACGCTACGCCCGACCGAATCGAGGAAGTCGAGTCGACCCCCGACGCCGAGACCGACGCGGTCGAGTCCGACAAGACCGCCGAAGTCGACGCCGAGTCCGTCGAGACCGACGACGAAGCGGTCGACGCCGAATCAGAGCTCGACGACGCCGACGCGACCGAAACCGAAGACGAGCGCGACGAGACCGAATCCGACGAGACCGAATCCGACGAGACCGAATCCGACGAGACCGAATCCGACGAGACTCCCGGCGCGGGCGAACCGCTCGAAGACGTGAAAGGCATCGGTTCGGCCTACGCCGAGCGGCTTCGGGACGCTGGCGTCGAGGACGTGGCCGACCTCGCGACCGCCGACGCCGACGCGCTCGCCGAGGAGACCGACCTCTCGGCCAAGCGCATCTCGACGTGGATAGAGCGGGCTCAGTCTCGCTAGGATAGAGCGGGCTCAGTCTCGCTAGGATAGAGCGGGCTCAGTCCCGCTAGGATAGAGCGGGCTCAGTCCCGCTAAGCGACCGTCCCGAAGCTTCCGTAACGCCGCCGCCCGCTAGCGGTTCGACTCCAGTCCCGAGTCTGCGACGCCACCGAGTCTGCGACGCCACCGAGTCTGCGACGCCACCGAGTCTGCGACGCCACCGAGTCTGCGACGCCACCGTTTCGGCCGCTTCCGAGACGTTTCACCGACCGAGAAAAAGAAAACCGGGCAACCGGGAGCCGATCAGATCAGTCCGAGAGCGCCGAGCCGAGCGGGTTCAGCGCGCCCGCCGCGTCGCCTGCGCTCTCCGCATCTGCTCTCGCAACGTCGGTGTCGTACTCGCCGTCGGTCTCCTCGACGTTGAGCGCGCCGGTCGCCGAGCGGAACGCCACGTCCGCAACCTCGACGACCGCCTGCTCGACGAGGTCGCGCTGGGACGCGGGTGCCTCGTCGACGACTGCGTTCGCCACGGTCGCTATCTCGTCGGCGGCGCGCGCGTCGTCGTCGGCGGCCGCGAGGCGCTTCCCGAGTCGATGGCTGACCAGCGCGGCCACGGCGTCGGCGGCCTCCGCCTCGGACGCCGCGTCGAGCACGTCCGCGACCGAGGGCTCCTCGTCGGTCGTTTCCTCGCGGGGACCGAGCGTCTCGTGGATGACGGGGTCGAGACCCAGCGACTCGTACAGTTCGGTCATGGTCGGGCCGTAGGCGTCGAGTCCGGCCGACAGCTCGGTGGACTCGCTGGCCTCGACGCGGTAGGCGGTGAACGCCTTCACCTCGCCGTCGCCGAGTTGGCTGGCGGGCGAGGCGAACTCGTCGTCGACCTGTTCGACCGCGTCGCCGAAGACCTCGCTCGCCGTGCCGAACTGCGGGGCCGCGACGACGTTCCAGCCGCGTTCGAGCGTGGTCGTCCCGGGGTCGGACTCGTGGTGGCCCGGCGGGACGCCCTCGCGTTCGCGGAAGTCCACGACGGCGCGGACGCCCTCGCTGGGCGTGACCCGGAAGCCGTCGAGGGTGCCGACGCGCTTGTTCCGGCCCTGTCCGCGAACCTTCTTCCACTTGCCGGGCTTTTCGTCCCAGTATTCCATCGTGCCGGCGAACTCACGGAAGTCGTCGACGCCCAGAATCTCGTAGATGGTGCGGTCGGTGCCGCCGGGGACGCCGAGCCCGTAGGTCGTGCCGGCGTCGAGGTAGAGGTCGGTCCCAATCGTCGTGGTCTCGGACTGGTCGACCTCCGAGGGCGGTGCCGTGAGGAACGGGTCGTACGCGAACTCGCCGTCGGCGATGGTGTCGTCGTACGACCGGTCGCCGAGGTAGTTCAGCCGGACGTCGAACGGCCCCTCGGGCACGGACCGTCCGTCGGCGGGGACGCCCACGAACGGCACGTCGGTCGACGAGAGGTCGTTGTGTCGAGCAACGACCGCGTCGGCGTCGAGTCCGGAGTAGCCGCCGTCGATGTCGAAGCCGGTCTCGGCGTCGAAGGTGTTGTTCTCCAGCGAGGCGTAGTCGCCCGTCTGGTAGAAGCCAGCGGCGGCGTTGGCGACGGTGTTGTCCCGGACGACCACGTCGCGCTCGCCGAAGCCGTAGTCGCCGACCCGGACGCCGAGGTGGGCGTGAGCGACCTGATTGGCCTCTATCACGGTGTTGGCCTCGTCGACGAAGATGCCGGCGTCGCCGTCGCCCGACGGGTCCTCGACGTCGGGGCCGGAGATGGTGTTCCGGGCGATGCGATTGTCGTCGCTGGCCGAGAAGTCACCGAACACCAGAATGCCAGCGTCGTAGCCCTCGCCGTAGACGATTTGGGACTCGGTGACCGTGATCTGGTCGCCGTTCTCGACGTAGACGCCGCCGTAGCCGTTGTCGTCGGGACGCGAGAAGCTGAGGCCGGTGACGGTGACGTTCGAGACCGGGCCGCCGCCCGTGATGTCGGTACCGACGCCGATGCCGCTGTCGACGACCGTGGCGTTCTCGACGGCGACGTCCGAGACGTTCTCGTCGAGGAGGACGCCGTTGGTCCCGGCGGCGGTCACGTTTCGGAGCGTCGCTCCGCTGACGCCCGCGCCGACGTGGACGCCGAACCCGACCTCGTTCTTCGGGTCGACTTCGCCGCCGAGGACGTTCGCGGAGACGTTCTCCACCGTGACGTCGTCGGCGGCGACGTGGACGACACTCGGCGACGCGACGTCTCCGGCGTGGACGATTTCGACCGTCTCGCCCGAGACGCCCCGAACCGTGACGCCGGGACTGTCGACGTACAGACCCGAGCCGCTGCCTCGGTCGGTTGCGACCTCGTAGGTACCGCCGCCGACGACGACCTCGTCGCCGGCGCTCACGAAGTCGACGGCCGCTTGCAGGTCGCCGACGTCGTCGGGGACGCTGAGCGGCGACTCGTAGACAGTCGTCGCTTGGAGCGTGGCCGAGGTCTCGATTTCGTGGTTGGTGTCGTCGACCGAGACAAAGCGCACGTCGAACGCGAACTCGCCGACCTCGCCCGAGGGCGTCTGGACGGTCGCCTCGATAGACCCGTCGTAGGGCTCGTCGTAGGTGATGGGGTCGCCGAACGCGACCTGCTGGCCGTTGACGGTCAGCGTCAGGTCGCTCTCGTCGACGAACCGGACGCCGGAGACGTCGATCTCCATCTCGACGAGGTTCGAGCCGTCGACCTCGAAGGTGGCGGACTCGCCCGGCGCGATGCGTTCGGCCGGCGTCGAGACGACTTCGACCGCCGGCGTTCGGGACGCGTGGCGAACGAGATTACCGAGCAGCGCTACCCCGTCGGCCGTGAACGCGTCGGGGGCGACGTAGCTGCCGACGCCCAGCGAGGACGCGAGCGAAATCCGCGAGAGGTCGTCGACTTCGAGCCCGGCGACGCCGGTGTCGTTCGCGCCGAGCGCCGTCCCGGCGAGCGTCGAACTCGACACGGGACCCTGATACCCCTCGAAGTGAGCGTGGAAGCCGCCGAAGTAGAAGAACCCGGACTGGGAGGGTTCGGGCTCGTTGACGGTCACGCTGTCGCCGGGGTCGCCGACGCCTTCGAGAACCGGGTGCTCGCGGTCGAGCGTGTAGTTGACCGGCGGAGCCTCCAACTGGACGTAGGCTTCGGTGATGTCGCTGGGGTTGCCGTCGATGTTCGAGAGCTGCCAGACCGAGTCGGTGCCCACGCCGTACTGGTCGAGGTAGACTACGCCGATCTCGGGGGAAGCCGCCGCGTCGGCGAACTCGGTGACGGTGTCCTCGTTCGTGCCGAGATTGACCGCGACGTAGACGTCGTGGTCGCGGTTCTTCGCGGCCGAGAGCGCGCTCGCAGCGTCGAGCGTCGAGAAGTTGTACCGGGGGTGTAGCTCGCCTTCGAGCATCGTCCGGACGTCGCCGCCGTACGCGCCGTTGTCGTCGACGAGACCGACCGAGACGGAGTCGGCGTACACCGACGTCGAGCCGGTAGCCACCGTGACCGTCTCGCCCAGTCCGCCGAACGAGACCTCCAGATCGAGGTCGCCAGACCCCTCTTCGCCAGTCTGGACCGTGAGCGTCACGACGCCCGAGGCCCCGCGACCGAACGAGAACGCTTCGCCGAACGCGGCGTCCTCGCCGTTGACCGAGAGACCAACGTCGCCGCCGTAGGTGCCCACGCGGTCGACCGTGACCGTCTGGGCGTTGGCGACCTCTACCTCGACGTCGAACGCCTCGCCAGCCTCCAGTCCGCCGGGCTGGTCGGTGACGGTAGTGACTGCGAGGTCGTCCGCCAGCGTGAAGTCCCGCGTGAGGAACGAATCGCCGACGTCGACGGTGACCGTCCGGCCGTCGTGACCGAACGCGTCGACCGAGAGCTCGTAGGTGCCGCTGGCCGCGCGGAGGCGGTACTCGCCGTTCTCGTCGGTCTCGGTCGGGAAGCCGTCGAGTTCGACCGTCGCGCCCTCGATTGGCTTGCCGTCGGCGTCGGTGACGGTCCCCTCGACGCCTGCGTCGGCCGCCACGCGACCGATTGCGGAGACGGCGTCCACGATGCCGTGGCCGTATCGGACGTCGGGGTCTTCGGGTTCGCCCTCGGGCTTCCACGCGGTGTTTTCGAGCGCGTTCTTGGCCTGCTCGGGCGTGACGTCCTCGGCTCCGGCAGACTCCATCAGGCCGACCAGCCCCGCCATGTGGGGCGAGGCCATCGAGGTGCCCGAGATGGCGTTGTACGGCCCCTCGCTGTGGTCGACCGGGTACGAACTGGTCACGTCGACGCCGGGCGCGGACGCGTCCGGGACGACGTACGAGTCGGGCCACTCGTCGGGAGCGTTGTCGCCCCACGCGCTCGCGGTGTCGACGGTCTCGCCGCCCGAGAAGCTGGCGATGCCCTCGCTCTCGTTGCTCGCGCCGACCGCGAAGCTCTCGAAGACGTTACCGGGCGTGCCGGTCGTGCCTTCGCCGTCGTTGCCAGCCGCCGCGACCACGGTGGTTCCGGCCGCCTCGGCGTTCCGAACCGGTTCGATGAGCTGGCTGTTGTAGCCAGCGGCACCGAGGCTCATGTTGATGACGTCGGCGTCCTGTTCGACCGCCCACTCGATGCCGCCGATTATCTGGGCGAACGACCCGCTGCCGCCGGGGAGGATGAGCGCGTGCAGGAGTTCGGCCTCGGGCGCGACGCCGATGGCGGTGCCCGAGTCGTCGCCACCGGTGGCGGTCCCGCTGACG
>Ga0207714_1002371_pt1 | contig 11421 bp, 6 predicted proteins | sample PonA232FremontCA_2_FD_187270 | JGI IMG/M metagenome (GOLD analysis project Ga0207714, IMG submission 187270) | Marine sediment microbial community from Fremont, CA, USA - Pond A23 Sediment 2 (SPAdes) | ecosystem: Environmental > Aquatic > Marine > Unclassified | place: USA: Fremont, California... | reverse complement strand
TGGTCAAAAAGAATTAATCAAAATCCATCTTACTGTATCGAATTAATTGTACAGGAATTTTTTAAATTCTAAGGAAAGACTACGTATGGACAAGGCAGATGACAAGACAGATGTTAGAAGTACAGTAAATCGAAAAGTTCTCATTCTTGACGGAGCAATGGGAACAATGCTACAGAAGGAGAAACTGTCCGAGCAGCAATGCCGGGGCGAAGAATACAAAAACCATTCCGTTGAACTAAAAGGAATTAATGGAATTCTAAATATAACACAACCTTCCATTGTCAGTAGTATACATAAATCATACCTGGAGGCTGGAGCCGACGTCATAACAACAAATAGTTTCAATGCGAACTATTATGGGTTGAAAGAATATTTCCTCGAAAGTGAAGTATATAAAATAAATCATGCTGCGGCAAAAATAGCAAAAGAGGCAGTGGCTGATTTTTGCGAAAAAGATGATAACAGACCTTGCTTTGTTGCAGGTGCGCTTGGTCCAACAAGTAAAACAGCTTCTATATCCCCGGATATTAATCAACCTTCCGAAAGAGAAGTTACCTTTGATGATTTAGCAAGTGTTTATAAATCTCAGGCTCAAGCCTTAATTGATGGGGGGGTAGACCTTCTGTTAGTTGAAACTGTTTTTGACACGCTCAATGCGAAAGCTGCATTGTTTGCTATTAACGAAATAAAAGAAACGCTTGATCGAGATATTCCTGTTATGGTTTCGGCTACTATCGATGAAAGTGGCAGGAATTTATCCGGCCAGACAGTAGAGGCATTTTTTAATTCACTGGAACCTTTTGATTTATTTTCGGTTGGGTTAAATTGCTCATTCGGTGCCGATCAGATGGTTCCCTATCTGGAGCGTCTTGCAATAAAATCAACCGTGAATGTTAGTGCGCATCCAAATGCTGGTTTGCCTAATGAATTTGGTGATTATGACCAGTCAGCTATTGAAATGGCTCAGCAAATTGGTAAATACCTTGAAAATGGATTAGTTAATATTGTTGGTGGTTGCTGTGGAACAACACCGGATCATGTCAAGGCAATTACAAGAGTAGCCAATCACTATAATCCAAGAGTTATCATGCCACACAATCGAACAACCCGATTGAGTGGTTTTCATTCGCTGGGAGTGAAGGACACAACACGGTTAATGAAAATTGGCGAACGAACTACAGTCACTGGTTCTAAGATATTTAATCAACTTATTCAGGAAGAAAAATTTGAAGAAGCTTTAGAAATAGCCAGGCAGCAAGTTAATGCAGGAGCAGATTTGCTTAATATCAGCCTGGATGATGGCATGATAGATACTACAAAGGCTTTGCCGCATTTTTTGAGATTGATCAGCGCAGAGCCAGATATTGCTACAGTGCCCTTTATGATTGATTCAAGTAATTTTGATGTAATTGTGTCTTCCCTGAAAAATCTGCAGGGAAGAACAATTGTGAATTCAATTAGTCTGAAAGACGGAGAAGACAACTTTAAAAAACAGGCTAAAACCATTCATCAACTTGGCGCTAATGTGGTCATTATGGCTTTTGATGAGAAAGGGCAGGCTGATTCATTTGAAAGAAAAGTGGAAATTTGTTCCCGGGCCTATGAGATATGGACAAATGAACTCAGATTCCCGCCTGAAAATATCATATTCGACCCCAATGTGCTTACAATTGGTACTGGTATTGAAGAACATAATCATTATGGTAAAGATTTTATAAAAGCTGTTCAATGGATTAAGCAAAATTTACCTTATGCTAAGGTGAATGCAGGGATCACAAACATTTCCTTTGCTTTCCGCGGAAATGATTATTTAAGAGAAGTTATTAATTCAGTTTTTCTATATCACTGTCAAAACGCCGGATTAGATTTTGCTATTCTCAATCCCGGTAAAATACATGAATTTTCTGAAATCCCTGAAAGACTGAAACGGTATGTTGAAGATCTCGTGTTTAATCTGCGTAAAGATGCGACCGACAGAGTTCTGGAGGCAGCAGAAAAATATAGCAAGAAAGGGAAAACAGAAACAATTGGTTTAAACTGGAGGAAGCAATCTGCAGAAAAACGAGTGATTTATGCGTTACAAAACGGGATAACGCATTACATTAATCAGGATATCAATGAACTGAGTCAGCAATATGATAATCCCCTGGAAATTATCGAAGGCCCATTAATGAAGGGTATGGATAAAGTGGGTAAACTGTTTAGCAAAGGGGATATGTTTTTACCTCAGGTAATTAAAAGTGCAAGGGTAATGAACAATGCAGTGGCTTCATTAAGGCCCGGCATTGAAGAGTTGCAGAAAGAAAAAGGCAAAGAGTTCAGCAAAGAAAAAGTACTTCTTGCCACTGTCAGTGGAGATGTTCATGATATTGGTAAAAATATTCTGTCACTTGTACTTCAGTCTAATAACTTTGAAATTATTGACTTGGGTGTAATGATTCCCAATGATGAAATAGTCAAAAAAGTTAAAGAGGAGAAGCCTGCGCTTATAGGTTTAAGCGGTTTGATAACGCCTTCTCTTGATAATATGATTGAAATAATTGAGAAATTTGAAAAAGAAAATATAAACACACCTGTGATGGTAGGTGGAGCTACAACTTCATCATTACATACAGCAGTAAAAATGGCACCGAAGTATTCGGGAATTGTTGTACAATCTTCTGATGCTTCAAGAGGCGTAGCTGTGGCAAGTCATTTAACGGGAGAGGATCCGGAAGGGTATATTGCTGAAATCAAACACCAACAGGAGAAATTACGCAGAGAATATCAAAGCAGGAGAAAAGGGAAAAAACGTATTTCATTCCGTGATGCCCGAAGGAAACGTTTTATGTATAATTACAGGGAAGAAGCTCCTGTTGAACCAAAGATGCTGGGAAGAAAATATTTTGATGATTTTGATCTGAAATTACTTAGAAAATATATAGACTGGACCCCGTTTTTTCATGGATGGGGTTTAAAAGGAGTATTTCCCCAAATCTTTGAAAAAGAAAAAGTTGGAAAAGAAGCCAGGAGAGTATTTGATGAAGCACAAGAAATGCTCGACAAGATCGTAAATGAAAAACTTATCCGCCCGAAAGGAGCGATTGGTTTATTTCCCGCTAATTCAGACGGAGATGACGTGCTTGTGTTCGAAAACGATGAAAGGCAAAAGATAATTGAGCGTATTCCAATGCTTCGCCAGCAACAAATGCGGGATAAAAATGGTTACGCATTATCACTTAGCGATTATATTGCTCCCGTTGATTCCGGAATAAAGGATTATTTTGGAGGCTTTGCCGTAACGACCGGCATTGGTACAGAAAAACATGTAGATCGTTTCAAACAGGAGGGTGATAGTTATAATAGCATTATGTTCCGCTTAATTGCAGACCGTTTAGTGGAAGCTTTTGCAGAGGTGCTTCATGAGTGGGTGAGAAAAAGATATTGGGGCTACGAGCCTGAGGAGGATTTATCGAAAGATGAACTTATTAAAGAGAAATACAGAGGAATCCGTCCTGCACCAGGTTATCCCGCTTGTCCCGACCATTCATTGAAAAAGCCTTTGTTTGACTTGCTCGATATAGAGAATAAAGTAGGAATAATGCTAACAGATAGTTATGCCATGAAACCTGCAAGTTCTGTTACCGGGTTTTACCTGGCTCATAATGCTTCAAAATATTTTGGTATAGGGAAAATCGGTAAAGACCAATTGCAGGACTACGCCCGACGTACAAAAATGGATGTCAGAGATGCGGAAAAATGGCTGAATGCAGTGTTAGATTATTAGATAATACCGAAAAGAAAAATTGAGTTTATTAAAACAGAATAACAATATCCGCATGATTTTAAAAATACAAATTGATTTTCAACGTATCTAATTACTCTACAGAAAATCATGCGGAGATTTATTAAAACAGAACATGTAAAAAATAATGCGGAGATGAAAATTACAGAGATTTTTAAGAAACACAAGAGAACTTATTCATTTGAATTTTTTCCACCAAAAGACTACACCACAGCAGTGAAGTTTGGAATTAATGCCGGACAACTGATGAAACTGGATCCGTCTTTTGTAACGGTAACCTATGGAGCCGGGGGTAGTACACAGGAAAATACGTTTAACCTGGTGGATTTATTTCATAATGATCTTGGGTTTGTGAGTATGGCTCATTATACATGTGTTAATGCCACTAAAGAGAAGATAGCTTACGATATGCGCGTTCTTCAGGACATGGGAATTGAAAATGTGATGTTGCTCAGAGGGGATCCACCAAAAGGACAGGATAGTTTCCCTAAAAATACGGATGGTTTTAATTACGGAAGCGACCTTGTCAGATTTGTCAATGAGAATTATGACTTCTGTATTGGTGCCGGAGCTTATCCCGAGAAGCATCAGGAAGCTACAACAATGGAGGAAGATCTAATCAATCTCAGGCTTAAAGCAGATGCAGGCGCTGATTTTTTAATTACTCAAATGTTTTTTGACAATAGATACTATTGGGAGTTTTTGAATAAAGCAGAACAGAAAGGAATTAAATGCAGAATTATTCCAGGCATGATTCCACTAACCAATTATAAAAGCATTAGAAAATTTGCTGAAGGGATCGGTACTACCATCCCTGATGAGATTAAAAAGAAAATGGAACCTTATCAGGACAATCCGAAAGAGAGATACAAAGTTGGTCTTGATCTGGCTGTTGAACAGGCTACCGATCTGCTTGAAAATGGAGCACCCGGCCTTCATTTTTATACCCTGAACAAATCACGGGCTGCTATTGATTTGTACGAATCTTTATCTGGAGAATTTAAAGAGGTGAAATCATTGTATGAAAAAAGCTTCAACCCACATGCTCCTGATAAATAATTGATTGGAGTCTGAATAAAAAGAAAACTTTTTGTTACAATTTTCAGGGGATTATTTAAAACGAAAATTACGAATTCAAAAATATTATGGAAACTGCAGAAATTAGTGAAACTGAGCCTATTTATCGCGATACTTCCTTGTGTTACCAGTGTGCGAAATGCTCTAGCGGATGCCCTATAGCAGAAGAAATGGACATGTATCCGCATCAGGTTATTCATCTTGTTTCTTTAGGATTGGAGGAACGTGTAATGGATACCCATACAATCTGGATATGCGCCAACTGTTACGCGTGTTCTGTAAAATGCCCCAATGATATAAATATCACGGGCATAATGAACAATCTCAAGGAAAAGGCAATAGAAAGAGGTATTAGTCCCAAAACCCCCGAGGTTTATAAATTTCATAAGGTTTTCGCAAATGATGTGTTGAGAAGGGGAAGGGCACATGAATTGCGTATAATGGGTGAATACAATTTACGCAATAAAAAACCCTTTCAGAATGCAATGTTGGCACCGAAAATGTTTTTTAAGAACAAATTAAAAATATTGCCTCCAAAATCAGTAAAGGGTTTTAGAAAGTGGGTAACCAGATTAATTGGCCGTAAGAACGATTAGAGACAGTGATTTTCAATAAAGGAGACTATTTAAATTATGCAGGATAAGAATATAGCGTTGTATCCGGGTTGTAGCCTGGAGACGAGTTCCAGTCACTACTTAAAAAGCCTGGAAAGAGTTTTTGAAATTCTTGAAATAGATTATTCCATAATGAATGATTGGAGCTGTTGTGGCGCTACATCAGTGAAATCATTGGATATGAACTTAAATTTGGCACTTAACCTTCGTAACCTTTCGGTTGCTGAGCAGCAAGGAATTGATGAATTGATCGTTCCCTGCGCTTCATGTTATCACAGGCTGGCTTCTACTGAGTATGAGCTCTTAAAAGATAAGGAAAGGCTTGAAAAGCTCAGTAAAGAAACAGGGTATAAGTACGAAGGTAAGGTGAAAGTTCGAAACATACTGGATTTCTTTGTAAATGTCGTGGGAATTGACAGGATTTCTGAAAAAGTTACTCATCCGCTATCGGAAATGGTTGTCGCCTGTTACTATGGCTGTCTGAACACGCGGGTTCCAAAAGAACAAACTTTTGATACAATGGAATATCCGATGAGCATGGATAACCTTGTCAAAGCATTGGGTGCGGAAACAATAGACTGGTCTTATAAAACAGAATGTTGTGGAGCCAGCTTATTCCTTACGATGGGTTCTATCTGGGAAAAGCTTGTTGGCAAAATATTGAAGGATGCCAGCTTGAGGGAAGCAGATTGTGTTACCGTTTCATGCCCAATGTGTCAAACAAATCTGGATACAAAACAAAAACAGGTAAGGGAGGAATATTCAATTGAAGAATCCATGCCTGTTCCTTTTATAAGTCAGCTCATGGGGTTAGCATTCGGTTGCAAGCCAGATGAAGTTGGTCTGGATATGAACTTTGAAGCCATGCAACCCATGAAATAACCATTTAATCCTTCGATTTTCAGAGAAGGTTTATTATAGATTAAATATAAAAATATCGATAAATCCGAATTCAAATTTTATGCAAGATAAAAAGACGGGCTCTATATTAGTTGTTGGAGGAGGTATTGCCGGAATGCAGGCAGCTTTGGATAGCGCTGAATTAGGGTATAAGGTCTACCTGCTTGAGCAGGAACCTGCTATTGGCGGAAATATGGCAAAGCTGGATAAAACTTTTCCGACAAATGATTGCGCTATGTGCATGATCTCTCCAAAATTAGTCGAAACAGGAAGACATCTGAATATTGAGATCATCTCTTATGCCGATTTGGAAAAAGTTGAAGGAGAAGCGGGCAACTTCACTGTTAAAATAAATAAGAAAGCCCGTTATGTCAATGAGGAAACTTGTAATGGATGTGGTGAATGTGAACAGGAATGCCCTGTTGCCCGCAGAGATGCTTTCAATGGCGAACTTTCAGAACGTAAAGCAATTTATCGCTTGTATCCACAGGCAATTCCAAATGTCTATACCATCGACAAATCTACGCCTTATGCACCATGCAAAGGTTCTTGTCCTGCCGGTGTTAATGTTCAGGGATATACAGCACTTATTGCCAAGGGTAAGTTCCAGGAAGCATTGAATTTAATCCGTGAGCAGATGCCCTTTGCCGGTGTTTGCGGACGCATTTGTCATCATCCCTGTGAAGATAATTGCAACCGAAAAGATATAGATGAAGCAGTTTCTGTTCGCAATTTGAAACGTTTTGTTGCCGATTATGAAAAAGAATTGTTGCAAAAAGGTGAAATAGCAGATGTTTCAGCTGTTGGCGAAAATGACATAGAAGAGGTAAAACGTGCAGAGAAAGTTGCTGTAATTGGCGGTGGTCCGGGTGGTTTGACCTGTGCTCATGACCTTGTGAAAAAAGGGTTTCAGGTTACAGTATTTGAAGCTGCCGATAAGCTTGGCGGAATGATGCGTACAGGAATACCAGACTATCGTTTACCTAAAGATTATCTGGATTATGAAATTGATCTTCTGATAAAGGATGGAATCGAAGTAAAGACAGGCTTGGAGTATGGAAAAGATTTTACTACGACTGACCTGAAGAATGAAGGATATACTTCCGTTTTCTTTTCTACCGGCGCCCAAAAAGCGAAACAAATTCCACTTGAAGGAAGCGATGCAAAAGGTGTAATGTATGGTATTCCTTTCCTTCGTCAGATAAGCAAAGGAGAGAAACCACCAATCGGAAAGCACGTTGCTGTCATTGGAGGTGGAAACGTAGCAGTTGACGTGGCTCGCTCTGCATTGAGACTAGGTTCAAAGGTTACAATTGTGTACCGAAGAACTCAAAAGGAGATGCCGGCTCATTCATGGGAAATTGAAGAGGCTCTTGAGGAAGGCGTGGAGCTTAGAAATTCGTGGTCACCTGCAAAAGTTGCTCAGAGTGAAGGGAAAGTAACAGGACTTGAAGTTGAGCGGTGTATCACTATTCATAAAGGAGATGGCAAAAAGTCTTTGGAAGTAGATCCGGAACAAAGAATGACAATTGAAGCAGATACAATTATTCCTGCTACTGGTCAGGAATGTGACCTTTCAACTATTGAAGACTTCATAGAAACAGAGAAAGGACTGATAAGTACAGATCCATTGACGCTGGAAACTTCTGAAGAAGGAATTTTTGCAGGCGGCGATGTGGTGCTAGGCCCTTCCTCGCTGGTTGAAAGCGTTGCTCAGGGACACAGAGCAGCCGAATCTATTTCAAGGTATATCGATGGTGAGAATTTGCGAACCGACAGAGAACCGGTGATGGATGTCGGCGATTATGCCAAAACACCTGAAAATGCTGATAAAAAAAGAATAGGCCGTACGGAACCTTCGATGCCCGATCCCGAAGAACGCAACCGCACATTTATAGAAATAGAGAAAACGTTTACAAAAGAAGATGCTATCCGGGAAGCTCAGCGTTGCCTTCAGTGTGCAAGTTGTGCCGAATGTATGGAATGTGTCAGAACTTGCAAGGCTGATGCCGTGGATCATAACCAAAAAGATGAACAAAAAGAATTAAAAGTCGGGGCGATTATTGCAACCGGCGGGTTTAAACCGTTTGATGCTTCACAAAAACCCGAGTATGGGTATGGAATTTTCCCGAATGTTATAACGAGTGTTCAGTTCGAAAGGGTTTTAAGTGCTTCCGGCCCTTACGAAGGCCATGTAAAACGGCCTTACGACGGCAAGAAACCCAAAAAGATTGCATGGATTCAGTGCGTTGGCTCGCGCGATGTAACTACCGGAAACGATTATTGCTCCTCCGTGTGCTGCATGTATGCTATTAAAGAAGCCATGATCGCGAAAGAGCACGACCCTGAAATAGAGCCTACCATTTTCTATATCGATATACGTGCCTTCGGAAAAGGTTTTGAAAGCTTTTACAATCAGGCAAAATATGATGCCGGCGTGCGGTTTGTGCGTAGCCAGATTTCTTCAGTTAAAGAAAATCCGCTTTCCCGTGGCTTACAGCTTAGTTTTATTAAAGATGGCGGCTATGTAGAAGAAGAGTTTGATATGGTTGTGCTTTCTGTTGGGTTGACTGCTCATCCCTCCAATAATACTCTTGGCGATATTTTAAATATTGAACGAAATAAATTCGGTTTCTTTGAAGAAAAACAACTTCAGCCGCTAGCTTCCAGCAGGGAAGGAATTTATCTTTGTGGTGCCGGAAACGGTCCGAAAGATATCCCGGAAACTGTAATGCAGGGAAGTGCAGCAGCTGCATTGTGCAGTGAATTGTTAAAATCTGTAAGAAATACGGAAGCTTCTGTAAAGGAATATCCGGTTGAAAAACAGGTAGAAGGAGAGGAACCGCGTATTGGCGTGTTTGTTTGCCACTGTGGGATCAACATCTCATCAGTCGTTGATGTAGAAGAGGTTTCGGAGTATCTGAAAAAATTACCGGGCGTGGTTCACGCGGAGCATACTTTATATACTTGTTCTCAGGATACTCAGAAGAAAATGAGAGAAATCATTGATGAACAAAACCTTAACCGCATTATTGTTGCATCATGTACCCCTCGAACTCATGAAGGCCTGTTCCAGGAAACCCTTCGTGAGGCCGGATTGAATAAATACCTCTTTGAAATGACAGATATCCGTGAGCAATGTTCATGGGTACATCAGAAAGAACCGGAATTGGCAACACGCAAAGCAAAGTCACTTGTCAAAGGCAGTGTCGGAAAATCTGCTTTCCAGGAGCCCATAAGCCTGAAAACAATTTCTATTAATAAAGATGCACTGGTCATCGGAGGCGGTATTTCTGGTATGACAGCTGCGCTTTCATTGGCTAATCAGGGATTTAAAGTTCACCTGACAGAGAAAAATGATAAGCTGGGCGGAAATCTTGCTTATCTCAACAGAGAACTTGATGGAGAAGACTGGCAGACATTTTTGAAGAATAAGATTAATGAAGTGGAAGCCCATGAATTGATAGATACCTATCTGAATACGAATATAGAAGCGGTGAATGGTTCCATCGGGAATTTTTCCAGCCAGTTAAATGGCGGGCACAAAGATGAAATTGAGCACGGAGTGACTATTCTAGCAACAGGGGCAGATGAGTATAAACCGGAAGGTTTCCTATACGGCAAGAAAGACAATATAATGACGCAACGAGATCTTGAGTTTGAACTTGAGAAGAAAGAAAAATTTGGAACAGTGGTCATGGTTCAGTGTGTTGGCAGCCGCGACGATAAACATCAATATTGTTCCAGAGTTTGCTGTAGTGAGGCGATTAAAAATGCCATCTACATCAAAGAAAAGGATCCCGGGGCTGATGTTTATATTCTATATCGCGATTTACGTACTTATACCTACCGTGAAGTTTTCTACAGGAAAGCCAGAGAGCTTGGTGTGAAGTTCATTCACTTCCCCGACGAAGAATATCCGGAAGTAACCGAAGAAAATAATGAGTTAAAAGTCAGGGTGAATGATACTGTTATCAACAGCTATATTACAATAAGACCTGACCATCTTGTTCTGAGTGCAGGAATTGTTGCCAATAATGATGTGAATCAGCATTTATCTGAATTAATGAAATTACCCCTGGATGAACACGGTAACTTCATGGAGGCTCATGTGAAGCTCAGACCGGTTGATTTTGCCAGTGAAGGTATTTTTGTCTGCGGATTGGCTCATTCTCCGAAAAATACGGAAGAAAATATTACACAGGCATTAGCGGCTGCCGGACGGGCAGCAACTATCCTGTCAAAAGACACCCTTGAGGTTGGAGGGGTAGTTTCAGAGATTGAAGAAGAAAAATGCGCTTCATGTTTGACTTGTCTTCGTGAATGTGTTTTTGATGCTCCATTTGTCAATGACAACGGAAAGGCCGAAATTGATCCGGCCAAATGCCAGGGATGTGGAAATTGTGCTGCAGCTTGCCCTGCTGGTGCAATACAACTACTAACCTTTACTGACAAACAGGAAGAAGCCTTGTACAGAAATATTTTGGAAGAAGAAATACCGGTAGAATAAGGAATTGTTAGAATTGAGCAAAATAAACATTAAAGGATAATGGACGAGAATAAAGAACCGAAAATAATTGCTTTTTGTTGCCACTATTGTGCATTTACGGCAGCCGACCTGGCGGGGACTATGCGCCAGCAATATCCGCCAAATATTCATATTGTCCGATTGCCGTGTACCGGGAAGGTTCACATGAATATGTTGCTTCAGGCCTTTGTTGATGGTGCCGATGCAGTTATGGTCGCCGGCTGTGAAGTTGGGAGTTGCCACTTCCTGGAGGGGAATATAAGAGCAAAAAAACGCGTCGAGAATACCAAGCGGAAACTGGAAGAAGTTGGAATTAACCCGGAAAAACTGGAGATGTATCATATTGCTGCATCTGAGGGCCCGCTTTTTGCACAGACATCAAGAGAATTTACGGATAAAATCAAGAAGATACTGGAAAACGAAACAGTAAAGACGTGATTCATCACGTCTCAATCAATAACGGAAAAGACGTGATTTATCACGTCTCTTAAAAATAATGCAGAGGTTGTCTAAAAAGG
>Ga0207714_1002368_pt1 | contig 11430 bp, 14 predicted proteins | sample PonA232FremontCA_2_FD_187270 | JGI IMG/M metagenome (GOLD analysis project Ga0207714, IMG submission 187270) | Marine sediment microbial community from Fremont, CA, USA - Pond A23 Sediment 2 (SPAdes) | ecosystem: Environmental > Aquatic > Marine > Unclassified | place: USA: Fremont, California... | reverse complement strand
CAGTTCGACGAGCAGACAGCGTTACGACAGCGACGACAGGCGCGAAGTCGGTCGTAGTTCCCGATCACCGATCCAGCGTACCCAATCCGTTCTGATCGATCCGTTCTCAGGCTCGGGGCGGCCGTCGCTCACGCGACCAGTCCGGGGCCGATAGAGCACTCAGGCCTCGATATATCGCTGACGGGTCCCGGTAGCGGTGCCGCCCCGATTCGACTCCACGGCGGTCACACGCCAGCCGTCGCCGCGACAGGGTGTGCGGCGGAGAGTCACCGTAACACGGCTGCCGGCGGCCTTCGCGTCGAGGGTTCGGAAGATGGTCGACGTGTCGGTGGCGACGACCTGATACGTCTCGCCATCGGTCGACCGAAGCGTCATCGCACCGTACCGATTGAGTTCGACGGTCACGACGCAGGTTTTTCGATGTTCCGGACAGGTCGCAGACATATCTCGGGATAGCACACCATACCTCCTAAAACCGACTATGAGGGCTATTGCGGCGTGGGTAGAATATATACACGGCGGGTGGCTGCTGGAGTCACCGCCGTGCAACGGCCGGGGTGACCGTCAAAATTCGGGCAATCGCAACGACTACTCCGTGTCCGTGGTTCTCGCCTGACTGGTATCCGTCTCGCTGACGTTCGACCAGCAGTACGAACAGATGTCGTCGGGAGCCTCGCCGTCGAACAGCGGTCCATCGATACTGTGGCTGTCGGCAAACTCCGAAAACGGGACTCGGGTGTCGTGGTTTCGACGATCCCCACGCGAACAGAGTTTCGTTCCCGGAAGTCCGGGCCGAACTGACCACCGTGTGCCAGCCTCGGCGGTCGTCGGGCGCATATCGATGATGTGACCGACACGCCCCGGGCCGTGCTCGATGATGAACCGCTCGGTGTCGGTCTCTGTCGTCCCGTCCTGCGTCGCTGTTCGGTAGGCCTGCTCCATCAGCAGCGACTGTGTATCCCGGATCTACTCGTCGTCGGCCGGCTGCACCTGTTCGTAACGACGAGCTCGTATCTGTCGAGCCGAGCGCAACCTTCGAGGAGCGGCCAGCCGAGAAGTTCATCAGTCCGCCGGTTGACCAGTCCGCCTGACGAAAACGGGCCGTTGGCCAACCGCCGACGTCGCTGTGTCACTCGGTTTACCGTTCGTACAGACAGTCACACGGTTGCGAACACAACTGCCCCGACCTGACGCAGCACGGGCAGATTGCGTCGGTTGCGACAGGTCGCGTACTCGCCCAGAGCGTCAGAATCGCCGTCGAGAACGAGCAAGCGGCCACCGGACCGGCTACGCTGACTCGGTTCCGCTGTCGGTCGCGGCAGCCGCGTGTTCGAAAACGAAGTACCGGAGGAGTTTCCCCGCCAGGGCTGCGGCCTGTCCGTCGTCACTGTCGTTGACCTCGACCAGATCGAACCCATCACAGGCCGGCGCAACCGTCCGCACCGCGGCCTGTAACTGTCGGGGAGTGAGGCCGCCGGGCTCCATCGTTCCGGTGCCCGGTGCGAATCCCGGATCGGCGGCGTCGATATCCACGCTCAGATAGGCAGAGTCCTCATCGAGATCGGGTGGCTCAGCCAGCCAGTCGTCGACTGCGTCGGGTTCGACGACAGTAACGTCGGCCTCGCTCGCCCGCTCCCACTCGGCTTCCGAGCCGGTGCGCGCGCCGACGATGATCGCCTCGTCGGCCGTTTCGAGCGCGCGATACGTCACACAGGCGTGACTCCACGGGTTGCCGTCGTACACCTCCCGCAGGTCGAGATGAGCGTCAAGGCAGACGAATATGTCGGGGTCGACAGCCTCGACCGCCGGAACGGTGACCGTGTGCTCGCCGCCGAGCACGAGCGGAACGGCGTCGTCCCGGACGATATCGCTGAGATAGCCGCCGAGGTGGTCGGTGTACTCGTCCGCGTCGTGCCATGCCCGGATGTCACCCATATCGTGGACGCCACGCTCGGTAAACTGTTGGTCGGTGATGTGGTCGTAATCGTCGAAGGAACGAGCGAACTTGCGAATGCGGTCCGGGCCGAACCGGGTGCCCGGCTGGAACGTGGTCGTGGCGTCAAGCGGCGCACCGACGACCACGTAGGAAGCAGCTTCGCGGTCGGCGGTCGCGCCGGGGAACGTCATACGACCTTGCGCTGGCCCTCGTATTCGAGGTACTCGATATCTTGGTCGCTCTCGAAGGACTCGTCGTCCGGCACCCGCATCGTGAACGTCTCGTAGGTGTCGAGGTCCATCACCTGGGCGTCGTCGCCGGTCACGGAGACGACCTGGCCCTGCTTCCGCTCGATGATCGGCACCCAGACCTTCGCGTCGACCGGCTGGCTGAGGCTGCGCTTCTGATCGTCGAAGACGCCCTTGCCCTCGATCCGGGCCTTCGCACTGCCGTGTTTGCCCGGCTTGGCCGTGCTGTAGCCGTTGATCTCACACGGCGTATCGTCCATCATCACGTAGCTGCCTTCTTGGAGATCGCGAACCTGCTTCTGCTCTCGTGGCATGCCCGGACGTTTTCGAGGAGCCAGTATAAACGGTTTGGAACGCGTCGCTACCGGCGACCAGCACGCTTTTTCGACGCGAGGGGTGACCCTGCGGTATGTCACCCGCCGAGAACACGGGCGGAGACGGTGGCGACGCCAGCGACACCAACGGCGGCGGCGCAACGGCCGACACCGCCGACAGCACTGGCGACGCCGGTGCCGACTTCCCACCAGCTGTCAACGACGCGGTAGCGACCGCTGCCGAGGCGGTCGCCCGCGGCGAGGCCGTCGTCTACCCGACGGAGACGGTCTATGGGCTGGGTGCCGACGCGACCGACGCCGACGCAGTGGAGCGCGTCTTCGAGATCAAGGGTCGCTCGCGGTCGAAACCGCTGTCAGTCGGCTTCGCCGACCGGTCGATGGCAGAGGAGTACGTGACGCCGACCGAGCGCGAACGGGCGTTTATCGAGCAGTTCCTCCCCGGCCCCGTTACCGTCTTGGTCGACCGCGATGGGGCGTTTCCCGACGTGTTGGTCGACGGCGGCGACACCGTCGGCGTTCGCATCGCCGACAACGCCGTCGCCCGCGAGTTGGCCCGGCAGGCCGGTCCCGTCACCGCCACCAGCGCCAACGAGAGCGGCTCGCCGAGCGTCCGCCGAGTCGACGCGTTGTCGGCGTCGGTCCACGAGGCCGTCGGCGCGGTCGTCGACACCGGCGAGACCCCCGGCAGCGAGAGTACCGTTGTCGATGTCGAAACGGGTGAAATCCACCGACGTGGCGCGCTGGCCGACGAGATCGAGGCGTGGCTGGCCGAGTATTGATCCGGGACGTGCTCACGGCGCGATGCGCTCAGTCGAGGGTGACGCTGTCGGTCGCGGCGTTGCGGAGCGCGTCCGACCGGCCGTGGCTGCCCGGCGCAATCGCCAGCGTTCGCAGGCCGAAGCTGTTGGCGACCTCCAGTACCGGCTTGAAATCCGTATCCCGCGAGGCGATCGCCAGCGTCTCGGCGCGCTGTTCGGCGGCAAACCGGGTCGCGTCGACGGCGAGTTTCACGTCGACGTCGCCGCTGGTGACGATCACCTCGAAGCCGCGGGCCTCGGCGGCCTGAATCAGCCCCGGCGTGGCGTGTTCGTCGACGTAGAGCCGGGTCGTCGCCAGCCGGTCGGTCGCCGCCGCCTCGCGGATATCGTCGAGATCGACGTCGAACTCGTCGCGGAGCACGTTGGGACCGTCGACGAACAGCGCGATCCCGTCGGCGCTATCCTCGCCCCCGAACAGATCCATACACGTGGTGGGCCACGGGTCGGTTTCAACGTACCGTTTGCTCGGGATATCGACCTGTACGGGGAGACTGTCTGCTACGTACTGGTACCGGGTCTGTTACAGATGAGACACGTTACCAGAGCTATTTTATCATGAAAAATAGTGACTAATACGTGGACACGCTCACTATCCGGGTAGCAACATGTGACATCGAGTCATCGATGACCCACGGAGCGCTGACGCTACCCGAGACAGACGGCAGTAAAACCTTCAACGTCGTCGAGTACGCGTCGGCCGATATTCGGCAGACACTGGCTGAGCTTGAGGAAGGAGCCAGTGTCCGGGGTGGACTGACGCGGGTCGGCTCTCGGGGAGTACCTGGAAGATAGTGGTGATCAGAGACGAGACACCGAATACCAGCACCGGCGAGGAATTCCTCACGCTTGACTCCTGACCGAGTCAGTCGACACAGTTGTAGTGTTTCTGTGTGTCTGTATCCGCGCCAGAATGGTCTGTGAGGTTCTCGGGCGACAGCCTCTCGGCGGTTTAGCTGGTATGGTACACACTCCCATAACTGATTTATACATAGATAATCATTATAGAAAGTATGGGTGTGCACACCGTCCAGCTGGCAACCTGTAGCGTCGGGCGGCCGATGAACAGCCACGGCGCGCTGACACTGTCGCCGAGCGACGGTAGCCGGACGTTCCAGGTCGTTGACTACGCGTCAGCTGACATCCGGGAGACGCTGGCTCGCCTCGACAGAGGAGAAACAGTTCGCGTCGGGCTCGCACGGATCAGTTCACGGGGCGATGCGTGGGAGGTCGTCGAGATCAAGGAGACGCCGTCGCAGGCAGGCAGTGACGAGGCACTGTTCCGGCTCGAGGGGTAGGCAGCCACCGACACGGGAGTGGGGAGCCCGGGCAAAGACCAGCGTGTGCAGCCAATTTTCCGCAGGTGGTCAGTCAGTCGTCAGCCGGCGTATCCGGTGTCGTTTCGGTCTCATCTGCCAGTTGGTCACTCTCGGTAGCGGTTTCGTCGGTGAGATCGCCGTCTCGCCACGTGCCGCGTTCGAACCAGACCGCGGCGACGACAGCCGCGATCACCCCCGAGACGGCAAAGGAGAGCCAGATACCCTCCGGCGTTTTCGCCCCGAAAATCCAGATGTCGAGCGGGATCACGTCCTGTGAGGCGACGTAGGCGATCGGTAGCCGGATGAGGCCGAACAGCACGACCGCAATCGTCGCGGCCGTCAGCGTCTTGCCGGCCCCGCGGAACCCGCCGCTGTAGGCGCGCAGAATCCCCACAAACCCGAACGTCGGTGCGATCCATCGGAGGAAGGTCGCTCCCTCGGCGACGACCGCCGGTGACTCGTCGAACAGGCGGATGATCTCCGGGGCGAAGACGAACGTCACGACGCCGAGCGCGGACAACAGCAGGAACGATACCCCGGCGGCCCAGCGGTTGATCGTCGAGACACGGTCGAGGTTGCCGGCCCCGATGTTCTGGCCGCTCATCGCCTCGACGCCGCGGTCGATGGCGATCGCCGGCATAAACACCATCGAGAACACGCGGAGGCCAACGCCGAAGGCGGCGACGACCGGCGTCGAGAACAGGGTGACGATGACCAAGACGAGGTTGACCGAGATCGCCCGGCCGGTGTTCTCGATCGATGCCGGCCCGCCGATCCGCAGCAGCTTCTTGCTGTAGTCGAGATCCGGCCACATATCCTCGAGGTTGATCTGGATACCGTGTCGGCCACGAAGCATCAGCCAGAGCCCAGCGACCATCGCCGACCCCCTGGAGATGACCGTGGCGACGGCCGCGCCCTCGACGCCGAGTTCGGGCAGCGGCCCCCAGCCGAAGATCAGAATCGGGTCGATAGCGACGTTGAGGACGACGGTGCCGAACATGACGAGCATCGGGGTGACGGTGTCGCCGGCGCCTCGCATGAGCGCGATGAAGACCGTGAAACCGAAGAGGAACGGCAGCCCGAGGCTGATGATCTCCATATATGCCGTCGCCAGTCCCAGCACGTCGGGGGCCGCGTCAAACACGGCCAGCAGTTCGGCGACAAACGAGAATCCAAGCCCGCCGAGTACCAGCCCAGCTAATAGCGTGAACACGACCGTCTGGGAGGCGGCGTACTCGGCTTCGGCGGGCTGGTCGGCGCCGGTGTGCTGAGCGACCAGCACGCTGCCGGCGACGGTCAATCCGAGGCCAAGCGAGATGAAAAGATAGACCAGTGGAAAGCCGAGACTGATCGCGGCCAGCGCATCGGTGCTGTACTGGCCGAGCCAGAAGGTGTCAGCAAGGTTGTAGCCGACCTGTAACAGGTTGGTAATGACGATCGGCACCGAGAGGAAAAACAGCGACCCGAGGATCGGCCCATCAGTGAGATCGAGCTCCGACTGGCTCTTGAACAGCCAACCGAGTCGGTCGCCGAGGCTCATGCCAGTACCTCACGTGACCGGACACCCCGTCGACCCCAAGAGGCGACAGGGGTGGCTCTCTCCTCTCGTGTCACACCGACCGAATACACAAACATCCATAGGAGGCTGAAACGGATAAATCGTCCCATAACGCGCGCTCCGTTTCTTGCCGTTTGCCCGCCATTTTCGCGAGGCGTTGTGGAGCGACCGCAGATCGAATCCTCGTCGCGTTAGCGGCTACCTCGGCAACCGGCCGGGGAAACAAAAACTAATTAACGGCCGGGTCGGTACTCACCGGCAGAGATCACGACAATCTATGCCAAACTCAGAACCTATCACGCTCTCGGGTGACGGGATCACCGTTCACAAATCAGTCCGGGAGTCTGTATACCCCTCGCCGTCTGTCGTTATCGTGGTCGAACACTGGGGCGACGGGCCGCGAACCGTCACCATCACCGAACCCCTGCCGACGGGTGTCGATGCGACGCTCGTCGAGTTCGACGGCGACACCGACGATCGCTGGACGACCCACACCGACGAACTCGGCTTCACCGCGAACGTGGCGGACGCCGACCACATCGAGACAGCCTACTCGTATGCCGGCGGCTTCGATGACAAGCAGGCGTGGCTGTCGCCACCACGCGTCACCGTCAGAACGCAGGACGGCGAGGAAACCGTTCTCTCGGTCGACGACCCGAGTCCGGGCGCAGCGGTCGATGGCAGCTCGCCGCCGATCGTCACGGCCGTCGCTGACGGCGGCGAGCAGGGCGAGACCGAACCCCCCAGCAGCGACGCCGATGAGGACGAGACCGGCGAGGAGCGTAAAAACGGCGAGGGCTCCGGGGAACACGATACCGACGAGTCGGGGGTGCCACTGACCGAGGAGAACATCCACGACTACGACAGCGGGTTCGCCAATATCAGCGTCTCCCCGCGGTGGAGCGTTGGGCTCGCACACGAACCCGACGACCCCGAGGCGGTCGAATCCGGCGATGTCTACGGTCAGAAGGACGCCAACCCCTCGTCGGATGCCGTCGAAGCGGATCCCGAGTCGCTGTACGGCGAGGTCGAACCACGGTGGTCGTCCGAGGACACAAATACGGTAAGTAGCTACGGCGAGCAGGACGCCTACGAACCGGACGACGACAACGAGGGGAACTACGGGTACGGCGACAGCGGTATCGTCGAAGACGACGACGAGGAATAGCGGGAGTCAGAACACAGCGATACTGCTCTCTCGCTCACGAACCGTGTACCCTTGTGCGTCGAGGGCCGCATCTCGATACCGGTTTGCGACCAGCCACTGTGGCAGTCGCCGGAGGCCGAACCGGCGGTCGGCGTCGACATCGATCTCGACAACGGTTAGCCCGTTGGGCGTGCGCTCCGGGCCGTCGTGAATGGTGATCTGATAGCGTGCCCACGGTGAATCGTTGGCGGTGACAACCAGTTCGAGATCAGTATCCTCGGTGTCGGGTGTCGAGTCACACTCGGCGGTCATCGTGACCGAGCGGAGCCCAAACAGGTAAGAGATCTCGTACCGGCCGCCGCCCTCGGTGGCCTCGACGGCGTCGGTCAACCCCCACTGAAACGTGAGCACGGGCGGGAACGGGCCGGTGAACGCCTCGCGAACCGCCGCAGGGGGTTTCGTGGTTTCCAGCTGGACCGTACCCGAGGTGGTGAACACCGGCAGGCGGACGGCCGTTGCCACGACCAGCGTGAGGCCAACCCACCCCGGGAACGGTAATACCACAATCCCAGTGGCGACAATCCCGAGGACAGTGAGCGCGAAAAGGTACGTCAGCGGTCGGGAGCGACGGTAGTACTGCTGTGCGACAGCAATCGCATCGGCTGGGCGGTCGGTAGCTGTGGTGGAGGGCATATCAGTGGGTACGGCGGTGGCTTTTGATGGGCTGTGCGGTGGGGATCTCAGGCGGTCGCGGTGTCGATCTCGCCGATCCGCACGAAGGCGTAGTCGCACTCCTCGCAGGCCCACTTCGTTTTCTCGCCGAGGTGGAGGGTCGTACTCGCCGTGCGCCAGAACGTCCGCTCGGCCCCACACTCGGGGCAGGTGCGGGTCTGTTCGAGGCTCATACGTCATCGCTGGGACCGCCGCCGTGTTAAGATATCGATCCGCCCCAGTTTTGCGGCCGGCCGCGGCGTGAGTGTGGCATCGGCAGCCTCGTGAGGCCCGCCGGAGGGCTAACCCCTAAGTGGTGGTGGGGAAACTGAACGCATATGCCACCACACGTCCTCACACTGGGCTGGGGGTTTCCACCGAACGTCACCGGCGGCCTCGACACCTACGTCGCCGAGGTGTTCCACGCCTTCGAGGAGAAGGGGGTCGAACAGGATCTGTTGCTCCCCGCGGAGTATGCGCCGGACGACTACGACAACATCCACAGCGTCCCGACCGGCGACGGCGATATCATCTCCCGTGTCGGCGAGATGGGTGACAGGTTCGTCGAACTCGCCGAGGCGGCCGATATCGCCCACACCAACGACTGGTTCGGGTACGGCCCAGGGCTGCGCGTCAAACGTGAAACCGACGCGACGTGGGTGTCGTCGTTTCACTCGCTGTCGGCGGATCGCAATATTAACCCGCCGGAGCGTGAGGTCGAAACCGAACAGCGTGTCGCCGATCAGGCCGACGTGTTGATCTCTGTCAGCGATATCGTCCGGCAGGACGTGCTGGACCTCTACGGCGCGGACTCCCACGTCGTCCACAACGGGTTCACCTCGATCGAACCCAGCGGGAAGGATATCAAGCGCGAGCTCGGGATCGACGGCCCGATGCTGTTTTTCGTGGGTCGGCACACCGACCAGAAGGGGATCACGCACCTCCTGTATGCGATGCGAAAGCTCGACGATACCGAGGCGACGCTGGTTCTCGGCGGCTCGGGCCACCAGACCGAGCATCTCAAGATGTTCGCCGAACTGCTCGGGATCGACGACCGCGTGCAGTTCCCGGGGTATATCGCCGAGGAGGAGCTTGGCGACTACTACGAGGCCGCCGACGTGTTCGTCTCGCCGTCACGTGCCGAGCCGTTCGGGCTGACGATCACCGAGGCACTCGCCGCCGGCGCACAGGTCGTCGCCACCCCCAGCGGCGTCCGCGAGACGGTGCCCGACGACTGTCTCGTCGAGGTGACGACGCATTCGGACTCCATCGCCGACGGGATCAGAGAGGCGCTCGCTCGCGAGGGCGAACCGGAGTACGAGCCCCGGACCTGGGACGAAGTTGCGGATGACCTGCTCGACGTGTACACGCAGGCACTCGAATAGGTCCGATCAACCGTTCGATGGGACCGTGTGGCGCTTGAGTTACAGTGTGTACCACAGTGTTTCACAGTCAGCGATGTTGCCGGCAGATTCATACGTTGATATCTGCTTGCCACGAACATGCCTGAAGACCGCGTCGGCCATCGCAACCAACTGATCACCGAACTCCGACGCCGGTGAGGTGAAGTATGGGCGTTCTTTGAGAGCCATGTTGCGCTCGAAAACAGGCCAAAGTGACTGGCGTGGGCTGATCCAGCGACAGTCAACGACACCCATTGGTCGACGCGGTGAGATTCGGAGTTACCGGGACAAACTGTGAATTAATTCTTAATTGGATAGCCACTGGAGAGTGGGCTGATGGGTTTCAGCATCCACTCGGTCACCAGTTCCGAGCATCGACGAGAGTTGACCGCGGCTATCGCTGGGAATGCCATACCACTGATTGGCGTTGGGGTGCTCGGCTGGAATCTCAGCGCACTCGTGGTGCTCTACTGGCTGGAACTCGCGGTGATATGTTTCTTCGCTGTTATTCGGGGGCTCCTCGCAGGGCGACGGTCAGACCTCGACGCTGCGGGGCTAATAGTCGGTGCGCTGTCTGACCGGCGGGCATCCCTGTCGGTTCCACGGTCGGACGTTGCTATCCACCTGTCGTCGATTCCGGTGGTCCTGATCGCTGTCCCACTGCTAACAGCACTGTGGTTGGTCGTCGGAGCCGTTACTGTCGGTGTTGTCGGTGCTGACAGACTTGGTGATGCCACGTACGAGATGATCGCACTGGCCTTCTTCGCAATGGTGTTCAAAGAGGCCGGTCAGACGGCTGTCGAGTATCTACATCGCGGACGGTATAAGCATCACTCAGCCCAAACGGCGATCCGAGGGCCTTTTATCCGTGGTGGGCTCCTGTTTGTCGGTGGCCTATTCACCGTCACGGCGGCCGCCGCGGGAAGCGATACGGTCGCCAGCGACGTGCCGGTTGCGGAGCTTGATCCGGCGCTGATCGGCACACCGGTGTTGGTCGGAGTCGTCCTCGTGAAATTCGGATTCGATCTCGCTGGCGTCTTTCGTGACCAGCTCACCGCGTTCGACGAATCGACCACCATCTCGTTCGGCTGGGCATACGAACCACCGACCGTAGAGCCCGTCGACACGACGCTCACGGAGCCAACGCAGTCGATCCGGCCGGACTGGCGTGGCCGACTGTTCGGTGGCGTGATAGATATTGGGCGGCATTCGGGGGTGCTCAAACTCGGCGGCATCATCTGGCTCGTGGCGGCCCTGTTCGCAACAGGGCAGGTGTGGCATATCGTCGCGGTTCTCGTCGTTGCTGGTGTGGTAGTGCCGCTGTTGTTGGTCTCGATTGATTACTGGCTCCGGGTTGGGGCCGTGGAGTACCGGACAGATGGTGATGCGATCGTCGCCTACGACCGGCTGTTCGGCCATGCGCTGTGGCGAATCGAACCATGGGATGAGATAGACCTCAGAGTCGAACGCGATCGGCTCGACACCTCCCTCAGCACAGACACGATAGTGGTAACGCTCCAAGACGATTCGACCGTTCGAATCCCACGCGTCCCTGATCCAGAGCCATTACTCGACGTCTTCGATCGACAGCCAGACGACGTTTCGACCGCCGGCGAGGGGTTGTAGCATACGAAAGCAACTCTCTGTGCGGGTCAGATAGCAGAGCGACCGATACAAAGCCTGTGTCTCGTGGGAATGATATTGTGGTGCTGATACGCGAACCGATACTGATCGGAAACAAAAGTTGTGATATCTGGTCAATACACAGTTTGCTATCTATGTCCGGCGGGCTAAGATGACTGCATACAGTATTAGACCCATTCCGAAAACCTCAGCAGTCATGCTCAATGGGGCGACAAGAGAGACGTTGAGAAGAACACTACTGACAGCAGTTGTCACCGCACTCACAAAGGTTATCATCGCAATACCAACTCCAAGGAAAAGCATTGGTCGACTGG
>Ga0207714_1002366_pt1 | contig 11432 bp, 11 predicted proteins | sample PonA232FremontCA_2_FD_187270 | JGI IMG/M metagenome (GOLD analysis project Ga0207714, IMG submission 187270) | Marine sediment microbial community from Fremont, CA, USA - Pond A23 Sediment 2 (SPAdes) | ecosystem: Environmental > Aquatic > Marine > Unclassified | place: USA: Fremont, California... | reverse complement strand
CGGCCAGCGCGTCGCGCAGCCCCGCGAGGTCGGCGATCCCGGCGACGTCCAGCTCGCGCGTCTCGAAGCGCACGACGTCCAGCGGCAGGAAGCGGGTGTCGGCGATGCGGTCGCCGTCCACCTCGACCAGCGTGGCGCCCTTGGGACCGGTCTCGCTGGCCTTCGGCGAGCGCCCCTGGAGCACGCCGGGGTAGACGGCGCACGGCCGCTCGGCGATCAGGGTTTCGCGGGCGTGGATATGGCCCAGCGCCCAGTAGTCGATCGCCGCCCCGCGCAGGTCGTCCAGGCTGCACGGCGCGTAGGCCGCGTGCTCGGGATTGCCGCCGGCGTTGGCGTGCAGCAGCCCGATGGTGACGGGAGCGCCGCGTTCGCCCGGAAACAGGCGCGCAAGGTTGTCGCGCGTGTCGCGCCGGGCATAGCTGATGCCGTGGACGCGCGCCGCCTCACGGCCATCCACCACGATCGGGGCGCTCTCCACGCGCTCGGCGCCGAATTCCGTGACGCGCTCGGGCCAGGCGCCGATGGCGGACCACCCTTCGCCCACGGGGTCGTGATTGCCGCGCACGAGGAACACCTGGACGCCGTGCTCGCTCAGGCGCTGGAGGCCGTCGCGCAGGCGCAGTTGCGCCCGCAGCCCGCGTTCGGGCCCGTCGTAGATATCGCCGGCGAGCAGGAGGGCGTGGGCGTCCTGCCGCAGGGTCTCCTCCACCAGATTGTCCCAGGCACGCAGCGAAGCGTCGCGCAACAGCCCCGGCACCTCGCTGCCCAGGCGCGCGAGGCCGGTGAAGGGGGTGTCCAGGTGCAGGTCGGCGGCGTGAACGAAGCGCCAGCGCGTCATGGGCGAGCCCGTCGGTGGTGATCCGTGCGGACGGGAGCACGCATGGCCGTGGCCGTGCAATCGTCGCGCGGCCGGCTCAGGCCGCCGACTGCGCCGGCTCCTCGCGCGGCAGCACCGTGACGGCGCCCACGAGCGCGGCGCAACACGCCAGGGCCGCCGCCATCAGCAGGGGCGCTGAATGACCCGGCCCGGCATAGAGCGCCCCGGCGAGCGCGGGGCCGACCACGCGCGCCCCGGTCGCCGCGGATTGCGCCGTGCCCAGGGCGACGCCGCGCCCGGTCTCCCCGGCCAGCCGCGCCAGGGCGGTCTGCAGCGAGGGCGCGTGCAGGCCCAGGCCGCCCGTGAAGCCGATCATCGCGGGATACACCGCCCACGTCTGGCCGAGCAGCCCGGCCGCGATCAGTGCCAGCGCACCCAGCACGAGACAGGCGTGGCCGAGCATCGCCGTGCGCACCTCGCCCAGCCGGGGCACGAGCTTGCCCACGAGGCCGCCCTGGATGCCGGCGTTCGCCACCCCGGCCGCCACCAGCAGGATGCCCACGTCGCCCGCGTCGAAGCCCAGCTCGTCGGCCAGGAAGAGGGCCAGCGTGGCTTCCACGCCCGTGAACGCCATGAACACGAGCACGTGGATGGTCAGCAGCTTCGACCCCGCGCGCGGCAGCACGTGCCAGATCGACGGCCGCTCGCCCTGGGGGCGGCGCCCCCGGGGCAGGAGGGGGACCGTCAGCAGCGCCAGCACGCAGCACGCCGCCGCCGCGTAGGCCACGGCGTCGAGGCCGTACCCGCCGATCTCCGCGAGCGTCTGGAAGCCGGGGCCGATGCTGAAGCCGATGCCGAAGGCGGCGCCGACCAGCCCGATGGCCGCGGCGCGCTTGCCGCTGGGCGCGATGTCGCTGGCGAGCGCCTGCGCCGCCGGCACCCAGCCGAAGCCCAGCCCGCCCAGCAGGCGCGCCAGGAAGAGTGTGGGCAGGTCCGCCGCCAGCCCGAGCAGCACATAGGCGCCGGCGGAAATCACCGCCGAGCCCGCGAGCACCGGCCGCCGCCCCACGCGATCCGAGACGCGTCCCCACAGCGGCGCCGCCACCAGCGCCGCCGCGCCGAAGGTGGAGAACAGCAGCCCGACCAGGGTGCCGTCGGCCCCCAGCTCGCGCGCCTTGAAGGGGATCATGGGGATCACCGCCGCGAGCGCCAGGATGAAGAGCGCGGTGGCGGCGGAGATCTTGGCGGCGTGGCGCATGCGGTTCCTCGCGCAGGACCTGCCGGTCGGAGTGGCCGCGGCCGGTTCGGGACTCGGGCACGGGTGTCGCCGTGCGAGCGACCCCGGCCGGACGTGGCGCCGCGGCCCGGCGGCGTAAAGCGCGCCGGCGGGTCAGGCGCTGGCGCGCAGACGGGCGAACACGCTGCGCGCCCGGGCTTCCAGCTCCGAGGCGGCGGGTGCGCGCTCGGGGTCCAGCTCGGCCAGAATGCTGCGCGAGTGCGTGTCCAGCGGCGGGTGGACGGCGTAGACCGACGCGCCCGTGTCGGCCCCCATCACGACGTGCAGCTCGAAGCCCAGGTTGCACCGTGTCAGGTGGGCGAGGACGAGGACGAAGCCGGCCGGCGAGCAGAAATAGCCGGGGCAGGCGAGTACGCTCGACCCGGCCACCGCGTCCTGTCCCGGTTCCAGGGACTCCAGGGCGTTCGTGGAGACGCCGGCCGCGTCACAGGCATCCGCGAGCGGGACGGCGGGCGCGGCGAGGCGCACCCACCACGTATCGCCCAGGCCGGCGAGCGCGCGGCTCACCGGCTCAATCCATCCAGTTCGTGACCTGCTCCGGGAGCTGGACCACGAGGCCGTCGAGCTTGTCGGTCATCACGATCTGGCAACCCAGGCGTGAGGTCTTGGTGAGCCCGAACGCCAGGTCGAGCATGTCTTCCTCGTCCTCCGAGGGCTTTTCCAGCTTCTTGAACCACTTCTTGTCCACGATGACGTGGCAGGTCGAGCAGGCCAGGGAGCCCTCGCAGGCGCCTTCCATGTCGATGTCGTTGCGGTGCGCGATTTCCAGCACCGACAGGCCGACCGGCGCGTCGACTTCCTTCTTGCTGCCGTCCTTCTGGATGAAGGTCATCTTCGGCATGGCTGCGCAAACCTCTCGCCGCATGCGGTTGGCTCGACTCGCACCGGGACTTAACCGATCGCCCCGCCGGCGGACCAGAGTCGATTGCCTGGCTGTTACACTGCCAGTTGACTGACGCCCGCGGCACGCAGTCGCTGCGCGGTTGCGGTCAGCTCGCGCACGGCCGCGTCCACCTCGGCTTCGGTGGTGAAACGGCCCAGGCCGATGCGCAGGCTGGCCGCCGCGGCCTCGTCGGATAGCCCCATCGCCGTCAGCACGTAGGAGGGCTCCACCGACGCGGAGGAGCACGCCGAAGCTGTGGACACCGCGATCCCGTCCAGGTTTTCGATCAGCGTCTCGGCGTCCAGACCCGGAATGGTCACGTTGAGGTTGCCGGGGATGCGGTGATCCAGGTCGCCGTTGATCGCCAGATCGGGGATGGCGGTTTCCAGGCCCGCGCGCAGGCGCCGCTGGAGGCCGGCGAGGCGGGCGTGCTCCGTATCCAGCTCGTCGCGGGCGATGCGGCAGGCTTCGCCCAGCCCCACGGCGAGCGGCGCCGGCACGGTGCCCGAGCGCATGCCGCGTTCCTGTCCGCCGCCGTCCATCAGCGCGTCGATGCGGGCGCGCGGCCGGCGCCGGATGTAGAGCGCGCCCACGCCCTTGGGCCCGTAGAGCTTGTGCCCGGAAAGCGAGAGCAGGTCCACCTTGGCGGTGTTGACGTCCAGCGGGATCTTGCCCGCCGCCTGCGCCGCGTCGGTGTGGAAGAGCACCCCGCGCTCCCGGCAGATGGTGCCGATGGCCGCGATGTCCTGGATCACGCCCGTCTCGTTGTTCACCGCCATGACGGAGACGATCGCGGTGTCGGCGCGGATGGCGGCGCGCAGCGCGTCCGGGTCGATGCGGCCGTTGGCCTGCACGGGCAGGTAGGTGACCTCGAAGCCCTCGGCTTCCAGGCGCTTGCAGCTTTCCAGCACGCATTTGTGTTCGGTGACCACGGAGACGAGGTGGCGCTTGCCGAAGTGGCGCGCGTGGAAGTGCGCCGCGCCCTTGAGGGCGGTGTTGTTGGACTCCGTGGCACCGGAGGTGAAGACGATCTCGCGCCCCTGGACACCCAGTAGCGCCGCGACCTCGCCGCGGGCCGCCTCGACGGCCTCGCCGGCTTCGCGTCCGTGGGCGTGGTGGACGCTGTGCGGGTTGCCGAAGGCCTCGGTGAAGAACGGCCACATCGCCTCGGCCACGTGCCGGTCCACGGGCGTGGTGGCCTGGTAGTCCAGGTAGATGGGCCTTTCCTGCGTTTCGCTCATCGTGCGCTCACGCCGCTTGATCGGGCATGTGGCGGCGCGCCAGCTTCGCCCAGGCGTCCAGGAAGCGGTCCACGTCGCTCTCCCGCGAATTCCAGCCCAGGCTGACGCGGATGGCCTCGCCCGCGGCGTCCTCGTCCAGGCCCATCGCGCGCAGTACGTGCGAGGGATGCACCTTGCCCGAGGAACACGCGGAGCCGGAGGACACCGCCACGCCGGCGAGATCGAGCGCCATGACCTGGGTTTCCGCGTTCACGCCGGGCAGGCCGATGCAGCTCGTCGTGGGCAAGCGCGGTGCATCGCGACCGTGGATCACAGCATGCGGGGCGATCTCGCGGACCGTGCGCTCCAGGCGCTCGCGCCAGCCCGCCAGATCGGCGAGGGACTCGCGTGCAGCCAACTCGGCGGCGGCGCCGAAGCCGGCCGCCGCGGCCACGTTCTCCGTGCCGGGCCGGTAGCCGCGCTCCTGACCGCCCCCGCCCATGAGCTTGGTGAGCGGCACCTCGCTCGGCAGCACGAGCGCGCCCACGCCCTGCGGGCCACCGATCTTGTGCGCCGAGAGCGTGAGGAGATCGACGCCGAGGTCGCGGACATCCACGCCCAGCTTGCCGGGCGCCTGCACGGCGTCACAGTGAAACAGGGCACCGGCTCCGTGCGCGATCTCCGCCGCGCGCGCGACATCGTTGACGACGCCGGTTTCGTTGTTCGTCAGCATGACCGAGACGACGGCGGGCCGATCATCACGCGCCAGCAGGGCCGCCAGCGCATCCAGGTCCACCTGACCGTCCGCGGTGAGGGGGATGGTCTCGCCGTCGCCGCGAGCGCGCAGGACACAGTCGTGTTCGCCGGCGGATACGAGGGCGCGCGGACGCGCCACGCCCTGGAGCGCAAGGTTGTTGGCCTCGGTGCCGCTTCCGGTGAACACGACCTGTGCCGCGCGTGCACCGATGAGCCCGGCCACGGCCTCGCGCGCATCCTCCAGCGTTCGCCGCGCGTCGCGGCCGAAGCGGTGAACGGAGGAGGCGTTGCCCACCCGCGTAAGCGCGTCCGCCACGGCCCGCGCCGCTTCCGGGCGGATGGGTGCCGTGGCGTTGTGGTCCAGATACACCGGCTCGGCCATGCCCTCGCCTCCGCGCCGCCTCAGGCCGGTTCCGGGCTGGGCCCGTCGGCGTCGTGGGAGTCGGGCGCCTGCGGCGGCACCACGCGCTGCTCGATCACGTCGGCCAGGCTGACGGCCGACAGATAGAGATAGATCTGGTTGCCCAGCTGCTCCCACAGCCCGTGGGTGAGGCACTCGGTCGTGCTCTCCCGGCAGCCGCAGGGCTGCGCCGGGGTGCAGCGGTTCGTCTCCACCGGCTGGTCCACCGCCAGGACGATGTCGGCGATGGGAGTCCGGGTCGCGGGCTGGGCCAGCCGGTAGCCGCCGCCGGGTCCGCGCACGCTGGTCACGAGCCCGGCCCGGCGCAGCTTGGCGAACAGCTGCTCCAGATAGGAGAGGGAGATGTCCTGCCGCTCCGCAATCTCCGCCAACGGGATCGGATGCCCCGTGCTGTGGCGGGCCAGATCGGAGAGCGCCATCACCGCGTAGCGGCCCTTGGCCGTGAGCTTCATCGCGCACCGTCCTCTGTGTCTGCGTGGATCGCGTGGATCAGCACTGTCCCTTGGCGTCGTCCGTGGCAGCCGTCGGCGGCTCCGCCGGGTCCTCGCCCACGGCGTGCAGCTCGCCGCCCGCCGAGCGTTCGCGTTCGAGTTCGTCGACGCGGGCACGCAAGCGGTGAACCTCCTGGGACACCCCGTCGAGCGCGCGCGCCACGGGGTCCGGCAGGTCGCCCGTGGGCGTGCCGTAGGCGACGAAGGCCGGCTCGGCCTCGCCGCTGGGCTTGGGCTCGTGCAGGGGAACCTGCTTGGCGGGGATGCCCACCATCGTGGCGTGCGGCGCGACATCCTTGGTCACCACGGCGTTGGCACCGATGCGCGCGCAGTCGCCCACGTATACGGGCCCGAGCACCTGGGCGCCGGAGCCGACGATGACGTCGTCCTCCAGCGTCGGATGGCGCTTCTGCTGACGCTGCTCGTCGCTGTTTTCGCTGGGCGAGACGCCGCCGAGCGTGACACCGTGATAGAGTGTGACGTTGTCGCCGATCGAACTCGTCTCTCCGATGACGACACCCATGCCGTGATCGATGAAAAAGTTGCGGCCGATGCGCGCACCGGGGTGGATCTCGATGCCAGTGAGCACGCGACCGATGTGCGAGACGAAGCGGCCACCGAGGCGGAAGCCGTTGCGCCACAGCCGATTCGCCAAGCGGTAGATCATCAGCGCCTGGAACCCCGGATAGCACAGCACGACTTCCAGCCGGGACCGCGCGGCGGGGTCGCGCGCCATCATGCCGTCGATTTCGGCTCGAAGGGTCTTGAACATGGCTTCGCCAATCGTGCTAGCGTGCGCAACCTCCGCTGCGGGTCCGGCCGGGCGGCACGCCAGCCGGTTCCGTCAGCGCCCGCGTTCGATATAGTATGCCTGACCAAATCGATCAAGTTTCCGCGCCGGCCGGGCGCTGTCCGGCGGCGCCGGCCCGTTGCGCGAACCGCTCCCCGCCCACTCCGCGGGTGCCGGGCCGCTCGGCTCAGACGAAGGCAGGACCGCAATGCCCGACGTGATCTTTGCCGGCCCCGAAGGCCGCCTGGAAGGCCGCTACCAGCCGGGGCGCGCCGCGAACGCGCCGATCGCGCTGATGCTGCATCCGCACCCGCAGCACGGCGGCACGATGAACAACAAGGTGATCTACACCCTGTATCAGACCTTCGCGCGCCAGGGCTTCTCCGTGCTGCGCTTCAACTTCCGCGGTGTGGGGCGCTCCCAGGGCGAGTTCGACCGCGGCGAGGGCGAGCTGTCGGACGCGGCCGCGGCGCTGGACTGGTTGCAGGCCTACAACGAGAAGGCCTCGGCGTGCTGGATCGCCGGGTTTTCCTTCGGCGCCTGGATCGGCATGCAGCTTCTCATGCGCCGGCCGGAGATCAACGCCTTCGTCTCCGTGGCGCCGCCGGCGAACATGTACGACTTCTCCTTCCTGGCGCCGTGTCCCGCCTCCGGGCTCGTGGTGCAGGGTGACTCCGACGACCTCGTGCCGGAAACCAGCGTCACCAAGCTGGTGAACAAGCTCGCCCAGCAGCGCGACATTGCCCTGGACTACCGCGTGATCCCGGGGGCGAACCACTTTTTCACCAACCAGCTCGATCAGCTGACCGGCCACGTCGAGGAGTACATCAACCAGCCGCGGCCCGAACCGCATCCGGGCGAGGTAGCCGGAAAATAGCCGCAGCCGTGACGAACTGGCCGCGGCGCCGGACATTTTTGGCATCGTAGGGTGGCGGGCCGGCATTCGCCGAACATGACGGCACGCGGATCACGCAGTGGGCTCGCCGTGCCTTCCCGCGCCGCTTTTGACGCGCCTGAATACGAATACGCGTCCGCTGACGGGCTGGCGGGGAACAGCCGATGAAAGCGGCGGAGCCTGCCGCGCCGCCTCCATCGGCCGCAGCGCAACCCGACGGGTCAGGCTTCGATAGCCTCTTCCAGCTCCTCGTCGCAGCGGTCCTGCACGCTGCTCTTCAGCTTCCATCCAGAGACGGTCATTGAGAAGGATTCTGCCAGCTTGTCGCGCTTGTCGTTGGTGAAGCCCTCCAGGGACGCGAGTTCCTTGCCTTCTTCCAGCCAGTGATCCTTGGCTTCTTGTGCACACACGGCAGCCAGGGCGTTGACGCGGGCCTGCTTGACCTCGTTTTCCATCATGCCCGTTGTTACGACCCAGTTGGCGGCGAAGCCGACGATCGTGATCGCCACGGCCCCCAACACTGCGCCGCCGACATAGGGTTTCGCTTTCTCCACGGCATCCCGGAGTGCGTTTTGGGTCTGCATGGCGACTCCTACCCTGTCCATTGATGTCGTTCGTCGGTTCACTTGGGATCATAGCCGGGCCGGATGGCCATTTTGTGCAGACAAACGACAGATCGTTTGGACGTGCGCGCAATGCGCACCGGCTAGGGTCTTTACGTGGCGCCAGCCAGATCGGGCCGGCACGGCACATCGTCCCCGCTGGCCGCCTCGTGGGCGCCCGCGAGCGAAAGAACGGACGCCTCGTCGTGGGCCGCTCCCACGACCTGCAATCCCACCGGCAGCCCTTCCTCGCTGAATCCGGCCGGGACGGACGCGGCGGGCTGACCGGTCAGGTTGAACGGATAGGTGAAGGTCGACCAGGAGACAATGTCCCTGTCCTCGTATCCGGGCGGGAGGTCACGGCCGGCCTCGAAGGCCGTCACCGGCACCGTCGGAGTCAGAAGCAGGTCGTAGGTCTCGAACAATCGGCGCATCGTCTCGCGGAAGGCGTAGCGGGCGAAGACGTTCTGGTAGTAGGTCTGCATGTCCTGGTTCAGCGCCTGCTTGAGCACGTTCAGCACGGCCGGGTCGAGGAGATCCGGGTGCTCCTCGACGGCTGTGCGCAGCTTCGTGCCCACACCCGCGTAGAATTCGGACGCCCATAGTGAAAACGGGTCGTCCATAATATGGTCGACCTGCTCGACCGCGAACCCCATGCCCTCGATCCGCCGGACGGCCCGCTCACAAAGGTCCAAGACCTCGCGATCGGCTCGGCCGTAGCCGAGCGTGGGGCTCCATGCGATTTTCATTTGGCGCCGCGAGCGCGTGGCGCCGACGAAATTGCGCGTGGCGCCGACGAAATCGGGGAGACCGCCGGGAAGCGTGAAGGGATCGCGCCGGTCGTATCCCGCGATAACCGATAGCACGGTGGCCGTGTCCTCGACCGTACGCGCCAGCGGCCCGACGTGCGCGAGCGTCGGCGTGGCGGGCGTGGGATAAACGGGAACCCGCGCGAAGTGCGCCTTGACGCCGCAAAGCCCCGTCAGGGCGGCGGGGATGCGCACCGAACCGCCGCCGTCCGTGCCCACCGCGTACGGAACCAGGCCGGCCGCCACCATGGCCGCCGCGCCACAGCTCGATCCACCGGGTGTCATCGCCGGGTTCCAGGGGTTGCGCGTGATTCCGCACAACGGGCTGTCGCCGACGGCCTTGCTGCCGAATTCGCTCGTCGTCGACTTGCCGAGGATGACGGCGCCGGCTTCGCGCAGCCGTTCCACGCTGGGTGCATCGACGGAAACGGGCGTGTCGGGCACCGCGCGCGAGCCGAATCGCTGCGGCATTCCCTTTACCGCGATCAGGTCCTTGATGGCGGTGGGGATGCCGTCCAGCTCGCTGACCCGTTCCCCGCGCATCATGCGCTTTTCGGCGGCCCGGGCTTCGATCCGCGCCTGCTCGAAATCGACATGGGCGAACATCTTGAGCCGGGGGTCCAGCGTCTCATACCGCGCGATCACGTCTTCGAGCACGTCCGTCGGCGAAAAATCCTTGCGCGCGAAACCGCGGCTGAGCTCGCGGATCGTCCTGAACGCGAAGGCCGAGGACATGGGTCCGTTCCCCTGTTCGATCGTCTTGTCTCGTTTTCAAGGGCTGGCCCGGGTCAGGGGCGTGGTTCCCAGAGCCATCAAGCCACGAAAGACCTGTTTTGTCGATTTGTCGACCATGGCAACGGGCCACGTGCATGCCGGCCGCCGTGGCTTGGTCGTGCGCGCTGGCTCGGGGCCGGTGGCGGACAGTCGTGCGCCGCTGCGTTGCTCGGCATCGTCCGCGTCGAGCGGCAACCGGCCCCGGCTGCTCCGGATCGGCGCATTTTAATCGGGCTGACGGCTGAAAAATGGTGGGCGCGCCTGGATTTGAACCAGGGACCTCCTCGGTGTGAACGAGGCGCTCTGCCGCTGAGCTACGCGCCCAAAGGCCGGCAACAATGTCCGCCGGTAAGCGTTTTCTAGGCGGCGGCGCGCGGGGGTGTCAAGAACATGGGGCGGCGGGAGATCGGAGAGCCGACACAGCGAACACCTTGCGTCGGGCGAAGCGCGTGGCACAGTAAAGCGCGCTCGTGCGTCGCGTCATCGAGGCCCGGAATGCGGCTTGTCCGTCGCGTTGTGTTCACAACGGCGCTCGTGCTTACGTTCGGCACCGCTTCCGCGGTGGCCGAGCCCGTCGGCCTGACCTACAAGCTCTGGGTCGGCGGGCTTCACGGGCTGACGATGAAGGCGCGCGTCGACCTGGGCGAGGAGCGCTACGACCTGGCGATCCGGGCGCTTACGCGCGGGTGGACGGGGACGCTGTTTCCCTTCGTTCTGGAGGCCCGCAGCATCGGCCGGGTTGACGGCGGGGTGCGCGCCCGGCCCGACCGCTTTCACACCGCCAGCCGGGAAGGCGACGAGCGCATCCGCTGGGCCGCACTGGCCTACGACGACGGCGTGCCCGCGGTCGAAGCGTGGCCTGATCCCGGCGATGAGCAAGGCCGCCGGGTGGTTCCCGAGAACGCGCGGCGGGATACGCTCGACCCCATCAGCGCGGCCTACACCCTGCTGCGCCGGGCCGAGGATGGGTGCGAGGGAACCGTGCCCATCTTCGACGGCCGCCGCCGCTTCAACCTGAGCGCTCACGATGCGGGGACCGAACAGGTCAGCAAGACCGCGTACACGATGTACAGCGGCCCGGCGCGCGTGTGCGAGCTGACGCTGCGGCGTGTGCACGGCTTCGAGCAGGGCGATGGCGGCACCCCTGGCAAGGGGAGCAGCAGTGGTGGCTCCGGTTCCAAATATCCCGACACCATCCGCGTTTTCCTGGCGGATATTCGGGAGGGCTTGCCGCCCCTGCCGGTCCGGCTGGAGGCCGTTACGATCCTCGGCTCGCTGCGCGCGCATCTGGTCGAGATGACCATCGGCCCGAATGCCGGGTTCGGCGAGCGTGAGTTACTGCCCCTGCCGGACCATACCGAGGCCGACGTTCCGCCCATCGAGGACGGCGGCTAAGGCTTCGAACCCGCCGATGACGCGGTCCGCCCCCATGGCCGTCACCGGCATCTCGGTGTAGCCGTAGGTCACGAGGACCACGGGTATGCCGGCGTTGCGCGCGGCGAGCAGGTCGGTACGGCTGTCGCCCACGAGCACGCCGGCCTCGGGCGCCACGTCCAGCGCGTCCAGCGTGGTGCGGATGTGCCCGGCGTCCGGCTTCTTGGCGGGCACGCTGTCGCCGCCGACCACGGCGCCGAAGTGACGGTGCAGATCCAGCTCGCGCAGGATGCGTTCCGCCAG
>Ga0207714_1002365_pt1 | contig 11436 bp, 9 predicted proteins | sample PonA232FremontCA_2_FD_187270 | JGI IMG/M metagenome (GOLD analysis project Ga0207714, IMG submission 187270) | Marine sediment microbial community from Fremont, CA, USA - Pond A23 Sediment 2 (SPAdes) | ecosystem: Environmental > Aquatic > Marine > Unclassified | place: USA: Fremont, California... | reverse complement strand
CCCGGCTCGGGCGGCGTCTCCGCCAGCTCGGCGACGATTTCGGCTGGCAGATGCTCGCACAGCAGCGCCCGCGCCCGATCCGGATCGTCCAGCAGGGCGCGGAACAGCTTGTCGTGCGGATCGCCGGGCTCTGGCATGGCATCAGCTCGGACACGTGCACACCCAGTACGCGATCACATGTTATATATGTGCGCAAGCACACAGGAACCCGCATGTGGTGCGCCGCCCCATCGCTCTTCCACACCATTCGCCCAAAGGCCTGCATGCCAGGGCCCCGGCGTGCTACGCTTAAATCGCCAATTGGCCGTTTTCCCGATCGATCCGCGTCCCATGCCCGACCTCGCCCACGCCGCCCGACCGCGCAAGCATTCGGTGACCGTGGCCGGGCACGCCACCAGCCTGAGCCTGGAGGACGCGTTCTGGGACGCGCTCAAGGTCGCGGCGGCCGAGCGCGGCATCTCGGTGAACGCCCTGCTCACCGAGATCGACCGCGCACGCTCGGCGGGCGCATCGGGCAACCCCCCGGTTGCGCTGTCGGCGGCCGTGCGCGTCTGGCTGCTCCAGCGGGCGGCCGATCAGGCGGGTGTCTCGGCGGAAACCAGCACGTAGTCCAGGCCGCTGTAGAGCCGCGCCGGATCGGCGTACCGGGCGGCGTGGAAGGGCAGCCGCAACAGGGGGTGGTACCGCCGCATCAGCTCGGGCCGGGCCGTGACATAGCGGTGCAGCGGGACGAACACGTCGTCGCGGATCGATTCCATGCGAATGTTGGTAAAGCCCGCGCCGCGCAGCTTGGCGCGGTAGCTCTCCGGCGTGTCTGCATTGGCGCGCGGAATGTTCCAGATCCGCGAGGTCAGGGCCCAGCCCGCCCGCTGCGCCGCACGGCGCGCGCGCGTCGGTCCCGGCCTGGCCGGTATAATGTCGCCCAGCACCAGCCGGCCACCCGGACGGAGCACCCGGTACGCCTCGCGGAAGAAGGCCGCGCGCGTGTCGAAGTGGAACGCGCACTCCAGCGCGAGCACCTTGTCCGCACTGGCGTCCGGCAGCGGCATCGCGGTGGCCGATCCGTGGCGCAGATCCACACGATCCGCGAGCCCTTCGGCGGCGACGCGTTCGCGCGCGCGCTCGACCTGGGAGCGCGTGATGTTGAAGCCGGTGATCCGTGCCGGCTCGAACGCCCGCGCCCAGTAGATGTCCTGGTCGCCGAAGCCGAAGCCCACGTCGACCACCGCGTCGCCGGGGCCGAGGTCGGCGGCCGCGCCCAGTCGGTGCACCAGTGCCGTGCAGGCCTCGTCGATGCTGGTCGCCGTACGCCAGTCGCCCAGGTTCAGGTACAGGCCGTTCTCGCTGATGGCGTCGGTGGAGATCAGGTCGTAGATCTCCGGCACCGGCGTCGAGCGGAACGGGTTGAACAGCCATTCCAGGGCGGCGGCGCCGCGGCGCAGGTCGCGCTGTCCGGCGGTCATGGTGGCGGCATCCTCCAGGGTCGCGGGTGACGGGAACGGCCATCACGCCCCTATGAGCGTGTCCCCGCACGCCCCGCGATCAAGCCCGACAGGCCGGATTTCGGACCCATGTGGCTAATTCGTCCGCGGTACGCTTCCCGGCAAGTCGACGACAATTGACTTGCGGTCGCAGCCGATTTCGTCGAAACTTTCTACCAGTCCGTGGCGGGTGGTGCCTCCTTTTGCACGAGCACCACCGCACGGCCGAGCGACAAGAATGGCGCGCTCACTCGGAACGCGCCCGGTCGAAAGCCGTACGCGGCACTTTTGGGTAATTGCGACGTGCCCGACACGACCGCCCGAGGGGATGCGACATGACCGGTAGCCTGCGCAACGGCGCGCTCGCCCAGGGCATTGTGGAGACCACCGGGCAGCCGCTTCTGGTCCTCGACGACGCGCTCCGGGTCGTGGCGGCGAACCCGGCCTTCTATCGCGCTTTCGACGCGGCCCCGGACGCAACCGTCGGCCATCGCCTGGACGACCTGGGCGACGGCCAGTGGCACATCCCCGAACTCCGCGAACTCCTGGAAGCCGTCCTGGGCCGCGGCGATCCGGTCGAGGGCTACCGGATCGAACACGTCTTCGAGCATATCGGCCGGCGCGTGATGCGCCTCAACGCCCGTGCGATCCGGCGAGACGACGGGGCGCCGGAACTGATCCTTCTCGCCATCGACGACGTGACCGAGCGCGAGGACCTGCTTTTCCAGCTCGAAGGCCAGAAGGAATTCGCGGACAAGCTGATCGACAGCATCCGCGAGAGCCTGCTGGTCCTCGATTGGGACATGCGTGTCCAGAGGGGGAACAAGTCGTTCTACGACACCTTTCACGTATCGCCGGACGAAACGATCGGCACGCGCGTCTTCGAGCTGGGCAACGGACAATGGGACATCCCGGCGCTGCGCCGGCTGCTCGAGGACGTGCTGCCCCGGCAGACGACGTTCGACGATTTCGAGGTGGCGCATGACTTTGCGGGCATCGGCCGACGGCTGATGATGCTGAACGGCCGCCGGCTCGACCACATGAACCTGATCCTCCTGGCGATCCGCGACATCACGGCGCTCAAGGCGGCGGAGACCGAGATGCAGGCGCTGAACCAGACCCTGGAGCAGCGGGTCGAGGCGCGCACGGGCGCGCTGATGGCCGAGATCGCCGAGCGCAAGCGCGCCGAGGAAGCGGCGGAGCGCGCCAACGCTGCGAAGTCCGAGTTCCTGGCGGGGATGAGCCACGAACTGCGCACGCCCCTGAACGCCATTCAAGGCTTCTCGGACGCGCTGCTTAGCGGACTCCACGGCAACATCGTCAATCCCAAGTATGCCGAGTACATCCGCTATATCCGGGATTCGGGCGCTCACCTGCTCGACCTGGTCAACCAGGTCCTGGACCTGGCGAAGATCGAAGCGGGCCGGCTGGAACTTCGGCCGGAAGAGGTCCGGGTCGATGCGGCCGTGGACGGCGCCGTGGCGCTTTGCGGCGCGGATTCCGATCCGGACATGCCCGCCACCGCGACCGACATGCCGCGGGACCTGCCCGATCTATGGGTGGACAAGCTGCGCCTCCAGCAGATGCTCATCAACCTGATTTCCAACGCCATGCGCCACACGCCACCGGACGGGTGCGTGACCGTGGACGCCAACCTCATAGATGGCGAAGTGGTCATCCGGGTGCGCGACACCGGTTGCGGCATGGCGCCGGGGGACATCGCGCGGGCGCAGGAACCCTTCGTCCAGGTCGACGCGCAATCGCCCACCGCCAAGGCGGGCGGCGCCGGGCTGGGCCTGCCCCTGGTGAAACGCCTGATCGAGCTGCACGGCGGTCGCATCGCCATCGACAGCGAGCCCGGCGCGGGCACCACCGTCCACCTCGTCTTCCCGCCCGAACGGGTGCTCGCAACGCCCACGGATGCGCCGGCGCAGCCCGTCGGATCGGGCCGCGACCGCTCGCCGGCATGATCGCCTGGCCGGGTTGCCCCGAGGCATTCGGGATGCGCCGTGCGCCGCGGCCCGGCCGGATCCGACCGGCTCAGGTGCGCTTCGGCCCGAGCAGCATGGGCGCGTACACCAGGAGGAACAGGGCGAATGCGGCGATCCAGAGGGCGCCCGAGAGGGCGTAAAGCTCGAGCGCCAGCACTGGCCAGAGTGGTGCCATGAGACGCAGAACGGCCGAGGCCGTCACGGCCGCGAAGAGCGCGATCGTCCAGCGGTCGGCGCTGAGCGGCCGCCCCGTGTGCCCGCGCGTGGCCCGCGTCATCACCGCCAGGGTCATGGTCCCCATCGCGCCCGCGGTCAGGGCGTGCCAGACGACATCGGGAGACAGACCCGGCCACACCGCAGCGGCCGCGATCAAAGCGAGTCCGACCGGCAGCCAGAGATAGCCCAGGTGGAGCACGAGGAGCAGCGGTTCGCCCCGCGTTGCCAGGCCGCGCCACCGGCTCAGACGCCAAAGGTGCGCGACCGCCGCGAGCGCACACAGCGCGGCCGTGACCGGATGCTGCGGCAGCACCACCCAGCTCGCCAGCGCCGCCACGCTGCCCAGCAGGATGGCGCGGTCGGCCGCGTTCGCCGCCACGGGAAACCGCGTCCCGCCCTGTCTCTTCAGCCAGTTGCGCGTGAAGCTGGGGGTGATGCGGCCGCCGATCAGGGCGATAAGCAGGGCGAACACCGCGATGCCCGACCGCGCCGCCGGCGCCGTCGACCATTCGCCCAACACCCCCAGCCAGAACAGCACCTGCGCCGCCGCGAGCCCGGCCACGCCCGCGAGCACCGGCAGGTTGCGCCAGTTCCGCCCGGCTGCGATCTCGCGCCCGATCACCACCGTGAGCACCAGCGGGAACGCCACGTCGATCGCCGCGGCAACCGGCAGCGCCGGCCCGCCAAGCAGGAGAACGGCCAGCCGTCCGGCCAGCCAGAGCGTGACCAGGGCGGCCAGTGGCGCCCCCTGGAGCGGCATGCGCCCGGTCCAGTTGGGCACCGCCGTAAGGAGGAAGCCCGCGAGCGCAGCGGACAGATAGCCGAACAAAAGCGCGTGTGCGTGCCAGGCGACACCCGGCAAACCCGCAGGCAGGACCGCCACGCCCCGCAGCTCGGCCAGCCAAAGCGCCATCGCCGCGATGGCCCAGAGGCCCGCACCCAGAAAGAAGGGCCGGAAGCCCTGCTGCAGCAGCGCGGGCGCATGCGTCGCGCGGTAACGCGGGATGGCCGGGCCGTTGCGCGCCATGGCGGGAGATCCTTCGCACCGGAGGGCACACATCGCATTGACGCAGGTGGGACCGCCCGGGGCGCGGCCCAAGGGCCGGCCGAAACGGGATCGACGCGCCCCGGCGCAATATGCTGTGTGCGCACGGAGATCGGTCCGATCGGACAGGGGTACCATGACGGCTTGGCTGCCCTTCGCCGTGGTCGCCGTGCTCGTGTGGGGCGCCCTGCTCGCCCTGCACCGCCCGGTGATCCGCGTGCCGCCCTGGCCCGCTTGAGCGCTCAGGTGAACTGCCGGCGCAGCACGTCGGACACCAATTCGCTCGCCATGACCACGATGAAGATGGCGATCAGGATCACCGTCACCTGATCCCAGTTGAACAGGTTCATGGCGCTGTTCAGCGTGATGCCGATGCCGCCTGCGCCGACCAGGCCGATGACGGCGGACTGGCGGATGTTGATGTCCCAGCGGAAGGTCACCACGCCCGCAATGGTGGGCATGATCTGCGGGAGGATGCCGTAGATCAGCACCTTCGCCCGGTCGGCGCCCGTCGCCTCCACGGCCTCGACCTGCCCGCGGTCGATCTCCTCGATGCCCTCGGCGATGAGCTTGCTGGTAAAGCCGATGGAGCGAACCCCGATGGCGACCACGCCCGCCATGGGGCCGGGGCCAAAGATGGCGGCAAAGATGATCGCCCAGACCAGCTCGTTCACCGAGCGCGAGGTGACCACCACCACCCGCGCCAGCCACAGGGTCGCGGCGTTGAGCGTGGTGTTGCGCGCGGCCATGAGCGCCGTGGGCACGGAGAAGATGCAGGCGAGGATGGTGCCCAGGGTGGCGATGTTGATGGTCTCGATCATGGGCGGGACGACGTCGTCCACGAAGGACCAGTCCGGGGGCACCATGCGCGCGGAGAGATCGCCCACCTGCTGGGGCGCGTCGAGGACGAAGGGCCAGTGCACGTCCAGCCCCCACGCCGCCCAGACCACGGCGATGACGGCGGCGAGCTGGGCGGCGAAACGGCGCAGCACGTCGCGCCGGCTGCGCCGCTGCCAGACCTTTGGAAGCTCGCGCGGCTCGGTGATCGTCGGCGTCATTGGATGCGCGCCCGGATCGCGCCGCTGGCCCACTCGGCGAGAAGGACCACGGCGATGATGAGCAGCAGGATGGCCGCGGAGACGTCGTACTCGTAGCGGCCGAAGGAGTTGTACAGCGCCGCGCCGATGCCGCCCGCGCCGACGATGCCCAGGATGGTCGATTCGCGCAGATTGATGTCGAGGCGATAGATGCACAACCCGACGTAACGCGGCAGCACTTGCGGCTGGATGGCGTAGACCAGGACCAGCGGCCAGCTCGCCCCGGCCGCGGGCACCGCCTCGACCTGACCCGGGTCGATTTCTTCGATGGCCTCCGCCAGCAGCTTGCCCACGAAACCGGTGGAGGCAAGCGTGAGCGTGAGCGTGCCGGCGAACGCGCCGAACCCGAAGGCCTTCACGAAGAAGATGGCGATCAGCACCTCGGGAAGCGTGCGCACCACGCCGATATAGGCGCGGAACAATAGGTACACCGGCCGGGGCGCGATGTTGCGCGCCGCGCCCACGGCCACGGGGATGCTCAGCAGCACGCCCGCGGCCGTCGAGAAAACGGCCATCTGGAGGCTCTCCAGCATGCCCGAGAGCAGCAACTCCCAGCGCGAAAAGTCCGGCGGCACCATCTGCATGAGCATGTCCCAGGCCTTGGGAATGCCCGCGATGGCGCGGCCGATGTCGAGGTTCACGTCGCCCGCGGCGTAGATCACATAGGCCACGACGGCCACCACGATCCCGTACCGCAGCACGGGATTGGGGATCGTGGGCGGCTTGCGCCAGGTGCGCGCGGCCGCCGGCGTCGGGGAGGCGCCCTGGGTGGACGCAGCCTGCTCCGTCATGGCCGACCCACGGCGGCCCGGTGGCCCACGGTGCCGCCCTCACCGGCATCGGGCGGCGCGGGATCGGCGTCGCCGGCCTGGCCGTCGGTCAGGCGCTCGGCCGTGTCGTCGCCGGTGTCGCGGATGGTCTGGCGCCAGTCCGCCTCGCCGTAGATGCGCGTGAGCACCTGGGCGTCGACGTCGCCGGGCGCGCCGTCGAAGACCACGTGCCCGTCCGCCAGCCCGATGACGCGCTCGGCGAACATCAGCGCAAGGCCCACGTCGTGGATGTTGACCAGCGCGGGAATGCCGCGCTCGTGCGCGAGATCGCGCACCAGCCCCAGGATGACGCGCGCCGTCTTGGGATCGAGCGAGGACGTGGGCTCGTCCACCAGCAGGATCTTAGGTTCCTGGATGAGCGCGCGGGCGATGCCGACGCGCTGGCGCTGACCGCCCGAGAGCGCGTCGGCGCGGTTGTTCTCGTAGCCGGCCAGCCCGACCCGGTCCAGAAGGTCGAAGGCGCGCGCGATATCCGCGGCCGGGAAGCGGCGGAGCAGCGCCTGCCAGAACCCGACGTAACCGAGCCGTCCCGAGAGCACGTTCTCCATCACCGTCAGGCGCTCGACCAGATTAAATTCCTGGAAGATCATGCCCATGTGCCGGCGCGCGCGGGCCATGGCGTGCCCGCTCAGCGCGGTGACGTCCTGGCCGTCCAGGGTCACCCGGCCGTGCGTGGGCTCGACCAGCCGGTTGATGCAGCGGATGAAGGTGGACTTGCCCGCACCCGAGGGCCCGATGACGGCGACCACCTGACTCTGCCCGATGCGGAGCGAGCAGTCCACGAGCGCCGCCTGGCCGTTGGCGTAGGTCTTGGCGAGCTTGGCGATTTCGAGCATGGGGATCCGGCGGCTTTCCTGGTCCCGCCGTCCTTGTGGTCGTGCGTCCCGTCACGGCCCCGTACGCCGGCCCGTTCGCCGACGTACGGGAACCATGCGTACGGCCCGCCGGGCGATCAGCCGGCGATGTTCTCCTTGGTGTAGGTGACGTCGTTCTGATCCTGAATCGTCCGGATCACGTTCCAGTGGTGCTTGTACGTGATCGGGATGAACTGGTCGACGTCGGCGAACTCCTTGCCCAGCTTCGTGCCCGCGAATTCGAAGGTGAAGAAGGCCTTCTGCACCAGGCGCTGCAGATTGGGGTGCAGGTTGTGGGCGTAGCCGAAGCTCGTCGTGGGGAAGGACTGGCTCTGGTGGATGATGCGCAGGTCGTCCATGTCCACCGCGCCGCGGTCGGCCATGCGGTCGAGCACGGAGGATGCGACGGGCGCGGCGGCGTAGTCGCCGTTGGCCACACCCAGGATACTGCGGTCGTGGCCGCCCGAGTAGGTGACCTCGTAATCCTCGCCGGGCACGACGCCGAACTGGCTCGTCAGCAGCGCGCGCGGCGCCTGGTTGCCCGAGTTGGAGGCCTGCTCGGTGTGCGCCACCGTCTTGCCCTTCAGATCCTGGATGCTTTCGATGTCGCTGTCCGCCTGCGTGATCACCTGCATCTTGTAGCCGTACTGGCCGGCGTCCGTGCCCATGATGGCAAACGGGTTGAAGCCGGCGATGTTCACGCCGAACGGCGTCGAGCCGGTGGACAGCCCGGCCACGTGCAGGCGACCGCTGCGCAGCGCCTCGATCTGGGCGGCGTAGGATTGCGCCGAGAAGAAGCGCACGTTCTTGCCCGTCACCTTCTCCAGGTGCTCCATGAAGGGCTGGAACATCCCCTTGTAGAGGGCGGGATCCTCGACGGGGACATAGGAGAAGAACAGCGTGTCCGGGTTGACCCAGTCCGCGGAATCGAGCGGCAGGTCGGCCACGAGGTCGCGGTTGTCGTCGCAGTAGCGCTCAGCGAGATCGCCACGGTGGCTGCACGCGGTCATCTGCGCGGCCGCGTCACCGGCCGGAAGGCTGAAGCCGACCAGTGCGGCGACGCCGGCCGCGGCCGCCGCCAGCCGCGTGCCCAATACGGTGCTGCGAATCCGGTTCATCGCGTGCCCCCTCGTTGCATCGCGCGTGTCGTGTACGGTGAATCGACCAGGCCCGCGGGACGGTGCGATCCCGCGCCCGCGCCAGCTTGCGCCCAAATGGCGGATACACACGCGAAGATCCGATAAAGGATTGGCGACATCTTTGTTACAGTCTGGCCGATTCGCTCGGCGGGCGTCCGCCAACGGTGGGGGCCCCTCGCGGTTGCCGGGGTGGCGCGGGGTGTGCGCATATGCCACCGTGAAACTTGCGGCGAACCGCGTTCATGTGAGACAAAGCTAAATTAGCTAATCTGGAAATAGATCGCCCACCATAAAGCGGACGCCCGTCATGCGCGCCCTTTCGGAGAACGCGGCTCGAAACACGCGCGGCTTTTTCGTCGGCATCCTGGCGGTCACCGCGGTACTGGCCGTGTTGGCGGCGGTGCCGTCGCTCAAGCCGGGCTGGATGCCGTTCCTCTCGCCGCTCACCATCGACACCGACCCGGAGAACATGCTCGCCGAGGATGCGCCGGTGCGCGTCAACCACGACCGGCTGAAGAACGTCTTCGGCCTGGACGATTATGTCGTGGTGGGCGTGGTGAATCCCACGCACGACGAGGGGGTGTTCAACCCGAAGGACCTCGCGCACGTGAAGGCGCTCACGGAGACCGCCAAGGGCCTGTCCTACACGGTCACCGCGGACGGCGAGCAGCAGCAGGCACGTGTGGTCAGCGAGGACATCATCGCACCGTCCACGGTGGACAACATCGAGACCGGCGGCATCGGGACGGTGGAGTTCAACTACTTGATGCGCCAGGCGCCCGAGACCCAGGCCGAGGCGATCAAGGTGCGCGAGCGCGCCCTCGACATCCCGATGTACGAGGGAACGCTGGTCGCCGAAAACGGCAAGGCGCTGGCGCTGTATTTCCCGATCACGCACAAGACCATCAGCCACTCGGTCGAGCAGGAACTCAAGAAGACCATCCAGGGCTTCGAGGAAGACACCGGCGCCGAATACCACATCACTGGGCTGCCGGTGGCCGAGGACCGCTTCGGCGCGGAGATGTTCTTCCAGATGGCCGTCTCCGCGCCCATGGCGATGCTCTGCGTGTTCCTGCTGCTTCTGTACTTCTTCCGCAACGTGAAGCTCGTCCTGTTCGCGATCGCGGAGGCCATGATCGCGGTCGCCTTCACCATGAGCCTGCTCGTGGTGACCGGCTACACCGTGCACATCATGTCCTCGATGATCCCGATCTTCATCATTCCCATCGCGATCCTGGACGATATTCACATATTGTCCGACTTCCACGATCGCTACGACGGCAAGACGCCCAGACGCCAAGTCATATCGGAGGTTATGGGCGAGCTGTGGCGGCCGATGCTGTTCACCTCCCTGACCACGGCGGCCGGCTTCGGCTCGCTCATGCTCACCCCCAACCCGCCGGTGCAGGTCTTCGGCGCCTTCGTGGCGATCGGCGTGCTCGCCGCGTGGTTCGTCACGATCACCCTGCGCCCGGCCTACCTCATGGTGGTCTCGGAAAAGACGCTGGAACGCTTCGGCTCCACCCGCAGCGAGGGTGAGCAGCGCGGCGTGCTCGCCAACGGCCTGCGCGGGGTGGGCCGCATCGCGGGCAACCGCAACAAGATCGTCCTGGCAGTGACGGTGGTGATCCTCGCCTGGGCCGGCGTGGGAATCAGCAAGATCGTGGTGAACGACAACCCCATCAACTGGTTCGAGTCGAGCCACGAGATCCGCGTCGCGGACCGGGTCATCAACGACCGCTTCGCCGGCAGCTACATGGCGTACATGTCGCTCAAGCCGGCCGCGGACGCCGAGGCGGTCGACCAGCCGTTCAAGCAGCCGGAGATGCTGCGCTGGATCGCCGGTTTCCAGCAGCACATGGAGGACAACGTCGCGCACGTGGGCAAGGCCGCGGGCCTGCCGGACATCGTCAAGACGGTCCACCGCGAGCTGTTCGGTAAAGAAGAAGCCTACCGAGTCCCGGACAGCTCACAGGCAATCGCCCAGACGCTGCTGACCTTCGAGAACTCGCACAACCCGGACAACATCTGGAACTTCGTCGACCAAGACTATCAGCGCGCCAACGTCTGGCTCCAGCTCAACAGCGGCGACAACCAGGACATGGAGGCCGTGGCCAACGCGGCGGAGGCCTACATCGATGACAACCCGCCGCCGACCGAACTCCAGTCCACATGGTTCGGCCTGACCTACGTCAACCTGATCTGGCAGGAAAAGATGGTCAGCGGCATGGGCATGGCCCTGCTGGGCAGCTTCGCCGTGGTCTTCGTGCTGGTCAGCCTGCTGTTCCGCTCGCCCGTCTGGGGCCTGCTGGCGATGGTGCCGCTGACCGCGACGATCGCGACCATCTACGGCGTGGTCGGCTGGGTCGGCAAGGCCTACGACATGCCGACGGCCGTGCTCTCCTCGCTGAGCCTGGGTCTGGCCGTGGACTACGCCATCCACTTCCTCACGCGCAGCCAGCAGATCTTCGCCCGGATGAAGAGCTGGGCGGCGACGCTGCCCCACGTCTTCGAGGAACCCGCGCGCGCCATCACGCGCAACATCATCGTGCTGGGCGTGGGCTTCCTGCCCCTGCTGGCGTCCAACCTCACACCGTACAAGACGGTAGGCATCCTGATTTCCAGCATCCTGGTGCTGGCGGGTGCGGCGACCCTGTTCATCCTGCCGGCGTTGCTGACGGTGCTGCAGAAGCCATTGTTCGGAAAGGAGAAAGGCCATGAGAGCGGCGATGGCGCCCGCGTTGCTGGCGCTGCTTACGGCGCCGGCGGCGGCACACGCGCAA
>Ga0207714_1002364_pt1 | contig 11439 bp, 16 predicted proteins | sample PonA232FremontCA_2_FD_187270 | JGI IMG/M metagenome (GOLD analysis project Ga0207714, IMG submission 187270) | Marine sediment microbial community from Fremont, CA, USA - Pond A23 Sediment 2 (SPAdes) | ecosystem: Environmental > Aquatic > Marine > Unclassified | place: USA: Fremont, California... | reverse complement strand
CGCCCCGTGGGCTTCGTTGACGAGGACGCCTTTCGAGAGCCCGTCGGCTGCAGCCAGCGGTTCGTACTCGATGTCCTCCGCTCGTCTGATCCGCGGAATCGATCTTGCCATACTGGATGTAGGCCGGCCCTGCTGTTAGATCTTGGCTCGTGAGCGCGTGTCGTACCCGAGATCGGGAGACAGACGAAAGTCAGTGACAGCGACAGCTTCGACTGTACGATCACCTGACCGAATCCGCCTCAGTCTGCCGTCTCTTGCTCGTAGCTCCGGATAAACGCGATCCGATCTGCACCGAAAACGAGGACGGCAGCGAGTGTGGCACCGACGACTGCGAACGCGGCGAGCACCGCGAAAAAGGCCGGCAGCCCGAACCCGCCGATGAGAAAGCCACCGACCGCGATACTCGCCGCCCCGAAGCCGAACTCTGCCAGATAGGTGTAGCCGTAAGAGAGGCCACGTGTATCGGGCGGGGTGTACTGTGCGACTGCGACCTGATAGAAAGGCTGGACCGCGAAGAGGAAAAACCCGATCAGGCCACAGAGCACGATCAAGGGGAAAAGACCCAGACTGGAGACCGGGAGGAAGACCAGCGCCAGCACTGCCAGCACCCCGAAGATCACGGTCATACCCCGCTCGACGGGGATCCGTTCTGTGAGTTTTCCGCCGGCGTACTGCCCGCCCATCCCGACGACGAGCAGGCCGACGAAGATGTAATCGCCGGGCTTGATCCCCTGCAGGCCGGCCTGCAGTTCGATCCCCTCCATGACCGGCAGCCCCTGGAGAATATCGGGCAGAAACGTGAGCATCCCGCGGTAGAACAGCCCCTCGAAGGTGACGATGACGAACACGACCAGGAAGGCACTCGCCATGAGCGTCCTGGTATTTTGGATGAACGCCGGGACTGTGATCGGCGTGCCAGCATCAGTGTCGATATCCCGATCGACGGCGGCCGTGGTATCGAAATCAGCACGCAATCCATAGAGGAAGGCAGCGATCCCCGGCACTGCGAGCAGTGCGGCGACGATCTCCCAGTCGAAACCGATCAGAAGCGTCGCGGCTGCAAAGGGACCCAGCGTAATCCCAACGTTGCCGGCGATTCCGTGGTAGGCGAAGACGGTCCCCTGTCTGTCCGCCCCGGTGCTGATCAGCGACATCCCTGCCGGGTGGTAGACACTCGCGACGATCCCCCAGACGACCAGCGCCGCCCCGATCAGATAGATCGAGGTCGCGAGCGCCAGCGCGAAAAAGGATAGACTCATCCCCGCGAAACAGGCCAGAATCAGCCGCTTGGGGCCGAACCGGTCGGCGAGTACCCCCGCCGGCAGTGCACCGATTCCGAAGGGTGCGTAGCCGAGGGCGACGATCAGGCCGATAAACGCGATCGAGACGTCGAAGGAGTCCTGCCAGACGACGAGAAAGATCGGAATCGAGAGTTCGTACCAGTGGACGAGTCCGTGGCCGAGCATCGTAAACCGGGCAATGGCGCGGTCGTTCGTGTTTAGACCCATCTGACGGTATCCCAGCCGATACTGGTACTTTCTGCTACGGGCTTATAAACCATGTTGAAGAGATCCAAATTTCTCTCGTATTCGATAGCGATACCACAGTAATATGTCATCTCGCAGCGTTCCACGAGGCGTCGCGAGTGTCTGCGGATAGCAGTGGGTGGGGCGATCGCTGCTGGCGTCGATGGATCGAGCGACAGCTCCCGGATCCTTTAGACGTGTTCGTCGAGGAAGTCGACGACCCTGGTGTAGGCGTCGATCTGGTTTTCCAGTTTCGAGATCCCGTGGCCCTCGTCCTCGAAAATCAGCTTCTCGACGGGCACGCCCTGCTCGCGGGCCTGCTCGGCGATCTGCGCTGCTTCTCCGACGGGCACGCGCGGATCGTTCGCGCCGTGTAACACGAAAAGCGGTGCGTCGATCTGCTCGATGTTGTTGATCGGGCTGATCGATTCCAGAAACTCCCGATCCGTTTCGAGCGAGCCGTACTCCGCTTCACGGAGTTCGCGCCGCCAGGAGCCGGTGTTTTCCAGAAAGGTGACGAAGTTCGCGATCCCGACGACGTCGACGCCAGCCGCCCACAGATCTGGGTACTCGGTGAGCGCGGCGAGCACCATGAATCCGCCGTAAGAACCGCCCTTGGCGACGATCCGGGCCGGGTCGATCGTCTCCTCGGACTGGAGGTACTCGACGGCGTGTCTGATATCCCGGACCGAGTCCATCCGCTTTTCGACGTCGTCGAGGTGGGCGTAGCTGCGACCGTAGCCCGAGGAGCCGCGGACGTTCGGCTCGAACAGTGCGTAGCCACGCGAGAGGAAGTACTGTCGCAGTCCCGAAAACGAGGGTCGCCGCTGGCTCTCCGGGCCGCCGTGGATATCGACGATCACCGGTGCACCGCCGGATGGCACCGTCTCGGGCAGCGAGAAGAAGGCCGGAATCTCGCGGTCGTCGAAGGTCGGGTACCGAACCAGTTCCGGTTCGACGAACGTCTCGGGTGGAATACCGGCTGTCGAGGCCCGTGTCCAGCGAGTGACTGTGCTGTCGACGCTCGAACCCTCTGTGTCGGATTCGTCCGCGTCGAGTGCTCGCAGTCCAGCCAGATCCACGACGCTCACGTTCGTGTTCGCCGACCGGCCCGACGAGGAGAGGGCGAACTGGTCGCCGTCGGGCCCGAAACTGACGCCGCCTGCGACGTTGCCCGGGAGATCTGGCATCGGGAGCTCCCGTAGTTCGCCGGAATCGGTTAGTTCGCAGAGCGTCAACCCGGTGTAGCCGTCGACGTTTCGCGAGTAGATCAGCGTCTCGCTCTCTTCGTCGACTGCCACGCCGTCGACGTTCCACTCGCCACCGCTGTCGAGTGTTTCGATATCACCGGTCTCCCGGTCCATTCGTGCGAGATACAGCGTCTCTGCCCCGTCGTCGGTGACGAGATACAGCCACTCGCCATCGGGACCCCACTGGACGCTGCTGTATCGGATGTTGCCATCGTGGGGTGTGAGATGGCGGCGCTCGCCGGTCTCGATATCCAGGACGTAGACGTCCTGATCGAAACTCGAATACGCCTTGCTGAGCACGAGCGCGTCGTCGTCGGGACTCCAGCCGCCGACCGAGAGCCAGCCCTCGCCCTCGAAGATCAGTTCCGCCTCGGCGCCGCGTTCGTCCCGACGCTGGACGTAGATGTCGAAGACAGATTCCTCCCGGCGGTTGGAGGCGAAGGCGAAGCGCTCGCCGTCGGAGCTCCACCCGCCCCAGCGGTGTTTCGCCCCAGGCATTCCAGTCAGCGCCGCGATACTGCCATCGTCGTCGAGGCGGAACAGTTGCATGCGTTCGTTGCCGCCCTCGTCCATCCCGAAGACGAGTTCGGGTCGCTCCGGTGCGTAGCTGACGAAGGAGACCGGTTCGTCGTAGAAGGTTCGCTGTGTGGGCCAGGCCTGTGGCTCGTCGAGCGTCCAGATCTGTCCGACGCCAGTCGTATCCAGCAGGAAGGCAAGCCGCCCGTCGGGGCCGATCGACCCGCCGTACGCGCTCCGGACCGTCAGATATCGTTCGAGATCGTACTCGCTCACGCCCTCACTGACGGCAGCGATTGGTATAGCAGTTGTGTGCCGGCCGACCATTTAAGAGAATGCCAGTTGAACTAACAGGTATGCCCGAGATAAAACTCGACGAGGAGACGGTAGCGCGACTGGAAGAGCTCCGCGTCGAGGACGAGTCCTACGACGAGGTCGTCACCGAACTCATCAATATCTACGAGGCCGAAGAACTGACGCTGTTTCACGCGGGCTAACGCTGACTCGCCCGTTCACAGAGCATCTCCCAGCGCCCGTCCTGTTCGAGATGTGTCTGTAGCTCGGTCGTGTACTCCTCGACGAGTGTAGTCGCCGACTGGAGTTTCTGTTCGTCGACACCGCCGCCCCCGGAGTCACCACCCAGCCCGAGTGCGTCCTTGAGGCCACTGAACAGGCCGCCCCCGCTCGATCTGGACTCCTGTTGCGGGACGCCGCCCATCCCCTGTGGGAGATTTTCCAGTTCCGGGAGGATCTGGACGATCTTCTCGGTATCCGCGACGAGTTCTGCCCGGTCGGGCTCCCCCGGCTGTTCGATATCGAACTCGACGGCGGTCATGATGAGTCCCCACTCCTGGTTGGAAAACTCGGAGTTGAGGATGCGGTCGTTGAACTGCTGGTCGACCTGCATCCGGGCTCCTGCGAGCTGGTCTCGCCAGTTGTTGGTCATACATCGACTTCGGACCAGGCCGGTGAAAGTGTTACTGTTGTGTGACTCTCGGCTGCGAGGCGTCCCTAGAAGTCGACGTCGTCCTCGACGGTGACCTCGGCGTGGAGTTCCTCCCGCAGCGCCGCGTGGACGTGACAGATGTCCTCTGCGCGGTCGACGACGTCCTCGACGGAGTCACCGAGTGACTCTTCGACGTGGATGTCGAAGTTGATCGATTCGAGGTCGTCTTCCTCGTCGATGTCGGCGTAGGCCTCGATGTTGACGGTGCCGATGTCGCTGAAGCCTTCCTTGTTCGCCCCGACGCGGAACGCGGGGATGAAACAGGAGGCGTAATCCGCGACCAGGACCTGGTTCGGGTCCGGCCCTTGCTCGCCCGTCGCGTCGATTGCCAGTTCCCACTCGCCGATGACGTTCGTCGTCGCGTACCCTTCCGTGCTCGTGCTGTCGATTTCAATGTCTGCCATATTCGTCTACGTATCTGTCTGCAGCAGTGAAAATACTACCTGTTTTGTCAGCGTTTGCCGGTGGCCGGATGGGTTCTGACTGTTCGTCCTCGTCGGTGAACTTCGGCGCCCCTTACTCGTAGGTAAAGGATTCGTCACCGTCGAGAACGACGGGTTCGACCCCCGGTGCGTTCCCCTCGATCGCCCGTTCGAAATCCCGTGTGTCGAGTTCGATCACTGCCATGGAGTCGTAATGCATCGGCATGGCGTAGTCGACGTCCAGCCAGTCGGCGGCGATGGCGGCCTGGAGCGGTCCCATCGTGAAGTGGTCGCCGGCCGGCAGCGCAGCCACGTCGGGTTCGAGGAAGGCACCGAACACGTCCCGCATCTCGGTCATCAGTGCCGTATCGCCGGCGTGGTAGAACGTCTCCGACTCCTCGTCAGCGACTTTCGTCGGGTTCGTATCGGAGACGATGTAGCCTGCCGGCGGACCACCGGAGTGCTGGTAGTCGGTTTCCAGCCCGTTCGTGTGGTCTGCCTGCACCATCGTCACGTAGGTCTCCCCGAGTTCGACCGTGCCACCGAGGTTGAAGCCGACCGTGTTGTCTTCGTCGATACCGTACTCGTCGACGACGAACCCTGCCAGTTCCGGCGTCGTGGCGATCGTCGCGTCGGTGAATGCGCCGACGTCGGCGATGTGGTCCATGTGGCCGTGTGTCAGGAGGACGAAATCCGGATCTAGCTCTTCGGGTGTCGTCTCGGTCTTCGGGTTGTCGAAAAAGGGATCGATAAGCAGTGTTGTCCCGTCGAGTTCGACGTGCCACGTGGAGTGGCCATGCCATGTGAGTTCCATTGCATACCGTAATTCGGCTGTTTGTTACTTATATTCGACTCCTTCGGTTCCGATTTCCGTCGGCGACCCGTCCGAGATCACCGATTCGTCGCGAGCTTTAATTTGCTGTGTAGCAAACAGCGTCCTGTCCCGATGAGTTCGGCTCCGCTGGCGAAGTTTTCGGCCACGGCTGTCGCGGAGAGTCCCGACTGGGCCGGGCCGCAGTCGGCGACAGTGGTGCTTCGCCACGGCGAACTCGCCTTCGAAGCCGGCGAAACACGCCTGTCGATTCCACTGCAATCTATCTTCGACATCAACACCGGCTCGATCCCGCCGATGTTCGATTCGCTCCCGGGTGTGGGCGTGACGATCGCCTACGACCGCGGGGACGAACGTGTCGTCGCCGCGATCGGGGCCGACGAGTCACTGGTTCGCAAGTTCGTCACGGCGATTTTCAAGACGATCCTCGACAACACACTCCTCGAAATCAAACATCCCGCCACCCGTGGTGGCCGCGTCACGGGCGCTGCTTTCGAGTCGGCACTGCTCTCTCTGTCGAGCACCGCCGTCACGTTCGATACTGACGGCAGTACGGTCGGTATCGAGATGGAGGCAGTGTTCGGATTCTCGCGAACCCCCCAGAAGATCGACGGCGCGAAGCGCCCTGCGATCGAGGTTCGCCACTTCGCAGACGGGACGGCGATCACGACACAGGTCGTCGCCGACGCGCCGCGGACGCTCTCCCTTCTCGGGCGGTATCTCCGCCGCCAGTACGACGAGCGACTGGCACGGCTACAGCAGCTCTCGCTGTCGGCGCCAGAGATCGAGACACTCGTCACGATCTACTCGACCCGGGGGACCGGTCTCGCCGCCCGGGACGTCCTCGAACACCCTCCCGACTCGGTCCGGAAGCTGCTTCGCTCACTGCAGACGGATTCGCTGGTCCGGCAGGGCTCCGGCGGGCCGGAACTGACGACGACGGGGCAGATCGTCGTCACACAGTATCTCCAACAGGTAAACGAGTGACCGGTGATTTATTTTTCTCGCAGCCTTTGGACTGGTATGGATGACGAGCGGTCCTCGCGACGCACATTTCTCGCATCGGCCGGGATTGCACTGTCGACTGCGATCGCGGGTTGCTCACTCGGCGCGCCGACCGACTCGCCGGAGCAATCCGACACCGTCCAGACGGAGCAGTTTTCGAACGAGCCACAGCGACCCCCACAGCAGGAACGGGTACAGACCAACTCGCGTCTCTCGGAAGTCTACCAGGACGTCGTCGACTCTGTCACCGCCGTTCGAGTAGAAGGCGGAATGCAGGGCGCGGCGGGCGGGACCGCGTGGGTGTACGACGACGACTATCTCGTGACGAACGAACACGTCGTCCGGGAGGGGACCGATCCGTTCCTCTGGTTTACCGACATCGGCTGGCGTGATGCGAGCATCGTCGGGACAGATCTCTACAGCGATCTCGCGGTGCTGGAGGCCGAAAACAGACCGGAGGAAGCGACTCCGATCGAACTCGTCGATCAGGAGCCACCCGTCGGGACACGGGTCGCCGCGGTCGGCAACCCGTTCGAACTCACCGGCTCCTTCACTACTGGTGTCATCAGCGGCCGCAACCGGACGATCCAGATCCCGCGCACACCGTTTTCGATCGCCGACGGCGTCCAGACCGATGCCGCGCTCAACCCCGGCAACAGCGGTGGCCCACTGATCACCCACGACGGCGAGGTTGTCGGTGTGATAAACTCGGGAATCAGAGGAACGCAGTCGAGCCCGGCCGAAAACGTCGGCTTCGCGATCTCGGCGGCGATCGTCCGCGAGGTCGTCCCGGAACTGATCGCGGAAGGCGAGTACGAACACTCCTATCTCGGTGTCGGCCTGCGGGACGTGACCCCCGGCATCATCGACGCCAACGACCTCAACGGGGTCCGCTGGGGTGTCTACATCGGCGAGGTCGTCGAGGATGGCCCATCAGCGGGCGCCCTCCGCGGGACACAGACGTCACAGCTGGTCAGAGGCCGGCAGGTCCCCGTCGGCGGCGACGTGATCGTCCGCATGGGCGACTGGACGATACAGAACCGCGAGCGGCTCTCGGCGTTTCTCGCCCTCGAAACGCGACCTGGTGATACCATCGATATCGAGGTCGTCCGCGACGGGGAACGCGAGACTGTCGAGGTCACTGTCGGCTCGCGGCCGGAGCCTCAGGTATAACTCCCGTTTGTACAGCCCGCTCTGTGGACACGATCAGGAACGTAGACAGCAAAAACAGCGTCAGATATCGCTCTCGAAGTCTTCGAGGCTGTACGATGGCTCGGCACCGCGCCGGTCCAGCGTCTCGTTTGCCAGCAGCCAGTAGACGACCGAGAGTGCTTTTCGACCCTTGTTGTTCGTCGGCACGACCAGATCGACGTTGCTGGTCGTGTTGTTGGAGTCACACATCGCGATCACCGGGATCCCGACGGTGATCGCTTCCTTGACTGCCTGTGAGTCACCGATCGGGTCGGTGACGACGACGACGTCGGGTTCGATGTAGCCGTCGTATTTCGGGTTGGTCAGCGTGCCCGGGATGAACCGGCCGGTCCGGGCGCGGGCGCCGACGGCGGTCGCGAACTTCTCGGCCGGGAACCGGCCGTACTGGCGCGAGGAGGCCACGAGGATCTGCTCTGGCTCGTAGTTGGCCAGGAAGTCCGCGGCCGTTCGGATGCGGCTGTCGGTCATCGACACGTCCAGTACGTACAGTCCGTCCGTCCGGACGCGGTGGATGAACCGGTTCATGTCGGCGGTGTTCTGCTGGGTCCCGATGTGGACACCAGCGCCGAGGTAGTCCTCGACGGGGATCAGCAGATCTGCCTCGTCGTCGGACATGACGTCCTCGTCGAGGTCCGGGCCGTCTGATTCAGCCTCGGCCTCCTCGGCCTCGGCCGGCGATTCGTCAGCTGTGTCAGTCTCCGCGGCCGCGTCGACATCCTCCGGTGTCTCCTCCGCTGGCTCCGGATCGACGTCGGACTCGGCTGCGTCGAGACCTTCGTTGTCGTTTCCACTCATGCGTTTTGCTCGATTCGAATTAGTTCGTTCAGTTTTGCCGTTCGCTCGCCACCGACGGCGCCCGTCTTGATGTACGGGGCGCTTACTGCGGTCGCGAGGTGTGCGATCGTCGTATCTTCCGTCTCACCGGAGCGATGGGAGATGACAGAGTCGTAGCCGTTCTCGGTCGCCAGTTCGATGGCGTCGACGGCGTCCGACAGCGTCCCGATCTGGTTCGGCTTGATCAGGATGCTGTTTCCGGCCTGTTCGTCGATCCCGCGTTCGAGCCGCGAGACGTTCGTGACGAACAGGTCGTCACCACAGATCAGCACGTCCTGGTCGCTGACTCTCTCGGTGAGTCTGGCAGTGCCCTCGAAGTCGTTCTCGTCGAGTGGGTCCTCGACGTAGACGAGGTTGTACTCCGCGATCAGTTCCGCCATGTACTCGATCTGCTCGTCGGTCGTCTTCGAGCCGTCGCTGTACTGGTACTCGCCGTCCTCGTACATCTCTGCAGAGGCGACGTCGAGTCCGAAGCGGATCTCGAAGCCGACCTCGTCCTCGACGAGTTCGGTCGCCTCCTCCATGATCTCGAAGGCCTCGGCGTCCGAGATCGACGGTGCCCACGCACCCTCGTCGCCTTTGCCGGCCGCGATACCGCGCTCGCCGAGAATATCGGAGACCGCTGCGTGGACGGCCGCGTTCGCGAAGATGGCGTCTTCGACGGACGGCGCGCCGACAGGGACGGCGAGGAACTCCTGGATGTCAGTCGCATCGGCGGCGTGTTCGCCGCCACCGATGACGTTGCCGAGCGGCGTCGGGAGCTGGTCGCCCCGGAAGGTGCCGCCGAGATGCTGGAACAGTGGTGCGCCGAGCACGTCCGAGGCGGCTTTCGCGGCTGCCATCGAGATGGCGACCGCGCTGTTCGCCCCGATGCCCGAGAAGTCGTCGGTGCCGTCTGCGGCGTGCAGCGTGGCGTCGACGTCGCGCTGGTCGCCGGCGTACACTTCGCCGACGAGTCGTGGGACGGCCGTCTTGCGAGCGTTCGCGATCGCCTCGCTGGCGGGGAGTTCGATCGCCTCGTGTTCGCCCGTGCTCGCGCCGGATGGCGCTTTGGCACGACCGAAGCCGCCGCTTTCGGTTCGCACGTCCGCTTCGACCGTCGGATTCCCGCGTGAATCCAGCACGCGTCGGAGTTGAACGTCTGTGATCAGTGTCATCGTACACACCCTGTCTCTCTCATCTGTCGTACCCCCGTCTGACCGTAAAGGGGAGCACATCCCGATCGTACTCTTCGGCAGCGATGAGGATCGGCTCTGTCTGTTCGGTGTCGATCAGCACAGGTGCGCCGTAGGCGACCTGTAGCGCTCGTGCACCGATGATCCGTGCCCGTTCGTATCTGTTGTCTGTCCGTGGCATAGTTACTGGTACGGGGCGACGATGTCGACGAGATCTTTGTGTGAGACGAGCATGCGGCGACAGCAGTGACGCTCCACACCCAACTCGTCGAGTACCTTCGCTGGATCTTCCGGCTCGTCGGCCTCGCGGGTCCGATGTTTGAACTCTTCCCAGTGTTCGCCGACGACGTTACCGCAGGTGAAACACCGGACTGGTACCATCATGGATGATCACCGATAGGATTTCTGGTAGCGCGCCCGGGCACCCGGACCGCCCCACTTCTTGGCCTCGCTCTGTCGCACGTCGTTGACGAGCAGCGACCGGTCGAACTCCATGTAGGCGTCGCGGAGTTCTGCGTCGTTCGTATGCTGGACGAGCCCACGCGCGATCGCCGTCCGCGCGGCGTCTGCCTGGCCCATCACACCGCCGCCTTCGATACTGACGTCGATATCGACGTCGTCCCGGAGGTCGTCGTCGGTGATCCGGAACGGCTCCAGCATCTTCAGCTGGGCGCTCTCGGGATCGACCAGTTCGACGGGCTGGTTTTCGATTCGTACCTTGCCGGTACCCTCACGGACTGTCGCCCGTGCGATTGCCGTCTTCTTCTTGCCTGATGTGTTCGTTACCATGTGACGTTTGCTCCGAGTGTTTCGCTGACCTCCCCGAGGGAGACGAACTTGATCTTCGAGAGTCGATCCAGCGAGGTCCCCTCCAGAATCTCCCCGTCTTCCTCGTACGGGTTGCCGAGGTAGACACGGACGTTCTCGAAGGCCTCGCGACCGCGCGGCTTTTTGTGCGGCAGCATGCCACGGATCGACCGCTTGAAGATGCGGTCTGGCTGTTTGGGATAGGCCGGCCCACGGTCGGAGCCGATATCCCGTCGTTTCTCGAATTTCGCTTCGATCTGCTCCTTGCGGCCGGTGATCACAGCGTCTTCGGCGTTGACGACGGCGACGCGTTCGCCGTCGAGTGCGCGCTCGGCGACCTGTGAGGCCACACGACCGAGGATGCAGTCACGGGCGTCGATGATCACGTCGGCCTCGAATGTCGCGGTGCTCATCGGATCACCCGTACGTTCGTTCCGTCTGGGTTCTGTTCGAGTGCCTCTTCTAGTTTCATAGTATCTCCGACCTGTTCGATTTTCGTCTGCGCTGTGCCGGAAAAGTCAACAGCGGCCACGTCGACCTCCTTCTGGAGGACGCCGCTGCCGAGGACTTTGCCGGGTACCACGACGGTCTCGTCAGCCTGTGCGTACCGCTCGATGCGGCCCAGGTTGACTTCCGCGTGTGTACTCCGGGGTTTCTCCAGTCGATCCGCAACGTCACTCCAGACGTTGCTCTCGGAGCTCCGGGCAGCCGACTTCAGATCGGCGATGAGACTGTTTAGTCTCGGGTTCGTTTTACTCATGACCTACCTCCTGAAAAGTGCAGGGAGCAGGATTTGAACCTGCGGACCCCTACGGGACAGCGCCCTGAACGCTGCGCCGTTGGCCAGACTTGGC
>Ga0207714_1002362_pt1 | contig 11448 bp, 14 predicted proteins | sample PonA232FremontCA_2_FD_187270 | JGI IMG/M metagenome (GOLD analysis project Ga0207714, IMG submission 187270) | Marine sediment microbial community from Fremont, CA, USA - Pond A23 Sediment 2 (SPAdes) | ecosystem: Environmental > Aquatic > Marine > Unclassified | place: USA: Fremont, California... | reverse complement strand
CCACGTCCTCGCTCACGTTGAAATTCTGCCGCATCATCAGGTCAACCGGGTCAAGCACTTCCTGCCGGTCCAGCCATGCAAGGGCATTATCCACCAGAAACGCCTCCCGGATATTACTGCCGCCTTCACTATTACTGTATGGCCCGGCAGAGAGGCTAAGTCCTTTCACCGCAGGATGTATGTTCAGGCTGGTAAGGATCTCCGCGTTACTGGCAGCGCTCTGCGGCAGGTACTCGTCAGATTTGTACTTATCATCGATAACATCAATCTCCCATTTTTCCTCCGGCTTCCCTTGCTGGTTGAGTCTAAAATGGGAAATGATCGCCTTCTTTGCATTCTCTGCACTGGTCAGGTTTTTCTCCAGGGCATCCAGATCTTTTTGAATTTTTTCCTTACGTTCCTTCTTCTTTTGCTCGGTGGTGTACTGCTCCCGGGGATATTTATAATCCCAGTAGGCATAAGGTATCTTTATGTGATACTTAATCGCCATCTGGTTGTCAAACATCTTGTTAATGTATGTAGCAATTTTCGTGGAAATATCCACGTGCCCACTCTTCTTTGCCGTATCCCAGGGCGGCAGCTGGTAATATTCATTGCCGGAAGTATTCAGGTTTATGGGATAAATGAAGTTTTTCAACTCCTTCGCGCGTGCTTCAATCATATCCGGTGTGCCATCCAGGTCCAGCACATCAATCGCTTCCCAATCTTTTTTATCCTGGACATCGTGAGGCCACTTTCCGCTGACTATACAATTTTCAATGATTCCATCCTTATTTTTAACTGTAAAGCGGCAAAACGGGGCATCAATATTTTTAATAACCGCTATTGAATTCCCGTCATTAGAATATATCAATTGCGGAAACGCGTTCCCATACTGATACAGATTTTGATAAGCCTCGAACAAATATCTCCGTATCATGCGCCCATTCAAGAATCGTTGTAATTTCGGGTCATTGACTATCTCGTATTGTTCTTTCCCATCTTTGGAGAAACCTGTAACACGCACAGCCATCAACCCTTTCGCACCGGCCAGGCGAACCTTGTAATCAATAGCAGAGCCAAGAACCGGTGATTTTCTCAGGTAGGTTTTCAGCGTTTCAGGATAATCATTGCTTTCAAACCAGGGGGATACAGTGTATTTACCATACTGCTCATCAAATTCAACCTCCGGTTTAATCTTTGCTGTCTCTTTATAGGCATCGCTACCTGGCAAATCTTTTGTCTGCATGGCATAAGTCTTTCCAAATGCCATTATCGGATTGCCGTCAGGCCCCCAGTGTACTTCGCTCATAACATGACTTTTTTACCATTATATTCAACAATCGCCCATATGCTCGCCGGTGTCGGGTGTCCTTTCCCTTTTCCATTCTCATCGACCTCCATAAATGCCCGCATTTCGTTATTTTTCAAAGAGAATTGACTTCCAACTTTAACGGCGCGTTCCATCTTTCTGATCTCCCCGCTTTTGAGCACAAAAGAAACAGAGAAGGTATCTTTCGCGTTTCCTTTCTTTTTCTTATCGAGTTCTTTAAGCACCTCATCCAGCCGAATCGTTTCCATGGGCATTGTTTTGAGTCAAAAATCACCACTTCAGCCAGCACAAAAAAGGACAGGCTGACAAGCGAATCCACTTCGTAGATTTTAACAGCTTTAGGAGTTAATTCTCAGGACTTTATTTTTATAAGCTATCGTTTTAGACTCAAACTTTTGGAGCGTAAAGTTCGCCCAGCCGCCCTACAGCGAAAAGCAACTTTTGTCGCGAAAAAATAGAAATATGAAAAAAGGGGTGCCGCCGCACCCCTTCAAATGAATGATATGGAACGGGAATTACATCCTGGTTTCAATGAAATCGTTGCCGCCCTTACCTTGTTCCTGATGATCAACCCAGATAAGTTTGTCGGCGGCATCGGTGGAGTGGGTGGCTTCTTCCTGGGGAATGGCTGAATGTTTATGCTCGCTGGACTTGTCTTTTTTGAACTTATTATCCTTCTCCAGCACACGTGTGTTTTTCATGGCAACAATGAAGTTCTTGCAGTTGTTGCCGTTGATCCTTACAACAGGGAAGTTCGGATCACCTGACTCCTTCAGAATGTTTGACCATAGCAGGTATTTCTCGTGATGTGGTGGCTCTTTTCCCCGGTAATCCTTTGGTACCACATTCCATCCGTTCTTTGCAAATCGTTGAACTGCCTGTTCGTTGTAACTCTGCGTGGTGTTGGCGTGGCGCTCATCACCGTAGGCATCACGGTAGTAGATGACTGTTTTGTTGTAGTGGAAGCGATAGTATTTGCAGAACATATCAATCAAATCGTCAATCATCACGCGCCCGATCTCTGGCTTTACATAGAACTCTTTTACAAAGTTCTTGGTTAGGTTGCCGGTGGGATCAACCTTCCGGTTCTCCTGGGCAACCAGGGCAAATGATATATTGCTGCCCCAGTCAACTACAAACTTTAGTGGCGAATGCTTATCAATATCTGCGTCGAAACGACAGTCCTCACTGGCCAGCCTGGAGAAATCATAATCGAGTGAGTCGAGATAACTGTAATCATACGAGTCATAGTATATTTGTTTTTCTTCCTGCAGGTTGTAATAGCAGTCCTCCACCTTATCGATGATCATGTTCATGATCTCGATCAGGAAGGTCAGTCGCGGAAGCTTGTTATACTGATCCTTAATATAGCTTAACCCCAGGTTCTCTATGTTGTCAAATGCATTGGCAAAGGTGAACAGCACGCCATCCTTGCTCACGAAATGGTTGAGCTCTTCGCGTTTAACCCGTGCGATCTCATTCCAGAGTTTTGCGAACTCCCCGGGATCATTTATCGTCAGGAGATCCAACTGCATCCTGACGATCCGCTTCCAGATGTCCATATATTGAATGCCCGCCTCCCGCTCATAGTAGATGGCATCCTCGAGGATGTGTTTGCTCTCTGCGCTGAAAGGCATAGAGGTGGCAAAATGACTGCCGTTATGAAATGGTATGTGGCCGAACCGGTCTTTATTGGCGCGGTTGGTGGCTGATATTTCTTTGTCGTACCGGTCTTTGTCAATCAACAGAAACTCATCGGCGAACTCGAAATCGGTGTTCATGCCCCTGGAGGATCCTTCCCGGTCCTGGCTGGCCAGGTGAAAACCTACCGATCCCTGTTTACTACCTATGACCATGTAATGATCATATTTCAATGGTGCTTCATACGGTTCTTTCCAGCGCCATTTTGCCGGTGGCTTTCTCCCTATAAAAAAATCCTGGTTGCGCACGTACCCGAGGCGCTCCAGAAATGAAACAACGGGTGGCAATGTCCTGGTAAGGATCTGCGTGAAAGTTTTCCCGGTGATGACTGAACTGGATCGGGGCATGGCCTTCACTATCCGGTTCATCTTCCAGGCGATGAGATTGGATTTACCCGTGCCGCGGCCCCATACCTGTCGCTCATGTTTCGCCGAATGTATTGCTGACTGTAGTTGCGCCTTGTTTAGTTTCAACTCTTTGCCCATCAGGACTCCATAATTTTAGCCGCTTCCACATCATCAATGTCGCTCTCGAGTATCTCGGCAAGTTTGCGCTTGTTATCCCTGCTGAGCTGATCCAGCTCATTAAAATCGATCTTAATGTTCTGATTGTTAACAGTGACCACCATATAATAGTTATGGCTCTTCATGTTCTCTTCATCGTAATTTTCCGGGTCTTCCTGGTCTAGCTGTTTTAGCTTGATCAGATTGGCCACGGCTTTGTTCATCTGGTTGAAGTTTTGAGCCTTGGCCGCCTCGTGAAAGGTATGCAGGGCCAGCTCGGAAAGGAAATTGCGCTCGGCCTGCTTGGTGGTTTCATTGACATCCCCGAACAGCTTCTTCGCGTTTCTTATGTCCTGGTATGCCTGACCGTCACTTATGCTATATTCGCTTTGCAGCATCTCGATCACCTTGGCGGTTACCCGCTTGTTCATGAGACAAGTCCAGGCAAATGACCAGCGATCCCGCTGCCTTTTTTCTTTTTCTGACAACTTCACTTCTTCCGGGTACACGTAATGCGCATATATCCGATCATACGTTGTTCCCTGCTTCAATTTCTCAATCAGTTCGCGATCGCGCTTGGCTATGTGTTTTCGTTCACTCATCCAGTAGCTTTTTTATTTTTTCCATTTCACCTTCTATCTCCTTCAGCTTCTCTCGTGCTTCCTGTTTCTTCGGCCCTTCGGGCAGCGGATCCTTTGTTTTGGTACCATGGACCCGGGCCTTATACTTGCTCTTATTGCTTTTCAGATTGTTGTACTGCTTCTGTAAATCTTCCTTGCTGCCTTTCTTGATGAAACCATCAGGTAGTTTTTTGTAACTATCATAATGCCGGATGGCCTGAACCAGTGCACGGATGTCCTTTGACAAGTCCTTGATCTGCTGGAGCAGGTCAGCCCGCTTCTGTTTGTTGGCTTTATGATTGGCACCCGGTATCTCATGGAAACCGGCATGCAGCTTCTTTCGTTTTTCCATGAGCTTATCGCGCTCCAGGATCATATCTTTTACCTCGATGGGAAGATCCCTCCAGGCGGTAAGATGCCTTGTAGTATCCTTAGCGACTTCCCGGGAGGTTGACTCGGGGGTTTCCGTTTCAGGCTGGCTGGATTTTTTTTTTCCTGGCACGGCGCTGTAGCCTGCCAGTTTTGCCAGCTCGTATTCGAGCTTCTGGCGGAACATCTTGTTTTCTTTCCGCTGGAATTTCCTTTGCAGCGTAGGATTACGCCCATATTTAAGGTACAAGGCAACGCCCTGATGATAGTCGCGGCTGCCCTGCAGCCACTTGTTGATTTCTACTTTCATGATCATGAATTTTATACGAAAGTAAGCGGGCAACCTTATGCAAAAAAGGACAGCCTACCAGGTTTGAGTAAGCAGCTCCAGCTTCCAGAGCATCTTTTCACGTGTCGTCTTTGTCTCACCCTTGCTGAGAAGCTTTTTAATATTTTTGTTTCTACCGTATTTCATATACAGGTTAGCGCCTTCCCAATAATCCGGATTTCTTTTGGTGAGAAATTTCATGACCTCGACCTCCGGATCCGGGTCAAGGTCATATTTTTCAAAACTGCTTTTTTCCGGGTAAGTCTCATGCAGATAGTATTTCAGGGCAGCATTAAGGCCCTGGTCATTGTATGCTACATGCGGCAGTGTTTCAAACTGCTCCCGAATCCTGCCCAGCTTCATCCTGTTGAATATGGTGGGATCATCCATCTGCTTCATGGTATCCCATGAGACCGCCAGGTTGCCGTAAAGGGTTTTCGGACAAAGCCCGATGCCCTTGTCGAATGGAAAGCGGTTGACCGCATCTATATATCTTTCGGCGTTGATCAGGTTCGGCACATGCAAGTCAAAATTAATGGTAGAATAACCGGCTTTTTTCAATGCCTGCCAGGTGTAATATACACGCAGCCGGTGCAGGCTGTTGTTCCAGTACTGGCTTTCATATTCCTCGAAATCCTGCTTGTAATAATCGGGAATACTCTCCACGTGCATCGGGCGGGTAATCATGTGATCATCATTGATGAACAGGAAATCATCCGTGACATCCTTATGACGGCATGCCGCCAGGGTTTTCAGCGTGATGTTCCCATCCGCGTTTGATTGCAGTGGGTCGCCGTGGGGGATGTGCAGCACATTTTTCAGCCAGTCGGGTTTTTTTCCAACGACAACAATCCTGCGTACGCCTTTCAGGTTACGCTCCAAAGCCCTCAGTGAATACCGCAGTTCCTTATCGTCCCACTGGCTGCCATCGCCCAGCGGATACATTACATCATATTGTTTCATAGCCCAATGATTCAATAAGTTCGTAATCTTTCGCGTAGACCTCACGGATAATCGGCTTTATTTCCTGGCTCAAATCATAGCCCATCTTTGCCGATGTGTTGATATGAGGCAATGCCCTTGGCTCTACACCTAGCTCCATACAAACCCTATGAAAATCTTCCTCCAGATTCTCAAACCTTCCGGTGAAGCTCGGGCGAACGTGTTGCAGCCACCGATGCTGCGGCAAGAAATGTATTTGCCAAAAAGCAGCATCTTCCAGCTTTTTCTCTGCAAATTCCCGTATATTCAAAGCCTTTACGCCAGCTATATAGGCATCCTGGCTGTCTTTCTGGATCTTGCCGCCTTTATTCAGATAATTATAAGCCGATATGAACCGGCTACAGGGATCCCGCAAGAAAGTGAAAATATATTCATCAAAATCCAGACAAAACTGGTAGTCCGCCCTTCTGAGGTTGTGCCCCCAAACGTCAACATGCGGGGGCAGCTGCTCCCTGATGCTGCTGCCTCCAGTGCGCGGTATGTGTATGTATGTACTCATTTCAGATGCCCTGTATATTTAGTTCCTTCATTGAGCCTGTAATAGTGAAACACTAACATATCATCCATCCGGTATATGGTATAACCGGCACTTAGTAGGGTTTTAGAAAAAAACTTATCTACGTTCAGCACCCGGTGGTTTTCAGGAAACGGAACTTTCTTCCAGGTGGATTTTTTCACTGCCATTACAAAACCGACAATCCAGTTGTTAAGCGGGGTCATCCTGCCCTTAAACCGCCGGCGTATTTTCAGGGCCAGTTTGCGATGCTGGCCGATGTCAGGATCCGCCGAGATAATCCCTTTCCACCTTTGTCCATGGTTCTTTCCAACCCGATTGGAAAAACACGTGATAATGCCCGCGTGTGGTGCCTGGTTTATGGCTTCCTCGAAATGTTTCCCCCAGTCCTCGGTGAGAAACATGGTATCCCCATCACGAATAACTGCCCAATCGTCATCGTTGGGCAGCAATTCCATGTAATGGTTCAGTGTCTTGCCGTAATTATTGCAGTAACTCCAGGGTGTGAAGTAGTAGATCATTCGCCCAGGTCATTATCAAGTTTCTTTTGAAATGCCTCCTGCACGGTTTTGTAGCTTGACCCCTGCCGGTAATACTTCTCTGCTTCTTCAACAGTTTCAGCCTGTTCAATGGCCTGGCACAACTCTCTGGCATTAGAAGGATAGGGGGGTGGTGAATTGGTTGTTTCTTCCTGGTATTCCTGTTGGGAGTAAGACATGCCATAGCGTGTCTCTACGGGAAGATCATCCTCCTGATGCAGCCCGTAAAAATGCTTCTCACCTTCCCTGGTCAGTTCCAGGTAAGGAAAATCCTCTTCCTCGTACAGCCTTCGTAGAAAATCTGGATCCAGATCGTTTCTTCGGAAATCAATAGAACCAAACCGCGGGTTGATGATCTCCCGCGGTCCAGTGCCTATGAGTTTGAAATACTTCTTCCACATGACTCGCTAATTATGATCCGCTTTCAGATTCAATCGTGAGGTTGCCATCATAGAAATAAGGCGGATGAGCACTTTCACTGACAAAGGTGATGGTATCGCCCTTGTCATCCTCACCGGTCTGACCGGTGCCGCCTTCAGCAGATTCCATTTTTGCAGGAATGCCTTCACTGCCAACAATCCTATACTTTCCGTCTTTATCCTTAACAATGAAAATCAGGTTTTCATTTTTCGCCAGGGTCAGGAATGCAAGAGATTCCTCGTCAGCGCCGGGCTTGTAGAACTCAAAGGTGTGCCGGAACGATTTCCCGTCCATGGGCCCCTGAAGGTTCCAGTTCACTCCGCCGCGGCCCCAGGTCATGTATCCCTTGTGAAAGCCCTTGCCTGATTTGAATGCGAAATCATCAGAAATGGTCATCTTTTCGCTCGGGGTTGAAGGGCTGTCTATTGGCGTTGGGAAAACATCAATATCCTCCAGTTTTGCAAAGTAGAATTCCTGCATCAGCCCGGCCGTGTTATCCTGGCCGCTTTCGTGTAGTATGTCAAATAAATCCATAATACTCTCTGTTATTGATTAATAATAAAAGGTTCAATCCCCTACTCACTTTAAGCTTTCAGGGCTATGAACCAGGGCTACTATCAGGAGCCGGGACTGCTCTCGTAAAGCTTGCTCGCCCGGAAATGACGATAATTAATCGTCTCGATCTGCGTTCCGAACACATACTTCATGAAGGCAGTGAACAGGTAAGGGTTACCGCTATTGAATGCCTTCATGTTTCTCATATCGCCTGGACTGTCGTAACCATACTTCAGGTTTGACGGATCAGTAAGCACAACGCGCTGGTTTTCGATGCAACTCAGCCGAATGATCTTACACTTACCGTTCGATCCCTCCAAGGTCGTCTGTCCTGCAGTGTCGACCATAGGGGGTTTATCATGCTCGGTTTGATACCAGTCGTCGTACATGTCACCCATGTCCTGGCTCATGTACATGGTACCGCCGCGTTCTCTCATGGTCGGATGGGCAGTTCGCCACATCTCCTTCAGCTTGTCGCCGATATTGGCAGTAGTAAATTCTGCACCGGGATCAAACAGGTTGCCCTTGTTTTCACTCCCGTCAACTGCCAGGTTACCGGCAGCCACTTCGGCGGCAATGATGCTCTCAATACCGTCGAAGCTATCCATCAGTGTTCCGCCGCCATCGGTGTAGCTTGCCTGCCAGATAGCATAATACAGCTCTTCGGATGCTACGGCGATAGTGAACTGCAGGAGCCACCTCAGGAACCTGTGCCCGGTGGCATCGCCCCCGGCGACACCTTCCGTATAAATCTCGTCAATAAAAGTACGCCTGTACTTTTCAGGCTCATCGGAAACCTCGGCAACTACCGGGTAAACGGTAAGCGTGCGCTGTTCGGGAGTACCGACAGTTTTGTCGGCCTTAAAAGTGCCGTCATACTGTCTGGAAACAGAACCTTTGTCCATCTTGGTAAGGACAATGCTTCCCCGCACCCCGCTCACGGGAGTCATATAACGCGTTACGTTGCCGGCTGCAAGCATGTGCACCGGCTTGATTTCTTTTCTATATTTCTCCGCAACGTGGTTGAAAGAAGAAATATTGATAGGTTGTGTTAAATCAGCCATAATGTCGTGGTTAGTGGTTTATCGTTTTATGATACATACATTTTTTTAACACGAGATCAATACATCTCACTCAGCTCTTCATCAGCCGGGTCAGTTGGAATCTCGTTGTCTTCCTCTTTGTTACCATCCTGCTCCTTGTCAAGCTTTGCCGTTGAACCGGCAGGCTTTTCAGCAAGCTTCTTTTCTGCCTCCGCCTTATCGGCTTCGAGCTGTTTCTTCTCATCCTCGAGTTTCTTCTTCTCATCCTCGAGTTTCTTCTTCTCATCCCCGAGGGCTTTCTTTTCATCCTCGAGCTTCTGTTTTTCCGAGGTCAGGTTATTGATCTGCTCATCCTTGCTTCCCAGCTCGGTGTTGAGCTTTTCAACATCCTCCTCGTGCAGCTCTTCTTTGTCGGTGCCAAAGAAGGCTTTCACGTTTTTCCAGGTGTCTTTAATTTTCATATTGTTTAAATTTGATTGTGTGCCTGATATACTTGTATTAATGTAACTTACCGCGGTAGCGAAAGTACCGAAGGCATCCGCCAGCCCTTTTTCAATAGCCGTATTGCCCCAGTAAATCTCCCCGGCTAAAATGTCCGGGTCGTCGGCAAGCTTATCCCCGCGGTATTCAGTAATGTCATCTATAAATACCTGGGTAAGCTGACTGATGTCCTGGAGTTCGTTTTCGGTGTTGTTATCCCGGGTGACCGCGCGGTTTTTCTTCGTAGATTGACGGGCATAAACCTTGGTAATATCCACGCCCTGGTTCTCAAAATAACGCGTCTGGTCCGCCAGGGTCATGTAACCCCCGATGGATCCGACCCGGCTCAGTTTATCTTCCAGGATGATGTAATCACTTGCTGCAGCGATCCAGTAACCGGCGCTGGCCAGCATGTTTCTTACATAAGCAACATTGGGTTTGTCCATCGATGCTATACGCCTGGATAGCTGTCGCGTGCCTGCAGCCTCTCCCCCGGGTGTGTCAAAGTCGAAGATCACCCCGACTACCTTGTCACTTTTCCCGATCTTTTCGATCATCTGCATTTTCGTGCGGGAGCCGGAAGGACCGGAAAATTGATCATCGTTAGTAATTACACCATGAATGGGAATAATGGCAATGCTGTTTTCAGGAAGCTCGTTGACCGAATCAACGCCATAATCGCCAAGATAGCGCGGCTCGGCTGCTATTTCAATAAAATAAGGTTTGTTTTTCTCGCGGTTTTCGGCCAGGTTCTCAACAAAAGGATTGTGCTCGCCCTTTAGAAATGAAGCAGCCACAGGGAGATAACCCTGTGCGCTCTGTTCATCTATGAACCAACTTCCCGAAATGATTGATGCTAAAATTCCGTGCATTGCCTGCTACTTTCAATTTTCACAGGCAATTATAAAATGGCCGTGCACGGCAAAAAAGGACAGGTCTTTACTCGAACTCCGAGGGGCTGTAAATCAACTGAATATGTACTTCACTAGAAAATTGTATTTCAAAACCGCTTCTGTCATCCAGTGCTTTACCGCTGCTATAATTAGCATTAAGCTTTAGCGGTTCATCCGGGGTACCCAGTACCCAGAATTCATCTTCGCGGGTCAGGACACCAACTACCAGCTTCTGGCCGATCAGCTCATCCAGTTTGTTCAGGACTTCGGTGGATATGCCAGGAAAAAATATGGAAGCGGACTTATCCCTGACGATCCCTTTGCCGCCCTGGCTTATATCAGAAGCAAAGGAACCGGTGTGCCTGGTGAACGGGATCACCGTTACATCACTGGCTGAAAATCCATCCAGTTCACCCTGGATGATATTTTGGAAAGTGGTGGAAGCGGCATCGGCCACCTGTAACTCTTTGATGCCGCTTAGATAGCTTTGTTTCTGTAGCTCCATTATTCGGCTTTTTCAGCTTCCTTCGTTTTTGTTTTCGGCTGCGGCTTCATCGGGTTGCCATTGCCGGACAGGATGCTGTTAAGCTGGCCGATGACAAGCGTTGAAAACCTGAGCTTTTTAAGTTTGTGCTTTAGCCGTTCCACCTGTTTGTTCTCCAGTTCCACTTCCGTTTTCGACGTGCGCAGATCCATGTACAGGTCGAAATCATCGACTCCTTTTTCTTCTTTGTCGCCTACATCTCCCAGGGAGATGGTTTTCAGAAAATCCTGCACGGTCATTTCTTTTTCGGAAAATTCGCCGGTCACCTCGTCCAGCAGCGCATTGGTAGAATTATATTTTTTAATGTCCTTTCTGGCTACCAGCTGGAGAATGCTGCGGACTGTTTCTCCGTGCTCTTTTATCGGCTCCTGCTCGTCGCTGTAGAGCTTTTGTTTAAGATTGATCTTTGTTTTTGGCATAATGTGTTATTTTTTATTAGTATAATAGTTATAATTCCGCTTCAAAACTTTGTCTTTGATCTGAATCACCGTTGTTAACAACTACTCCATTCTCCTTCGGCTTTACATCTTCGCTAGGTTCACAACTCATAAGAAAAATAGTGAAAATAGCTACTGTTAAAATTGTTAGTAATCTTTTCATAATCATAATATTTATTTTTAATAGT
>Ga0207714_1002361_pt1 | contig 11451 bp, 7 predicted proteins | sample PonA232FremontCA_2_FD_187270 | JGI IMG/M metagenome (GOLD analysis project Ga0207714, IMG submission 187270) | Marine sediment microbial community from Fremont, CA, USA - Pond A23 Sediment 2 (SPAdes) | ecosystem: Environmental > Aquatic > Marine > Unclassified | place: USA: Fremont, California... | reverse complement strand
CGTTTTTGCCGGACGGAGAGCTCGACATCCAAGATATTCCGGAAGCGTAACCAGCTCAAGGCCGACAAGAGAGATCGATTTCTATTTCGATTCAGAACAAATAGATCGAACATTAGGCACGCATCATTTCCATACTCCGAGATTGTGGAAGTTGAGACTACACCGGGTTTAGAATGAACTAGTGGTCAACTCTGAGCGTATTCTCGGACGACAACTCAAAAGCCTGCCCCCCTAAAGGCAGGCTGACAAAAATGACAGACTATAACATTTTTGTCTGGCAGCATCTGCTGCCGATAATCATATATGGCTTCAAACAAATAAATATTACCGCATCCACTTATTGACTTCCTCCCACGGCTGAAGCCGTGGGATTCCTCCGGTGGGGATGTTCGCTATGCCGTTCCCACGGAGGCAAGTTTCCCGTCGCCGGTACTCCGGTTTGTGCGCTTCTCGTTGGGACTTACCCTCTCGGGAGAGCGTGGTGACTCCGACCAGTTGTGGTCCTCCCACTTGAGACGCACGGGCCGAGCCATCGACCCAACTTCGATTTCGCCAGCCTGCTGTTCGAGAAACGTGCGAGACGCGCACAAATCGGCGTGGGCCTCGTGACCGCACGGACACCGGAACACGTCGCCGTCCCGGTCAGTAGCGTCCTGTCTCCCACACGCCGGGCAGGTCCGGGTCGTGTCGGCTTCCGAGCGCACTTCGACGGTGATACCGTATTCCTCGGCGGTGTACGAGAGACGGTCGATAAACGCCCGGAACGCCCAAAACTGGTGGGTCTTGGCGTTTACCTCGGCGCACCAGTGCGTTGAGAGAACGTTCGTGAGGTCACCCACGTATACCGTAGCGACCCCTTCGGCGTAGAGCCGTTCCACCAGATCCCGAACTAGTGCATCCTGTGCGTGGTCGCGCCGTCGCGTCCGTTTGCGATACAGCCGCCGTATCCGCTGACTGCTGTATCGCCCTTCGCGGAGTTTGGACTGCAACCGTGCGATTTCTTTGGTCGTCTCGCGGAAGCGGTCGAACAGGTCCCGGCCCTCGTAGAGATACTGCTGGCCGGTCGTGGTGGTACAGGCGACGAGATTGTTCGCGCCCACGTCCAGCGCAGCTTCTTCCGAAGCCAGTGGTGAATCCAGTCGAGAATCAGGGACGGTAACTGGTTGAAAGGCCCTGAACGTGCCGTCTGTCTCGTCGTACTGTATTTCCAGACGGCCCTGTTCGCCGCTCCACTTCGGGTCGCCAGCAACTTCGAGACGTAGACGGTCGTGATAGCCAAGTCCGTACTCGTCTTTCAGGGCTTGGCCGACCGGAATCTCGACTCGTGACCGCTCGCCGGTTTCCAGCGTGTAACTGTCGTTTCGGATGAACGTGCGGAGTTCTCTGCCGTTGTCCTCGTTGCCCCAGTAGCCCGGCTGGGCAGTGTCTTCACCGTTTTCGCGGGCGGCGAAAAAAGACTGCCACGCTGATTTGTTTTTCGGAATGACCTGCTGTGCGGTGGCAGAGCCAAGCACATCGACGTACTGTTTCCGGTAGTCGGCAGTGTCCCACACGCTTTCGCCGTCAAAGAGTTGCTGGCGGCGCTCGTAATTCAACTCGTTCCAGAGGCTCGCAGAGGCGTCCAACAGTTCGCGCAGTAGCCCCTCGTCGGCGTCGGAGAGTGGGCGTACCGCAAACGTATTGGTTCGCCTCACGACGATAGATGTTTGTAGCTGTATGTCTAAATGTCTTTTAGACACTAATGCGCCCGAACATCGACATATCGCACACGCTCAATGGTCGAGTGAAAGACTACGCCAAACAGCAGGATATGGCTCTTGCTGAAGCCTACCGAGAGATTATCGAAGCTGGTCTGGAAGCGGTGGAACATCCAGACGAGTCGTAGCGGGTGGTTTGCGACGGTGTGCTGTCGCTCGGACCTACCCCTTCAGGGGTGGGCTTCCGCTCGCTACGTGTCAAGAACACGACCCGGAGATGCCATTGTTCTAGGTATGTCCTATGGGTCCGCTGACCCTTGTACTCATCAGGAGCGGCCGCTCCGTCGGGCAGAGGATACACAGTGGCGATAGACGAATGTGTCACAGCACCCTGATTCTGTCGGGAGACTGTGGGAGCAATCGTATGAGACCTACGCGGCCGACGGCCATCGTGGCCTGTCCACCAGAGACCTACGCTGTGCTCGCGAATCGATTTCAGCATCGATCTCTCGCATGAACTCGTCGACTGTGTTGCCCATGAGTATCACCGGTCGATCACGATCGAGCAGCCGATCCAACACAACTGCCGGATCGGTGTCGGAGTCGATCTCCGTGACCTCACACGTCGTCTCATTTACGAATACTGCGCTGTCACTACCCATCACGTATCCGGCGTCGATAATTCCACGATCGGCGAGGTGATCGAAGTACGACACGAACGAGGCGGTTCGCCCGCGCCGATCCGGACGCAAGAAGACAAATGGGGTGATACGATCGGAGTTCTCAAGTGCCTGTCTGACTGCTTCCGTGCTCTCAACGTCGTTCACCTCAGCTGCGTTGAACACGAGCCCGTTCGGGACGGTCGTCCATTTCGGCTGGATCTGTTTGAGATACGTTCGAATCTCATCGTCAGGAACGGGAGGCTCACCGACGGCTGTGAGCGTGTGGTTCACCGCGTGAACCGTTTCCGCCCCGAGCAGTCCTTGGTGTTCCTCCGGGATCGCTACTTGTTCGATTGTCGCCCCGACAGCCGTGACCTCACGTTCCAGATACTCGTAGATGATCGGGTGCTGCTCACCGCACACGACGTGGGTACTGGGAGGGACTGACTTGGCGAACGACCGTGCGATGTCAGCTCGGGTTTCGCCGAGCGTGTCTTGATGATCACGACGGATGTTGGTCAGAATAATAACGTGTGGGTCTAGGAACGATTCGTTAATCAGACGAGTCGTGTACTCCGTGATACCTTGATTCTCGAAAATTGCGACATCATCAGGAGCGTATTTCGCGAGTTTTGGGACGTATTCTCTGAAAACGTCGATATTTTCATACAGGGTCGTTCTGGGTCCTTCGCGGTTCAACGGGACCACACCACCATTGTGGATCAGATGTGGCTGATTACCTGTGATTTTTGTTAGTGTGTCGTTCCCGCGACGTCTTAACACGTCGTCGAGTCGACGGGTAGTCGAAGATTTACCACGGATACCAGAAACGACGATCCGGGTGTCGATCTTCTGGAGCGCTCGACGGTGTTTGAACCCCCGGATTGGGAGCGTCGCTAACGATCGAAGCGCCGCCACTATCGATGTTGAGCCGACATCGAACGATGATGGCTGGTCCTGGTTCCTGAAGATGAACACGGTCTCTGTGACGCTAGCGTATGTGCAGAATTCCGTTGCAGCCGTCAGCGCGCTAGATTCGGTCTCGTATGCCGCCGTCGATCGCGCAAGGACATCGCCGTCCTCAGTAAGAACCCACTCGTACTGGCCGGCAACATCGACAGTCGCACACTGCACGTCAGTAACGCGGTCACCTGCGTGGGTACCGTTGAACTGGTGCTCCGGCAGATCCTCGACGACTGATGCCGCTGCACGGACGCGATTGACGGCCGCGCGAGCCTGATCGGGTGAAGAAAACGACTTCTTCGACGGGTTCAATACGAGGCTGTCGATTCGCAATCGCCACCGCCACCCGGCTTCGGTGTCGTACACCTCGAAGCGGATCCCCTCGATCATGGGTCCATCTCCCGCGATGTCTCATCAAGCGGAGCGGCAGTCTCGTGGGCAGTACTAGATTGATTCAAAATGGACTGATCGGAAATCGCTTCCTCGTCGGGTTTCCGGATCGTTCGCCACTCAACATACCCGAAGCAGACGGCGACGATACTCAAGCCGATTACTGCTTCGGTGATGCCGAACTGGCGGGGAACCCCCTCGGTAGGACCGCTCCGGTGAGTCTCGTCAAGCACAGCAAGAATACGAACGATCCAAACTGAAGCGGGACGAACAACCGTCGACTCGGCGGCTGTGCGACATGGACGTTGTACGCGTTCACCCCCGCGAGAATCCCGACAAAGAACGCCGAGAGACCGCGTGTGATTCCCAGCTCGATCGACAACGGCACGGCCATGACGATGCCAAACGCTGCCCCGATGCCGACGAGTACGCGCCCGTACAACAGCGATGAATAGTGAATCGCTTGCACGGCGACATACGATATCACGATTAGACAGGTGTATAGATAGACGAGTCGGCGGTCTGCAAGCGAGAAGATCGCAAGCAACGCCACCGAAACCACACCGATACGGATGTCGTACCGCTCGCGGACACGTTCTGACAGGAGCATCCCGACTGCGAACAACAACACCGTTACAAGCCGGGGGAGGATGACCGGCGACAATGGCTCGTTGACAGCAACGCCTTTCCACGTCGCCACATCTGCTGTGCGTGAATAGAGCGTAACGGGCGCCGCAGTCGCAAGTGTGGGTGCGAACTCAGCCGAGACGAGATACCATCCAAGCCCGAACAGACATCCGAACAACACCATTGCAGTCAGTAGGTCCCAGCGACGGGTCTTGTCGTCGAGTTGGTGATAATTATATGCGGCAAGGCCAGGGAGAATACTCCCGACAAACACGACGGTCTGAAAGATATCTCGAATAAGAAAGCCAAAGGTCAGGAAGATTGTGACCGGTATCAGACTCCCGATGAGGATCGCGTAGATTAGTTCGGCACGATCATAGATCAGCGTGTTGTTCTTCAGTAGGCTCAGGCCGAGGTATGCGACCGCAGCACTGAGGACGTAGATCGGCAGCATGACGAAGCTCTTCAGTGTGTACACGGCGAGAATCGGTATCGCAATCGTGCCTCCCAGCCGGTAGCCGTACACCTGTGTCAATCCCGCTACCGCGAGGAGTCCGAACGCGGTGACGATGACCGCGACGATCACTGCCAGCGCACCTCACCGTCGACCGGGACCGCGCGGACGGTCGCTCCGGACGGGCCTCGGATAGCATCGAACTGCCGGCCGCCGGCGACATCGGCCGGCTCCCACTCGACGAGGCTCAGCGTGTCGAACGCCGCACGCAGAATGTCGACGCCGTCTGGTGGGGTCAAGAGCAGGAAGACGTCGATATGTGTGGCATCGTCGGGCCGCTCAAGATCGAGTGCGAAATCGGTCCATTCACGCTCCGTCGACGCGAGCGACGTCTCCTGGGATTGGAACGAACTCCCGGCGGTATCGTCGTACCACGAGACGAGCAGGCGAAGCTCTCCGTCTGCATTCGTTCGGTACGTTCCTGATAGCGTGAAATCCTCGTTGGAGACTGGCAGGCGGTTCCACGGCGACAGCAATGCTCGGTTCTCGTTCGCTCGAACGCGTACGAGTTCGATACCGCCAGACCCTTCTTGCCCGATAGGTTGGTCGCTGTCACGCGATTCACGGCCGTAGCGCCACAGCATGCCTTCGTACGCGTCGCTGTCGACATCGTGATCGTCGAACGATCCGGTGATGAACCGTTCGCGACCGAGTTGCACCGAGTCATCGGATTCAGTAACCCACCCGCGGGCTCTGCGTTGAATCCCACCGTCGAGGGTCAACTGTTCGGGTGGATATCTTTTGTCGTCAGGCCGGTACGCTACTGTATCGTCGGCGATCGTGAACGAACTGTCGGAGAGTCCGGCGAGTTCCCACGTCAGCCGGTTTCGGAGTGGTCCAGTCACGCCCCGTGGGACGTACCCCTCGATGAGGATCGGTTCCGCTCGTGCCGACTGTACTCCGTCTGGAGTAACTGTCACCTGTAGGACGAACGACCGATATGTGGCCCACAGGTTCTGGTCGAAAAAGAGGTTCCCCATCGACCACGCGACGAGCGCGCCGTCGCGGGTCTCGAGTCCCCCCGACACGTGTGGGTGGTGGTTTACGACTAGATCCGAACCGGCAGCGATCGCGGTGTCGGTCAGGTTCTGGAGTTCCCGCGTGGGTGTCCGTTGGTACTCCTCGCCACCGTGGATCTGTGTCACGACAACGTCCGCACGGTCGGTTGCGGCCTGTACACCGGCGCGGATCGTCTCGGGTGTCGCTTCGGCAACCCCTGCACGATCCCGAACCGAGAGGGTTTGGCCGTCGCGGTCGACAGTGTACGTTGCAGTCGTCTCGTTAGCCGCCCAGTCGCGGTCGTACTGTCTGCCCGCGGTCGTCGTCACCGAAACGAAGCCGACAGTCACTCCGTCGCGTTCGAGAACGGCTGGGGCAATGGCGGTGGAGGGGTCCGAACCAGCGCCGGAATGAGCGACTCCGGCCTCATCGAGAGACGCAACCGTCTCCTCGAGCCCCGGCGTAAGAGCATCAAAGGCGTGCGTGTTCGCAAGTGCCGCGTAATCGATTCCGGCATCGGCCATCGCCGCTGCAGCAACGGGATGGCTGGTAAAGACGAACGCCTTCGACGGATGCCGCCATTCTGATGTCGTCAGCGGCGTCTCTAGGTTGATCGACGCAATATCGGCGTCCCGGAAGAGCGGCGAAACCGAGTCGAGCAATCGGTTATGAGAATCTCGGCGGTCGCCCGGTTGTAACCGGTAATAAAATCGAAGCGGGTCGTCTCTCGGTTCGTAGTACCGCCGTCCAAACATCACGTCTCCGCCGAATGTTAAATTGACCGACTCCTCCCCCGAATCCAGCGTGATGGTCCTCGTCGACCCTGGTGCAATTGCCCTTGTGACTGAGCTGTACTCCGGGTGGTCGAAGCGAACATAAGCTGGGAAACTACCGAAGGAGAGATCGTACGTTCCGTCGGCGTCGGTTGTAGATCGTGCAATTTTGTTGCCATTTCGATAGGCGGTCACCGACGCGTCCGATAGCGGGTCACCACCTGTGGTGACGGTCCCGGTGGCTGGCGGCTCGTCGCCAGCGGTGCCTGAAACCGTTTGTCGAAGTTGCTGAGAACAGCCAGCGAGAGAGGTCATCCCAGCGGCTGTGAGTCCCAGTACCTTCCGTCTCTTCAATCTAATTGATATATCGTTTCTACATATTTGACATCAACGATATATCGGAGACGTTGTTCGTTATTGGATGTCAACACTGGATCAGCGGCCGGTGTTTATACGCTGAACAGGCGCAATACCACGGCGTTCACGCCGTGGATACGCACCGTCACTTGGGAGAGAATCCACGTTCGACAGCACTCTGAGTTTCGCAATACCGACGTTTAAGTGACAGGCAACCATATTAGTAGATAGGAATCAGTCGGAACGGAGCGGATTCCGACCCGTCCTTCGGAGGTGGCCTGTCCACCCATCTAATGAGACAGTATCCGAGAGAGCGGGCGGTGAACGTCACATCCTCGAAGGGTGTGCCCACGTGCCGACTGCTCAAAGCGAGTCAGACGATACCCCCGAGTCTGCTGACGCCTGCTGGCGTCCCCGTGGCAAAAACAACATCGGGACGCAGTACACGGTTGAGGATAGGGGTAACGGCAGTTTGGCACTGCCAGCAGTCCACCAGTCCGATACTGTGGGACTACCCGCGCCCGAAAGGGCTGGTAGTCCGGTGATTGGGCTGCGAACCTGAAACTCCCACCGCTCGGGATTCCTCCGCGTTTACGCGGAGGAGGATGTCAATGTTCTCTCGGTGGGTCGTATCGTCATCCATCGGTTATGATGAGTCCAGCACACGTGTAAGCATGTTGAACTCGTGCGTGATCTCTAGTGGAAGCGGCACCCTTTGTAGTATATATCGGAGTGGTGACCAAGATTTTGCTGAGTACATTCTTTATTCAGCAGCGCTTCAAATTCATATCAGAGATTGGAAAATTCAATTCAGCGCCTCGACGACGGTAGCCAGTACTCTGCAGATGTGTGCCTACTAGTCGGTTCTAGATTTGGAACGCCGTTTCCATTCTCTCACTGTGCGGTCACCACAGTTGAGGACTACTAGTAGTTTCGCTCCGATGACGCAGCAGATATGTACCGGCTATCTGCCAGAAATAGCGCGACCGATATAGAGAATTCATGCAACAAAGCCTCAAACAAACCATACTGGATTTCAGTTAGCTGTTGCTGCAGACTGCGCCGAATACTCTGAAACCCGCCTCAATCAGTCGATTCAGAAGAACACTCATATTGCACTCCAATTATGAACCAGATATGTGGGCGTGGTGCTGATACCGTGAGGTGTTGCCAGTGTTAGTTGCAGCCGGGATTACCGCGCTGGGACTCCTGTCGGTCGGAACGATCACCCAGCTGTTCGGGTACCGGATGGGAGGGACTATTGCGATTCCCGTGCTGGCAGTCTATACCCTCAAGAACGTCTGGATGCTTCCGATTTTCGTACTGAGTACGATCGTCGCCTATCTCGGACTCTGGGTTGTGAAGCAGCGAACGCTACTTTACGGACGCGACGAGTTACTCGTCGCAATGGGGCTTGGCAGCGGCGTTCCGCTTTTCCTACTCGTGGGACTTGGTGCGCTGATCCCGGAGTCGCTCCGCTCGGTCGTGTTCATCGGCAGCATTCTCCCTGGCCTCGCAGCGTACAATTATCATCAACTCAAACCAGAATACCGCATTCCTGACCTGCTCACCGGCACGGGTCTCTACGTCGGCTTGGTCGCCTGTGGCTGGCTGCTCATCACACCCGAGTTGGCCACGACACTTGGCGAAATGACGCCGCCGGCGCTATACACGACGACAACAGATGTCGCGGTCTACAAGAACGCGGCACTCGACACCGACCTCGAACCGACAATTCTCGCTCGACCGGTGGCAGTCGCGCTCTTTCTACTCGGCCTTCTGATTTCCGAACGCGTCCGTGGCCGCTACGGCCTCCGAATTGGATTGATTGCCCTCCCGTTGCTAGCCATTTACGCACTGGCGAGCAAGTGGCTCGTCGTGCTGTACGCGGTGCTGCTCGGGTTCTCCTTCGGACTCCTCTATCTCGTCCACTACGTCACCCTCCTATACGGACGCGTTCTGATCTCGATCACGACAGCCTTCGCGCTGATCGCGGCTGTTCCCATCACGCTGTTCTTTCCGATTACGCGCGGATTGTCGGCGTACTTCGTCGCAATCCTCGCCGGGATCGGCGCGTACAACTGGCACGTTGCCCCTGGGCCCAAACGTAAGCTCTTCGTCCCGCTACAACTCGGCACCTTCGCGGTGATGCTGCTGATCGCTCGGGCGACCGGACGCATCCTCCCACGTGGGTTCCCACAGCAGTTCGGGCTCCCGCAGGTCGTCGCAATTGTCCTCGTCGCGCTCGTCTGTCTTGTGATAGTAGAGTATCACACGGTCTATCAACCATCACATGAGAACGTGTTCGAGTCGTCGATTCTCTCGGGTGGCGATCGAGAATGAACGAACAGGGCATGTTCGAGGTCGTGTGGAGCGAGGAGGGGTGGTTCTGGCGGCTCTGTGACGCCGAGGTCTGTCTGGCGGTCGGAGCAGACCGATACGAATGTTCACAAGCGGCACGGCAGCATATCGACCGGGTTCGCGACGCTGCGGCGGAGCTCGAATCGCTCGATTCCGACGAGTTCGAGTATGTCGAGTCACCCTCGGACGACGACCGACCAACCCTCCGAGTTCGCGGTGACGACTCGAACGACATCTTCGATTGGGCGCTTGAAGCCGATGGCGAGATACTCGCCGTTCCGAACTTCACCTACACCGTCCGAGCGAACGCCCGCGAGGCGATGCGGCGGTTCCGCCATCTTGCAACAGGTGCAATTCCAGTGTACCTCGTCGGGACAGAGGACGAAGATGTCGAATTCGATCCGTTCGAAGTCGGAGTGTCAACCGTCCGTAGTGCCCTCTCGCTGTTATCTCGAGGGCGAGAACACCGGCAGTACCTCCGGAATATCGACACCCGGATCGTGGTTTCGGGCATCCGCGGGAAGTCCTCAACGGTCAAGCGTCTTGACGACGTGTTCCGGCGGCGAGGCTACGACACCCTAACGAAGATTACTGGCAACCATCCACTGTTGATCCGCAACGGGGACGTCATCCCTATCGAACGGACAGGGCCGTACACGACGTTGTACGAGAATATCAACGTCCTTCGGGAGTTCGGCCCGCAACTGGAGTCGTACACGCCAGAGGATATCGGCATCTTCGAGAACCAGGGAATCACCGAATATACGACTCGCCTGATCAACAAACGGTTCATCAAGCCACATGTCGTCGTCATTGCGAACGTCCGACAGGATCATCAGGACACGCTGGGCAAGACCGTCCGCGACCTCGCACGGGCGTTCGCGCGGACGATCCCATCCGGAACGAAGGTCGTCAACGGCGAGCAAAACCCCGTCCTCGCCGAGTACATGCGCAAGGAGATCGAACAGCAGGGCGGTGAGATGCGACAGGTCACGATCCCGGACGACCAACAGGGTCGGATCGGTGCCGAGACGGTCTACGCTGTCAACGACGTGCTTCGCTGGTTAGATATGGAGTCGGTGCCGGAGGAACAACTGAACGCGTATCTGGACGCTATCCAGCCACGCTGGATTCGGCTTCCGGGTGGGCGCATATTCAATGGCGCCGAGATCAACGACATCGAGAGTACGGAGGCGATCCGGCAGTCATTGGCCGGTGATAAGCACGTCCTGCCGTTCGTCTACTTGCGCCCCGACCGGCGGAGCCGAACCGCCTCCTTCGCGAAATACCTGAACACGCTGGCCGAGCGCGACCTAATCGAGCGGGCCCGTGCGGGTGGCGCGTTCACAAGTGTCTTCGCGTCGAACGTTGATGTGCCGGTGACCGAACACGATCGTGACGAAGACGCCGGCGCGGTACTCAACGATATGCTTGAACAGGGGTATCCGGTGTTGACGATGGGGAATACGGTTGACGACTTCATGCGAGATTTGGACGACGAGATCGAAACACGAGCTAAAAAAGCCGCTGTCGATACAGCCGATTGACAATGCACATACTTCGCTGTTGTTCTGTCCTCGATAGATTCGGGCAATTACAACTCCCAAAAGAAAAGGTTTTTAACTAGTCTCGAGGCTCTATTCTATTCCACAACCGATCATTTCGTCAATTCACGGTTCTGGAGTCTACGGATAGTTCGTCCGAAAGCACGTGATCTGTCTTGGTAGATCCCTCACTCACCCACAGGCAGAGCACCAGATTCCGCGACGAACCGATGTGAACTACCCCACCCTACCGCTCGCCTGACTGCTCGCGCTTGAGGGAGGGGCTTCCTGTTTCCACGACGCGCTTTGCAGATACGGACGTATCCACAGGGAGCGCAGTCTCCACAGGCGTTGACGAATCGCTCTGCGATTCGTTCGCCAACCAGAAGTCTTTGATTTCTGGTGACGTTGATTCGGAGCGCCCCGCTCCTAACCGCTTCCTGCCGCGAGAAAGAATGTTCCACGCCGCGTTCGCATCTCTATCTGCCTCAAACCCGCAGGCAGGACAGGAGTGTTCGCGCACCCACAGCGGTTTCTCGGTCGAAACGCCGCAGGACGCGCACT
>Ga0207714_1002360_pt1 | contig 11452 bp, 6 predicted proteins | sample PonA232FremontCA_2_FD_187270 | JGI IMG/M metagenome (GOLD analysis project Ga0207714, IMG submission 187270) | Marine sediment microbial community from Fremont, CA, USA - Pond A23 Sediment 2 (SPAdes) | ecosystem: Environmental > Aquatic > Marine > Unclassified | place: USA: Fremont, California... | reverse complement strand
CTCCTCGGTACTGAGCCGGGCAATCATCACCAGGAAGAAGAGGACGGCCACAATCCCTCCCAAGACAACAATCAGTGCAATGGTCATGGCGTCGGTGCATGAAGAAGAGGAGGTAGGACGGGACCATGTACCCTAACTCCTAATCTCTGTCTCAGTTTGCAGGCACCGCGTCCGGGAAGACGATTTCAGAGTGGTCCCCGACGCCTGAACTTGTCTCTTTGGTGCCTAGAGGCGGGTCGGGGGGTTTACCGTGCGTGAAACGGCTCTTCGAATATCGCCGATAGACGTGCCTCCTTCGCTACTAAACGGCCCTCCACAAAGGGCCACAGAATGATCGTCGATTTGGTCGAGGAGGTCGAAGAGCGAGCCGAAGACACTGCGGCGGTGTCCGAAGAACAATCCACCACCAGCGAGGAGATCGCCCGGAGCATGCAATCGATGTCGACGGCGGCCCGAGAGTCAGCAGCAGGCGTCCCCCAGGTGTCCGGCTCCGCCGAAGGGGCCAGCAGTTTGACCTCGAGGCCGAGTCGGTTCAGAAGCAAGAAACAGCCTCCCGGACCGACGTCTCAGGAGCGCGCCTCGAATCCTGAGGGCGACGGTGCACCACGCGACGCTCTGCCCACGCTGTTCTACGTGCGGCGCATGATTTAAACGCCGCCCCGATCGCCTGTATCCACGTCCCGCCGCCGGACTTCGTTTGCATCCGGGTTTCTAGATCGTAGGTGCCGATGTCCTCCTCGGTGCAGGTGTCCAACACCTGAAGGGTATGGGGGACGACAACAGATTGGGGACAGTTGGAGCGGATGTAGGCAATTTAGGGGGCCGGAAAGAACCGTTCCGAAAGCAGGCCCCCTCGTGCGAGTGCACGCTCTACGAATGCGCACTGCCCGCGGCCTCAACGTCGACCCCTGTGACCTCGAACCGCGCGCCCCCCGCCTCGCTTTGGGTGGCCGAGAGGCTCCACCCGTGCGCCTTCGCGATGGACTCCACGATGGAAAGGCCCAGCCCCGTCCCCTCGTCACTGGAGGAATAGCCCGCCTCGAACACCGCCTCGGGGTCGTCCCCGGGAAAGCCCGCGCCATCGTCCGCCACGTAAAACCCATCACTCAGTGCGCCGACGCACACGGTTACGGTGTCTCCTCCGTGCTCGATGGCGTTGCGGAACAGATTCTCCAGCAATCGCCGGACCCGCTCCGCGCTGCACCGAAGCCGGCACGCCCCCTCGAGCTGGAGGGTTGCCCCTTCGGCGCCGCCTTTGTCTGCACCGTTCTGGTCTGCACCGTTCTGGTCCGTACCGACCTGGGCCCAGCTCGCCTCGGCCATGGCCGCCAGGCCGTGCGTCGAGAGCTCCTCCGGACCGATGTCCTGCCCGCCCCAGGTCAGGGTCAGCACGTCCTCGATAATCTCGTCCATGCGGCCCAGGGATCGGTCCACCGCCGCCAGGTGACTCCGGGCCTCCTCCGGGGCCTCTCCCGGGGCCCGCTCCTCACGGGCCAGACGGAGGCGTCCCGTCGCCACGTTCAGCGGGTTCCGGAGGTCGTGGGCCACCAGGCCCGCGAAGCGATCGAGCCGGGCGTTCTGGCGCTTGAGTTGGGCCTTGGCGCGGCGCTGCCCCAGCTCGTAGCTGGCCCACTGCGCCATCAGCTCCACAAAGACGCGCTCCCGGCCGGCAAATGCCTGTTCTCGGGCCTCTTCGGCCGCGAAGCAAAACGTGCCGTAGAGCTCCCCCTCTACAATGATCTGCGCCCCAACGTACGCCCCGAGTTCAAACGTCTGGTGCGCCGGGTCGCCGGCCCAGCCCTCGGCGACGGCGTCCTGCACGACCAGCGAGCGTTCTTCCTCAATCGTATTCCGGCAGTACGACCGGGACAACGGGCAGCTCTCCCCCGCCTGAAGAAGTGGATGGGTGCCCGAGGCGAATACGATCTCCTGCGTCTCGTCGGTAATGCGCGTCAGAAAGCCGTACGGGAGCCCCAGGTGCTCGCGCCCCAGGTCGATGAGGCGATGTGCCTTCTCTTCGAAGCCTGCCTTCCGATCGGCCGCGATGCGGTACATCGACCGCAGCGCCTCCTGCTCCTGTTCGAGAACGTGCTCCCGCGCCTTTCGCTCGGTGATGTCCTGGAACGTGCCCCGGACGCTGGTGACCGCTCCCGCTTCGATCTGGGGCGTCCCGCGGGCCCGCACCCACCGCCCCTCTTTCTGCTCGTGCCCGACCGGCAACGCCTCCCCTCCGAGCCGCAACTCTCGATCGAAGGGCACTTCCTCCTCAATGGCCCGCTCGATCATCCCTTGAATGACAGGCTGGTCTTCGGGATGGTAAAACGCGACCGCCTCCTCTGCGGTCGGCTCGTAGCCCTGCGGGAGGCCGTGGATCTCTCGCACCTGCCGGGTCCAGAAGACCTCCCCGGACGAGACCTCGTACTCCCACGCGCCGATGTTGGCGAGATTTTGCGCCCGCCTGAACAGATCGTTCTGGCGCTCCAGCCGCTCGCGGGCGTCGAGTTGGTTCCAAATAACCACCCCCTCCACGCAGGCGACGGTCGCCAGCCCCCCGACCGTGGGCAGCGCCTCGGCGGCACGGACGGGACCGAACGCCGCCCCCGCCGTGCCGGCCAGCAGCCCACTCCCCAAAAACCACCAGACGGGCCTCATGGATTGGGCCCCGGTTGCGACGGCAAACGGAAGAATGCCGTAGAGGAGCACAAGTCCCATGTCGTAGCTCCCGGCGAACCCGTTAAGCGTGGCCACCGAGCAGTACCACGCCATGAGAATGTAGCATGCCCCCCGTGCCCACCCTCCAACCCGGCGCCGGACCGCATCCGACACGTAGGACGCCCCGACCAGTCCGACGAGGAGAGCCGACAGCCCAAGGCGGGCCCACATCGGGTCGGTCGCTTGGGGATCGGGGGCCGCGAGAAGGACGCCAAACACTGGCACCATCACGGCCCCTAGAAGGCCGAGCAGGCGGTAGGTCTGCACGTCCGACTGCCGCTCGCCGGACAGCTCCTCCCCCTCGGGCCGAAGGATTGAGAACGGGGGCCAGGCCAGGTCGCTCATGACAAAAATCTGTCAGTGAGGGCATGTGCCATCGAACGAGCGGCCTCTCCGGGCGGGAAGGCCCCCAAGCGGAAAAGCGTGCGCATTTGCGCTCTCCGCCGGCCCTGCTGCCCTCAATCTGCCAAGGGCACTACACGTCATGTGCTCGGGATGTCGCATTGCGCAGAGGGCACCGTCGTGTCGAAAAGGCCGTCACGCTGAAGGTGCCTCCGTCATAGGGCAATAATCATGCGAGAGTGACCTTCCGGCTACTGCGTAGGCACCATCGTCGCCGGCCCGTGGCACCGCCTGTGGCGGGAGCGGGTCCGCCCGGCACGGGTCGTTTCTATACGCCCGCTGCACGAGAACGAGACTGGGGCGGGAAAACCGGACGGGGGAGCATGCCCGGCATGCGGGGAGGGCCTCCGGGAGCGCCCTGCGCCAGCCCCCGGCCCCGTCGGCCCGCCTTCCTTTCGGGGGCTGCCGGACGCTGTCCAGACACCGCTCCTGCGGCTCTTCCCTACACCATCGGCGTCTCTCGTCGCTTCGCTCACGCGAGGCAGCCCCCATTCGGTCTGAGGAGGACATTTTCTCACCAGACGGCAACGTTCACGTTGGAGAAATGCCCGGAGGGGAACGAGGCGGTCGCCACGCGCTGCAACCGTACCGTCTGAACGCAGCACTCAACGGGCCCCATCGCGGCCCTCCGTTGTTCTCAGTCGTCACCGCTTCCGAGCCCGTGTTTCAAACGCTTCTGGTTGCCCACGACTTCTCCCCCTCCTCCAACCGCGCCCTGGCCCACGCGGTGGACATTGCCGCCCGGACCGGAGCGGCCCTCCATCTGATGTACGTAGACCGGACGGCCGAGGGCGTGCTGTTTGAGGGCGGAAAGGCGCCCCCGGACGACGAGCTGCAGGACCGGTTCGAGGAACGGTGCCACGCGTCGCTTGCCCCGCACGACCGTTCCCCGGCCGAGGACCGAGTCGTGTGCCACGCGGTGCGGGGCGTGTCCCCGGCGCCCCTGCTGGTGGAGAAGGCCGAAGAGATTGACGCCGACCTCATCGTGACCGGGACCGAGGGACGCCGCGGCGCCCGGCGGCTTATCGTCGGCAGCGTGGCGGAGGAGGTGCTCCGCACGGCGCCCTGCCCGGCCCTAACGGTCCGGCAACGAGAAGACGGCGGGGCGTCCGGGTCCACGGGCGAGGCGGAGGACGCCTCCGGCTCTGCGGATGAGGCCCCCCGCTCTGCGGTGGAGCAGATCGTCGCACCGGTCGACTTTTCCGATCTCACGGAGGTAGCCCTGCGGCACGTGGCCCGGCTCGCGCCCCTCTACGACGTCCCGGTGAGGTTGGTGCACGTCGTGGAGGACCCGACCATGCCGTCCGTCTACGAGGTGAACGCCTCCGCGGTGCGGGCCCGCGCGGCCGAGGAACGGGCGGAGGAGGCGCTCCAGTCGCTGGGGGAGCCGATCGAAGAGACGGGCGTGTCGGTGTCCTATCTCGTCCACCGCGGGCAGACAACCAGCACCGTCGTGGAGGCCACGGGCCACCGGGACACCCTGACCGTAATGGGCACGAAGGGGCTGTCCGGTCTGCGCCGCGTCATGCTCGGAAGCGTGACCGAGGCCGTCATCCGGGCGTCCGACGGGCCCGTTCTGGCGGTGCGCGCCTCCGCCGACGGGGCGTCTTCGGCGGACGAGTAGGGCCATGGCGTTCCAGGCCAAGGCCCGTTCCAATGCATGCCGCGAGGCCCGCGGCCAGCCGGTCAACATCTAGCGCCGCGTCTGCCCCATTCGGCAACGAGCACCGCATTGCCGGACCGCACCGTTTGGGGGGGGATCAATCCGAGAACGATTCCGCCACCGGCAGGTCCAGAAGAAACCGGGTGTAGAGGACCGTCTCCTTCGAAAACTCCTCCGTCACGGCCTCCAGGCTCGGCCTCGAAGCGTCTTTCACCCAGGCCCTCCACGCCGGATGCTCGGCGCACGTCTCCCAGTCGCGCGTCGCATGGGTTGCGCTGATCCCTGCGAGCTCCGGGGCCATCGTTTTCGTCAACAGACTCGCCACTCGGGCCGCATGCACGCCCCGATCCTCCGCCACGGTGCTGCCGCGGCGCTGCGTCGCGGCGTCGGCCAGGGGCTCAGGGAGATGCAGCGTCTCGGCCGCCCACGCTGCGGCCTCAACGTGATCGCACCCGAAGGCCGCCTGCTCCATGACCTGCGGATCCGCGTTCCCGTATCCCTGGTCCGGTCGGTCCTGGCTGTAGAGGGCGGCCGCCTTCTCCGGGTAGCTGTGGAGCAGCACGAGTTTGCCCAGGTCGCAGATGAGTCCCTGGGCGAATCCCTTCCACTCGAAGGAGGCCCACATCGGGGCGGATTGCGTCGGGGAGGCCTCCTCCGCGGAGGGCTCCGGCTGGTCCCGAGGCGGGGGGTCCCGGGAGGGGTCGGGCGTCCCGTTCGACGGGTCGTCCCCGCCCGGCGGCTCGCCCCCGCCCGAGGCCCCGCGCAACAGCCGTTGGGTGAGGGCGGCCGTCGCTTCGCTGTGGTAGATGAGGCGGGTCAGTTGCGGGCCCGCCGGCCCGTCTCGAAGGGGGCGCCACCTTCGCATGCTCAGCTCAACGACCAGCCCCGCCGCCGTGACCGGACCGATCATTTGAACGGCCGGGTCCAGCTCGCCGATCGGCCGTCGAAGATGGCTGTTGATGCGGCGTAGGATCCCGCTCTCAAGCCGGGGGTCGCAGTCTACCGCCGCGGAAACGGCCTCCGCGCCGGCGAAGCCTGACTCGTGGAGAGGCCCCAGAACTTCAGGAAGCGCCCAGGGAAGCGGGGGCACCTGCAAGTCGGAATCGTTTTCAATCACGCTGGGAAACTCGGCGTTGTCCATCGGTCAGGGAAGAGGCAACCCAGACGGCTGCCGGTCAACGAAACCTGCTTTCCGTCGGAACAGGTCCAACCCGGGCAGGCCCGGCCGGCACGGGCCCAAGACTGTGCCCCAGTGCGTTGAGGGATCTGCTCACACGGCCACCAGACAACGCGCACACCCTCCTCACGCGAAAATGCGTCTTTCCGGCACCGGACTGGAATTCCACCTTGGCAAAGAGGTCACTTGAGGTCAGGCGTAGTGATCTGGAACGGCCCGTGTGAGTTCTCCCGAAGAGAGAAAATCGCGTCACGGTTTCCGCTCCCGAAGTGCGTCCGTCTAAAAGATGCAGGGACTGAGAAGCAGGGACTCTTGTACGTCATCCAGAAAAAGCCCTCTCACGCTCAAGGCGTTTGCCCTCGACGTGCTGGATCGATGAAGAGGGGGAGGCGTGCCCGATGACGTGAACGCCGCTGGGAGGGGCGGGCCAGCGGCTGTAGCCCCTACGGGCGCGGCAGGCGCTGCCTCCGGGAGGAGACCCTGCCGGGCCGGACTGATCCTGCGTCTTCCCTGCCTCGCCGTCTGGACGGAGGTCCCTCCCCTGCCGGACAGTCCACCCCGCGCAGCCCTGCGCCGGCGGCCCCTAGCCTTTCCGAGCACGCGTGCCTGGATCGAGCCCCAGCTTCTCGGTTCGGCCTGTGGACATTTAGAGCGTCCCAACGGATAGAGCGTCCCAACGGAACGACCAGGCCCTCTGGTCCCCGCTTCCGGTGTGCGACGACGCGGCTCGTCCCCGGCTCACTGTCGCATCACGCCGCGTCTGACCACCGCGAGACCGCATCTGTCCGGGGGCGCCTGTCCTCGGTGGTGTGTGCCGGCCCGGTCCCGTCGTCCCGGCTGGAGTCTTTCGTCCGGGCCTGCCGTCTTCGTCGCTGGTGGGTTTCAATCTGGCGGTTGCGGCTCGACGATCGTGGGGGGCGCCTCCCCTGAGGACCAGGCACGCCGTGCCAGCGGCGGCGATCACGACCAGTGCAATGGCGATCTCAGTCCACATTTCGTCGAGGGATGCTGGGGTTCACAAATCGCGCAGGGATGGGCTGGCGGCCCTCGCGGTTCTCCCGGTGGCCCCCCGTTTCCCCGCCAGAAGCAGCGGTAGCCCCCACCTTCGAGAGTGGGTCTCCCTGTCGCGCACGTCGCTTTTGCCGATCCGAGGCTCCCGGGAAGGGCGGTAGCAGGAAGTTTAGGGAGACCCTCAGGCCCTCAACGCTGTCGCCGAAGAGATTACAGCGGGGCGCATTCTGGCCGATCGCAACCGACGATCTACCAACTGGTCTCGGGAATGGGCCGCTGGGAAGACCACACGGTTGGGACGCCGCCAGCGCCCGCCCCTCCTGTGCAGAAGTGCAGCGTCGCGGGCCACATTCCCGGGAGACGCTGCCCCAAATGCCCCGCCTTAGCCCTACGTTCATCGTGCTGGGGGGCACTTTTTGGCTTCTGGTCGGTTGGCCGTTCAAATACTTGGGGCCGCTGGGCGAAAGTCGAAGTGAGGCAGCCAGGCGCCCAAGTGGACCGGGGGACCTGGCGGGCCCTCCGAGTCCTTGTCGCGTCCGCTCCCTGTACCCATAGGCGCTTCGCATCATTCGCCAAATTACCCGTCCCCGTCGCGAATCGGAGTCTCGGTTGCAGCGCGGCCTTCTGATTCTGGGCATTCTGCTGATTTCGCTCAACCTGCGCCCGGCGCTTGCGAGCGTGGGCCCGCTCGTGGAGAGCATTCGCGGGGCCACGGGCCTCTCCAACGCGGCCCTCGGCCTGCTCACGACGCTGCCGCTTCTGGCGTTCGGGATTGTCTCGGCGCTCACGCCGTTGGCGACGCGGCGGCTGGGCACCGAGGGGGCACTGGCCGCGGCGCTCTCGCTCGTCGCGGCCGGGACGCTTGCGCGAGCGGCCCCCTCAACGGCACTCCTCTTCGGGGGCACGGTGCTCTTTGGGGTGGGCATCGCGCTGGGCAACGTGCTCCTGCCCTCGCTCGTGAAGCGGGACTTTCCGGAGCACTCCGGCGTGATGACCAGCCTCTATTCGAGCGGGATCGGGGCGGGCGCGGCGATTGGGGCGGGGACGACCGTCCCGCTGGCCGGGGCGCTCGGCTGGCGGGGCGCTTTGGGGGCGTGGGCCGTGCCGGCGGTCGCGGCTCTCCTGGTGTGGCTGCCCCAGCTCCGAGCCGGTGCGCCCGCCCGTGCGTCCTACGACATCGGGGCCTCGCTTCGGGCCCTTGCACGCTCGTCCCTGGCGTGGCAGGTGGCCCTCTTCATGGGCCTTCAGTCGCTCACGTTCTACGTCGCCCTCGCCTGGCTGCCCGGCTTCCTGCAGGCGCGGGGCTTCGACCCGGCCGCCGCGGGCGGGCTGCTTGCGCTCTCGCAGGTGATGGGGGTGGCCGGTTCGGCGGTCGTGCCGACGTGGGCCGCGCGACGGGCGGACCAGCGGCGCACCATCTGCCTGCTCGCGCTCGTGGAGGGGACCGCGCTGGCCGGGCTGGCGTGGCCGGGGGCGCCGCTGGCCTCCCTGTGGGTCTCGGTCCTCGGCTTCGTCCTGGGCGGTACGTTCGGGCTGGCGCTGCTTCTGCTCGTCCTGCGGGCCGCCGATGCCGAGACGGCAACCGAGCTGTCGGGCATGGCGCAGTCGGTCGGCTACCTCGTGGCGGCGGCCGGGCCGGCGGTCTTTGGCTTGCTGCACGACCTGACGGGTGGGTGGGCGGCCCCCCTCGCCCTCCTGGCGTTTGCCCTCGTGGCAAAGACGGCCGTGGGCCTGCGTGCGGGGCGGCCCGGCCAGATCCGTCCGGACAGGTAAGGAAGAGCGTATGCCGCCCTGCGCGGGCTGGGGCCCGGGCCGTCACGGCCGCCTCCCGGGGCCGACGCCGTCCCGTGGTCACGCCTGCGGCTCGTCCTCCGCCGCGGACGCGGGGCTGGGCACCGGCGTCGGGTTGTCCTGGTCGTCCAGGGCCACGAGGGTAAACTGGCCGGTGCAGGCGAGCGTCCGGTCGTGCTCGTCCATCGGCTCGATGAACATGTCGACGCGGACGGTGAGGGACGTCGTGCCCGTGTCCGCGATCCGGGCGATCAGCTCGACGATCGTGCCCTCGGGCACGGGGTGCTTGTAGTCGATCTCGCTCGTGCGGACCGTCACGACCTTCGTCCGGCACCAGCGCGTCGCGCAGATGAAGGCGGCCTGGTCCATCCATTCCAGGGCCGTGCCGCCGAAGAGCGTGTGGTAGTGGTTCGTGTCACCGGGAAACACGGCGTGGACGATGCGCGTCTCCGCTGCCTCGTCGAGGACGGCGGCGGGACGCGAATCCGGCGAGGGGGACGGGGCCATGATCGAGGAGGGGGGTGCTTCTCAAAAGAGGGAGCTGAGAGCTGCCGGGCCTACGCCTCGCACGCCTTGCAGGCCAGCAGGTCGCGCGAGAAGCTCTGCGCCGCGTTCACGCCGTGCTGGTAGTAGAGGGACTTGACGCCCTTCTTCCAGGCCTCGACGTAGAGCCGGTTGATGTCCTTGACCGGCGTGGAGCCCGGGTCGATCGCCAGGTTGAGGGACTGCGACTGGTCGATGTGCTTCTGCCGCCCGGCGGCCTGGTCGATAATTGCCATCTGACTGATCTCGCTGAAGGTTTTGAAGACGTCCTTCTCCTCGTCGGACAGGAAGTCGAGGTGCTGCACCGACCCGTCGCGCAGCGCGATCTCGTCCCACACCGCGTCGGTGTCGCGGCCCTTCTCCTGCAGAAGCGCCTGCAAGTGCGGGTTCTTGTACGTGACCTTCATCTTCGCCCGGTCCTGCACGAAGTAGTTGCTCTTGATCGGCTCGATGGACGGGCTGACCTGTCCGAGGATGAAGCTGCTGGACTTGGTCGGCGCCACGGCCATCGTGGTGGCGTTGCGTCGCCCGTAGCCCTCCAGGGCCGGCGGCTCGCCGAAGCGATCGGCGAGCTCGGCGGACGCCGCGTAGGAGCGCTCCTTGATCGTTTTCGCGATCTCGGCCCCGGTCAGGCTGGCCTCCGCCGACTCGAACGGAATCCGGTTCGACTGCAGGTAGGAGTGCCAGCCCAGGATGCCGATCCCGATCGCCCGGTGGCGCTCCGCAAAGCGCACGGCCCGGTCCATGTGCGCCATCCCCGTGGCCCCGTCGATGAACTCCTGCATCACCGCGTCGAGGAACTGCGTCAGCGTCTCGACCGCGTCGGTGCCCTTCCACTCGTCGTAGTGCAGGGCGTTCATCGACGAGAGGCAACACACGAAGCTCTCGTCCGGGCCGCTCGGAAGCGCAATCTCTGAACAGTTAAACGTCAGAGCGCCCTGAGAGACAAACACAGACTCCTCGGTGTGGGTCGTCGGGCAGTAGACCGTTTCCTCGCCTACGTGCTCGATGTCGACTACCTCGTATGCCTGCTTGGTGTTGTCTCGGTAGGAGCGATCCTCAAGCTCAACGCCCTTCCGGCTGAGGAAACCGGTGTTACGCTCGATTTTTAGCCCTGCGGCCTTGTTGCCGACGATAAGCCGGTAGCAGTCCTGCGTCTCGTAAAGCTTCTTTCCGCCGTTTCCATCTGGGAGGAGCGCTTCATTCCCGTCGCGAAGAGAACGGATCTGAGCGCTCAGTCCCAAATTGTTGAAAAGAAGCTGCAGCTCTTGCAGGAAGTCCCGGTCGACGTCCGCGTAGGCAATCTGCAATGGATTGCCCTTGCTGTCGGAAACGTAAGCCGTGCCGTCGGCAATGAGAAGGCCGCGGATATACTCCCACACGGTTTCCTCGTCAGCCTCGTAAATCCACTCTGGCACCGTGCCCTTCTCGAAGCCAAGCTTCGTGAGGGCTCTGGTCTGAAGACGCCTCTTGCGGTCGTTCGAGTGGCCTACGTCGACCTCGCGCAGCTGTGGCGTTTCTCGGTCGCGCGTGAACGTACCGCCGTGCTGATTTGTGAGCTCGTACTCGTTGAACCCATGCCGATTGTAGATCCGGTCCATCTTCTCCTGGATCTCTTCGGCAAGGTCGAAGTCCTTCTCCCAGATGTCGACAAACTTTTCGTCGCCAGCCTGGGTGCCGTCGGACTGCCACATCCCGAGGATAAATGCCTCGTCTGGGCAGTGCCGGTCGCCGAAGAGGCCCTTCTGCCTCTGGATCACAATCCGGTCACCGACCTCCACGTTCTGGGCCTCAGTCCGCTTGTACTCGCTTTTGCCTTGATACACAGGCATGCCATGGCGAGCGCTTACTTTTTGCTCTACGCCGTTTCCGAGCGTGATTTTGTACACCTCGGCGCTGGTCTTGCGCAGCTTCATGCGGCTTGAGCCAATCGCTTCCTCTCCGTCAAAGAGAGTAAGCTCGCCGCCCTCTTCCCAGAGGGCTTCGGCCCGTTTGTAGCCACGGTCTGTGACCACGCGCTGGTCGCCGGTCAGGCACAAGTTGCTGGCGTGGATGTCGTAGCCCTTGTCCTTGTAGACCTGCGGGCGCCCGTCCTGCACGTTGCCGCGGAAGAGGATGTAGGGGATGCCGAGGTTCATCCGGCTCTCCACCAC
>Ga0207714_1002359_pt1 | contig 11454 bp, 9 predicted proteins | sample PonA232FremontCA_2_FD_187270 | JGI IMG/M metagenome (GOLD analysis project Ga0207714, IMG submission 187270) | Marine sediment microbial community from Fremont, CA, USA - Pond A23 Sediment 2 (SPAdes) | ecosystem: Environmental > Aquatic > Marine > Unclassified | place: USA: Fremont, California... | reverse complement strand
GCGCGCTGGAGGTGGCGGACATCTCCAGCAGCGACACGCTGACCTGGACGGTCGAGGCCGCGCCGAGCCACGGCAGCCTGAGAAGGATCGACGGCAAATCGCTCAACACCAACGGCAGCAATTCGCCCTTCACCCTGGGCACGTCGCCGAGCTATTCGCCCAATCCGGACGTCAACGGCTCGGACAGCTTCGACGTGAAAATCGCGGACACCGACCCTGGCACCAGCACGCCGACCCTCACGGTCAACGTCACGATCGATGCGGTAAACGACGCGCCCTCGATTACGCTCGGCAGCGATCAGACCGTGGGCAACGATACGAGCGGGCAGACGGTTGGCGGGTTCGCGAGCGGCTTCGATCCCGGCCCGAACGAGAGCGGCCAGAGCGTGAGCGACTACACGGTCACCAACGACAAGACCCCCCTGTTCGCCAGCCAGCCCGACATTGCCAACAATGGCGACCTTACCTACACGCCGGCCGACAATGTTCAAGGAACGGCGACGGTCGACGTGCAGGTGGTGGACGACGGCGGTACGTCGAACGGCGGCAGCGACACCTCGGCCACCGAGAGCTTCGATATCACGCTGGACAACAAGGCACCGAGCGTCGCCGGCGCCAGCGTGGACGGTGATACGCTGACCGTGGACTTGAGCGAGGCGATGGCGACGGGCACCGGCGCCACGCCGTCCGGCGGGGACTTTACGGTTGACGTCGGCGGTAGCGCGGTGAGCGTGAGCGGCGTCACCTACACCGATCCAACGACGCTTGAACTCACGCTGGACAGCGCGGTTTCCGAGGGCGACAGCGTCAGCCTGGCTTACAGCCAAGGCACGGCGATTCCGGCGGACCCGGCTGGACTTCAACTCGCCGGGTTTACGGGGCAGAGCGTAACCAACGACACCACGGTGCCCTCGCCGCCGCCCCCGCCGCCGACCGGGGGCGGCGGCACCGACGGCGACGGCGGTTCCGGCGCGTCGGGCGGCGACAACGCTTCCGGCGGTGAAAGCGGTTCCGGCGCGTCGGGCGGCGACGGCGACACGGGCGGCGGCATCTTCGACGGCGACGACCAGTCCAGCGTGGACGAGAACACGGGCGTCGACACCGGCCTGAACCCGACCACCGACTTCGCCGACACCAGCGTGGACGGCGCGCCCGCGACCTCGGGCACCACCACCGATCGCGACACCGGCGAAAGCGTCCAGGTGACCACGATCGACCCGGTCAGCGGCGGGCAGCGCGAGGACGAGAACCCGCTGACCGAGGACGTCGACATCGAGACCGGCAACGGCGTGCGCGCGTCGATCTCGGAGAACACCGGCATGGTCGTCGCGCAGCGCGAGTCCAGCACGCGCGCCAACCTCTCGACGATCATCGACCGGCCCCCCGCCGACTCCGGCGATTCCGGTTCGGCCGGCGAGTCGGGTTCCTCCGGCGCGTCCGGCGGGAATGATGCAAGCGACGATGCCGACCGCGAGGCCTTCCTGGACGGTGTTATGCCCTCGGGCGGGTCCGGCGGCATCAGCGTGGTCGAGCTGACGCCCACGCGCCCGACCGGAGACGATGGCGATGGCGCCGACGATGGCGAGACGGGCGACGACGGTGGGGGCGACTCCGGCGGTGAACGCCGGATCACCATCGACGTCGGGCGCAACGACGGCAGTTCCGAGGGCGACGATCCGGACGAGACCGATCCGGGCAGCGGCGCGTCTGGCGGCGGCCGGCTTACCATCGTGGACCTGCGCAACCTCAGCGCGGACGACGGCGGCGACGCCCAAGGGGTGGACATCACCGGCTCGGGCAACGTCGTGGTGCGCGGCGGCGGCAGCTTCCAGGGCACCGAGGAGCTCGCCGACGACGGCATTCCCGACGTGGACAACGTGCTGGGCGACAACAGCGGGCAGACCCTGTTCTTCGGCCCCGGCGACGACACCATCCGCGCCCGCGGCGGCGACGACCACGTCAGCTCCGCCGGCGGCCGCGACCGGCTGTTCGGCGGCACCGGCGACGACACCGTGGTCGGCGGGGCCGGTCCCGACGCCCTCTACGGCGGCGTGGGGTCGGACAGCCTGAGCGGCGGCACCGGCGCGGACACGCTGATCGGCGGGCCGGGGGCGGACGTGCTCGACGGCGGCGCGGGGTTGGACGTCTATGCCGGAACCCTGGCCGAACTGGACGGTGACAGCGTGACCCTGGCTGTGGGCGATGGCCCGGATGCGAGCGGCACCCTGCGCATCGACGGCCGCAGCGACATCGCGCGCGCGGATCTCGATCTCGCCCCCGCGGCGGCCGGCGGCACGACCCTGACCATCCAACCGGCCGGCAGCGACGGGGACACGGCGAGCCTGATGCTGGCGCCCGAATCGCCCCTCGGGCCCACCCAGGTGTTGGACGCGACGGTCGAACAGCAGGACGGCGACACCCTGATCCAGCCGGTGCGCGCCGCGGCCGCGGGCGACGGTGAGGCCACCGACGGCGATCTCGCCAATGCGCTCTTCCTGGGCATTCAGGGCCGGTCGAACATCGCCGGCGGGGAGCAATTCTGGGCCGATCAGATCGCCCGGTACGGCCTGGAGACGGCGGCCACTTACATGCTGGAAGGCGCCCAGCGGATGAGCACGCCCAATCCGAACCGCTTCGAGGTGGGCGAGTCGGATATGGCGCAATTGAGCGCGAACCTACTGGGCGATCCGAACGCGCTCACGGACACAGTGGCCGCGGACGGCCTCGCCGGCGACGACATCGGGCACGTTGCGGCGGCGATGGCGGACACAGTCGAGGCGCTGTTCGCCACCGGCAATCCCGACCTGGCGGCCCGCATCGAGGCCATGAACGCGTTCCAGGACGCATTCGCCGCGGATCCAGCGGCGACGTGGCGGCTCGTGGACTCGACCCACAACCAGCGCACCCTGGCGCGCGAGGCGCTGGCGGACGTGGATGCCGACACGGACATCTCGGCGCTGCGCGGCGACCTCGCCCAGCAGATCGAAGATGCGTTCTAGGGCAAGATGCGATCAGGTTGGGTCACCTGATCGCTGAATCTTGCCCTATCTTCAAAGGATAGCGTGCGATTCAGCGATCCATCCGGATCGCATCGCACGCTAAGTGATTGGCATGCGCATGGATCGTCGCGTCCGCCGGCGCGGTGCGCGGGTGGACGCGGCGCGCCGGGCGCGTCATGTTGCGACCTCGTGGCGGCGGATGCGCGGCACGAGCGACGAGGCAAGGGGGGCGAATGAACTGCGATTGCGCGCGCGCTGCGGTCGTCGGGGCCGCGGTGCTTTGCGCCGGCGGCCCGGCGCTGGCCGGGGAGGCGTATCTTGGGGTCGCCGGCGGGGCGAGTCTGCGCGACGATTCGGGCGTCGAGAGCACGCCGTCGTTTTTCGTCGAGGACGCGCGTTACCAGACGGGCTGGGCGGCGCGCATCAATGCCGGGTATCGCGTTGCGGTGCCGGGCCTCGACCGGCTCGCGCTGCGTCCCGAGCTGGCGCTCGCCTACCGCCGGAACGAGATCGATCGGGGCCGGGGTGTGGCCGCGCCGACCGGCACCGGCGTCAACACCTTTAATGCCGGGGGCACGGTCCACGTCCTGCACGGCCTCGCCAACGTCTGGATCGATGCCGATTTGCCCGGTGTTGCGCTCACGCCCTACCTGGGCGGCGGCGCCGGGCCGGCGCGGGTCTGGGTGGACGATTTCCGCGCCGAAGGGAGCAATATGCCCATCGCCGACGATGCCGACACCGTGTTCGGCTATCAGCTCGGCGGCGGGGCGAGCTATCCCATCACCGAGACGCTCTCGGTCACCGCGGACTACCGCTACACCGCGCTGGACGCGACTGATATGGCCCACCCTGGGGGTCGCGAATTTGCCGTCGAGCTGGACGCGCACCAGATCAGCCTGGGCCTGCGCTACCGGTTCTGACGCGGCGGGCATGGGACGCGCTGTCCCGGCCCCGTATCCGCCGCTCGCGCGCGCCTGCCGGGCGGGTTAGGCTCGGTCGCCATTGGATTCATCGCCCGGGGAGCCGACATGTCCCAGCAGCCCGTGCGCATCCTCGCGCTCGCGGGGAGCACGCGCGAAGCCTCGCTGAACAAGAAGCTCGTCCGCATCGCCGCCGAGGGCGCCGAGTCGGCCGGGGCGCAGGCCACCTTCCTGGACCTGCGCGACTATCCGCTGCCGCTCTACGACGCGGATCTGGAGGCGCGCGAGGGCACGCCGGAGGCGGCGCACGCGCTCAAGGCTGCGTTCAAGGCGCATCAGGGGCTGCTGATCGCCGCGCCGGAGTATAACGGCTCGCTGCCCGCGGTGCTCAAGAACGCGATCGACTGGCTGACCCGCAAGACGGCCGACGAGCCCATGCTCGCCGCGTTCGACGGCAAGGTGGCCGGGCTGCTCTCCGCCTCGCCGGGCAAGCTGGGCGGCCTGCGCGGGCTGGCGCACCTGCAGCAGATCCTTGCCGGCATCGGCGTGACGGTGATTCCCGACCAGCACGCCATTCCGCGCGCGCCCAAGGCGTTCGACGACGCCGGCGGGCTTGCCGATCCGGCGGACACCGAGGCGGCACATCGCATCGGCGCCCGTGTCGCCGAGGTCACGCGCCGCCTGACCATGCCGCTGTAGCCGCGCGCGCTGGGCGCGTTCAGGTCTCGTCGCCGACCTCGACGCAGCGCGCCTTGCCCCGTTCCAGGGGCGGCAACTCGCGCGCCTTCACCCGCGCCAGATAGGGGGCCGCGCGCACGCAGGCCTTGCGCGTCTGGAACGTGATCTCGTCCAGCGAGACCACGGCGCGCTCGCCGCTGGCGAGCCAGAGAATCAGGACCACCGTGTACATGGGCCGCCTCCTTTGGGTGCGCCCGTCGCCACGTCCCGTCCCGTGCGGGGAGCATGCCACGCCGCTCGCGGGCGCGGAACCGGTTTGGTGGGTGCGCGCCGTCCGGCACGGCGTACCCTTTGCCCGGTTCAAGAAGATGCGCTCACGTGGTAAAAATCCCCGTGCGTCATGCACGTGCGCGCCGGTCGGGGGGGCCGATCCGGTGCGCATGCCAACGATCAGGGAGGCGAATATGACGGACGATCGGACAACGCTTCGCACAGGCCGGCGCCAGTTCCTTCAGGGCGCGGGCGTGGCCGGCGGTGCGCTCGCGCTGAGCGGGGTGATGCCCATGCGCGTGCGCGCGGCGCCACCCACCATCAAGGTCGGGCAGATCGCGCCCATGACCGGCTCGGCGGCCGAGTTCGGGCCGTTCTACCGCGACGGCGCGCAGCTCGCCATCGACCACATCAACGCCGCGGCGAAGGAGGTCTTCGGCGGTCCGATCATCTCCCAGCACATCACCGAGGACACCAACACCCTGCCCACGCCGGGCATCGAGTCGGCGCGCAAGCTGGTGGAATCGGACGGCGTGCCCGCGATCATCGGCGCGTGGTCGAGCGGTGTCACCGTGGCGACCTCGACCTCGGTGTCCATCCCCAACAACGTGCTGCAGATTTCCAACGGCTCGACCTCGCCGCTGATTTCGGTACTGCCCGAGGACCAGGACGCGGACATGCTCTTCCGCACCACGTCCTCGGACGCGCTGCAGGGCGTGGTCGCCGCGATGCTCGCCGCGGGCGAGGTCAAGGACGGCTACAAATACAAGACGGCCGCCACGATCTTCGTGAACAACCCCTACGGCCAGGGCCTGTCCAACGCCTTCGCCCGGTCGTTCCAGCTCCGCGGCGGCACGGTCCACGCGCAGGTGCCGCACCCCGAGGAGGTGCAGCCCACCTACAAGTCCCAGCTCGCCGTGGCGCTCAAGGACGAGCCGGATCTCGTGGTGGCGTGCAGCTATCCGGGCCACACCGCGACCTTCCTCAAGGAGGCCCGCGACGTCTTCGGCTTCACCAACTTCCAGTTCGTCGACGGCAACAAGTCGGACAAGGTGCTCAGCGCCGTGGGCGCCGAAGCGATTGCGGGCAAGATGGGGACCGCGCCCGGCGGCGGCCCGCAGATCCCGGCGTACAAGAACTTCGCCGAGCAGCTTAAGAAGAAGTTCGGCCACGACCGCGTGCCGCCGTTCACCGGCTCCGCCTACGACGCCGGCATGGTCATCGGTCTGGCCGCGGCGCGTGCCATCGCCATGAACGCCGGCGACATCAACGGCAAGACGCTGCGCGATCACCTGCGGCCCGTCGCCAACCCCGGCGGCCAGGAGATCGTGGGCGGCGACATGGACAGCATCGTCGCCGGCATGGAGGCCATCAAGAAGGGCGAGGACGTCAACTACACCGGCGCGGCCGGTGCCTGCGACTTCGACAAGAACGGCGACGTCAAGACGCCCATCGAGGTCTGGAACTTCACCGAGGGCGGCACCGAGTCGGCCACGATCGTCAACGCCACCGATATCCCGTCCGAATAACGCGTTCGCCTTGGCAGACTTTGGCCCGTGCCGGTCCCCGCCGGCACGGGCCTTTTTCGTGCTCGCCCCGTAGGCTGGCGCGATCGGCTCACGCCGTCTTGCCGGAGCGCCCCTGGTTGCCGAAGGCGACGCCGGCGACCACCGCCGCACCGCCCACCAGCACGTGCCAGGTCGGCTCGGTCATGCCCACGGCGATCAGCAGCAGGGCCGTGATCACCGGCACACCGTAGGCCAGGTTGCCCACCAGCCGCGGCGGGCCGTTGCGCACGCCGTCCGCCCAGGCGATGAAGGCGAGGCCGTAGGGACCCACCCCGATCAGGGCGCACACCGCCAGCGCCTTGAGGCCGAGCGGCCATACGGTTGCTTCCGTGCCGAGGTGCAGCACCGCGGCGATGACCGCGCCCGCTGCGAACAGCTTGGGAAAGGCCTCCTGGCCGATGTTTTCTCGCCGGCGCAGGGCCATGGAGTAGATCACCCAGGAACAGCCGCTGGCGATGCCCGCGGCGTAGCCGAGCGCGTGGGTCAGGGACAGGCCCGTGGTCAGGTCGCGTCCGATGAGGATGCCCGCGCCGGCGAAGGCGATCAGCGCGCCGCCGATCACCATGGGCCGCAGGCGCCCTTCGGCCTGGATTTCCATCGCGGCGACGAAAATCAGCGGCCAGATGTAGGTGATCAGTGTGACCTGGGTCGCCGGCGCTTGGCCCAGGCCCAGGAAGTAGAACGCGATCGCGCCGACCAGGCTGAAGCTCAGGACGGCGCCGTGGCGCAGACCCAGCGGTGCGCCGCGCACGCCGTGCCCGGCGCCCGGCTTGAGCATGGCCACGCGCAGCGTCTCCACCACGCTGGCGCAGATCAGCGCGATCGCCGTGGTCTGCAACGGCGGGACCGCGCTGCCGAGTTCGCGGATGAGGGGCAGCGCGCCCCAGAGGACGACGGCGAAAACCGCGCCCAGAATCGCCTGAAGTTCGCGGACGTTGACGCCCATTTGCCCGATACCCGCAAGCCGCCGCATGGTGCCGATCCCCCTTTTTGCCAGGAATTGCGCTGATGTTCGTCGCGCTTCACCCGGAGACATAGGGGGTGGAAGGCAATGACAAAAACGAATATGTATGATGTATCGGATCACAGAAATTGATGGGTTTGGGTGATGCGGCAGACGTTCGATCTGGCGCTGCTGCGCACGTTCACGACCGTGGTGGACAGCGGCGGTTTCACGGCCGCGGCGCGCCGGCTGAATGCGACGCAGTCCACGGTGAGCATGCAGATCCGGCGGCTGGAGAATGCGGTGGGGCGGCCGCTGTTGCGGCGCGACGGGCGCGAGGTGGCGCTCACGGCCGATGGCGAGCGCCTGCAGGGGCACGCGCGCCGGCTGCTCCAGCTCAACGACGAGGCCTGGCGCGATCTGGCGGGGCCGGAGGTGTCGGGGACGCTGCGCCTGGGGATTCCGGACGACTATGCGTTCTACATTCCGGAGATCGTGCGCGAATTCTCCGAGCAGTATCCGGGTGTGGACCTGCGCGTGCAGTGCGACCTGTCCGTCGCCCTGGTGGAGCTGGTGCGCGCCGGGGCGATCGACATGGCGCTGGTGACGCGCCAGCCCAACAGCCCCGGGGGCGAGGTGTTGCGCCGCGAGCGCCTGGTCTGGGTGGCGGCGCAGAACCACGCGCCGGAACAGCGTGACCCGTTGCCGCTGTCCTTATTTCCGCGCGAGGCCTGCATCTTCCGCGACAACGCCGTGCGCGCGCTGAACGCCGCGGGCCAGCCGTGGCGGGCGATCTATACCAGCAAGACGCTGAGCGGCCAGCAGGCCTTCGTGGGTGCGGGCCTGGCCGTGACCGTGCTCACGCCCAGCCAGGTGTCGCGTGACCTGCGCATCCTGGACGAGGGCGAGGCGGGCCTGCCGGCGCTGCCCTGGATCGAACTGGCGCTGCACCGCCAGCCCGGCCGGCCCACCGAGCCGGCGCGTCGGCTGACAGAGCTTTTCCGGCAGCGCCTGGGCATGGAGCAGGCGGCGGCGTGACGAAGGGGCATCCGCGAGCCGGGGAATTCTGGCGGTTTGGGTCCGGCAACGAAAAAGCCGGCCGCGATTCACGGGGTCGCGGCCGGCACACGAAAATTTGCCTTACAGCGGACTTGAAAGCGGCGGGTGACGGGGCGCCCTCACCCGCTCGCGCGCCGCCGTTCGAGGTAGCGGCTGACGACCGACTCCTCGGGAATCAGGCCCTGTGGCCGGAACAGGACGATGCCGCCCAGGAGGATCGCCACCAGCAGCCAGCGCAGGTAGGCGCTGCGCGCGGGCAGGTCGGGGTGGATTGCCGCCAGGGCGGGGTCCAGCGCCCCAGTGAGGAACGAGGTGCCGCTCCAAACGCCCCAGATGATGAACGCGCCCAGCATGGCGCCCTTGTTGTTGCCGCTGCCGCCCAGCATGAGCATCACCCAGACGATGAAGGTGGCGAACAGCGGGCGGAAGTGGGTGTAGTCGATGGTCACCGTGTAGTGGGCGTAGAGCCCGCCGGCGAGACCCATGATGGCGCCGCCCACGACGAACGACTGGATGCGCGCGCCCGGGACATTCTTGCCGTTCATCCCGGCCGAGGCCTCCTCGTCGCGCACCGCGCGCAGCATCCGGCCCCAGGGCGAGCGCGTGGCGGTCTCCAGAAGGATGTAGACCAGCGCCAGGATCAGCGTGACGATCACCAGGTACACGAACGTGTAGTGGCGCGCCTGCAGCGGTTCGAGCCAGGTCTGGATGAACGCGGGCCCGCAGGCCGGATCATCGACCAGGCAGTGCAGCGGCTGCGGAATGCCGCGCAGGGGCTGCGGGCCGTTGGCGAGCCAGCGCTCGTTCTGGAAGATCAGCCGGATGATTTCGGCGATGCCGATGGTGGCGATGGCGAGGAAGTCCATGCGCAGCCTGAGCACCGGAATGGCGATCAGGAACGCCACCACGCCCGCAACCACGGCCGCGGCCAGGATCCCGATCAGGAACGGCATCTCCAGGCCGAAGGCCTGCTGGGTGTAGTTGGCCATCATCCCCGTGGGTTGGGCCGTGGTGAAGAGCGCGGTGGTGAACGCGCCCACGGCGAAGAACCCGGCGATGCCGAAGTTCAGGTGCCCCGTGTAGCCCCACTGACAGTTCAGGCCCAGGGCAAGCACGGCGTAAATGCTCGCCATTGTCGAGAAGCTGACAACGTACGACAGCGTTCCCGGCGGCAAAATGCCGGCGATCAGTTGCCCGAGCACCACGCCGGCGACCAGCGCGGCCGGCAGACGCGTTTGCCAGCGACCCGGGATGATCTTCAGCCCGAGCAGGAGCAGCGGGACGGCGAGGAACGCGCCCTTGACGATTTCTGCCTGATCCATGGCGGCTTACCCCCCAGCGGAACCGAACAGGCCCTGCGGTCGCACGAGCAGGGTGATGACCATGAGCAGGAAGGCCACGGCCGGGCCGTAGGCCGGGTTGAGGAAGGCCGTGGATACCTGCTGCGCAACGCCGATGATGACCGCGCCGGCGAGCGCGCCGCGCGGGTTGCCGATGGAGCCCATGATGACGGCGGCGAACATCGGCAGGAGCAGCCAGAAGCCCATCTCCGGGCGGAGCTGCGAGGCGAGGCCGTACATCACCCCGCCGGCCGCGGCGAGGGCGCCGCTCATCGCCCAGGTGAGGGCGATGATACGCTCGGTGTTGATGCCGCGCACCTGCGCCAGCTCGGGGTTGTTGGCCGTGGCCCGCATGGCCTTGCCCATCCGGGTGCGCTCCAGGAGCAGATAGACGGCCGTGACCAGGACGATCGCCAGACCCAGAATGAAAAGCTGGTCGGCTTGCACCCGCATGCCCAGCGGCAGGTCGAGGGCGGGGTTGGGCCGGCCCTCATAGTAGAAATGAAAATCCGAGCCCCAGATCAGGTAGACCATGGCGCGCAGGAAGAACGCCATGGCCAGCGAGGCCATGGCGAACAGCACCAGGGACGCGCGCTGCTTGCGCAGGCGGCGGTACATCACCCGGTCCAGCCCGATGGCCACCAGCCCCACCAGGGGCATGGCGATGAGGAGGGCGGCGATCAGCTCCCAGCCGAAGGAGAAAGGGCCGATGGGCGCGCTCTTGGGCAGCACCCAGATGACCGTCAGCGCAATATACGCGCCCAGGGTGACCATGGCGCCGTGCGAGAAGTTGGGAAACTTGAGCACGCCATAGACCAGCGTCAGGCCGATGCCACCCAGGCCGATGACGCCGCCCAGCATGATGCCCCAGATGGTCAGGGACAGGATGCGGCCGGCGCTGACGTCTTGGGCGATGGCGAGCAGGACGATCAGCGCCAGCACCGCCAATGCCATCAGCCCGAGGGCGGTGCGCGTGCGCAGGGCCGCGCGGATGCGCTCGCCCAGCCGGGGCCCGGTTGTGGGTGCCGGACTCGCCGTTTCCGTCGATGCGGACATGCCTCACTCCCTGGTGATCTCGGGTGTCGTCACGATAACCGCGCCAGCACATGCCCCCGGATGGCGGGCGTCGGTGACGGCCTTGCCATCGCATGCGTGTCAGGTCCAGGCCATTGCCGGCGCGCCCGCGCGATTTCGCGGCGCAAGCGGGGTGTCCGCGGCCCGCCCGGCTAGCCGCCGAGGTAGAGGCGCGCGACCTGCGGGTCGTTGAGCAGCTCCTGTCCCGAACCCTCGACACGGTTCTCGCCGTTGGCCAGGACATAGCCGCGGTGCGCCATCTCCAGCGACTGCCGCGCGTTCTGCTCGACCATCAGGACGGCCAGCCCGCGCTTGTTGATTTCCACGATGCTCTCGAAGATCTGGTCGACCACGCGCGGCGCGAGCCCGGCGGAGGGCTCGTCGAGGAGGATCATCTTGGGGTTGAGCATGAGCGCGCTGCCCATGGCCACCATCTGGCGTTCGCCGCCGGACATCTTGCCCGCCTTCTGGCGCCGCCGCTCGGCCAGGCGCGGGAAGAGCTCAAAGATCTCCTGCTTGCGCCCGTCGACGTCGGCGTCGTCCAGGACGAACGCCCCCATCTCCAGGTTCTCCTCCACCGTCAGCTCGGTGAAGACGTTGGCG
>Ga0207714_1002358_pt1 | contig 11455 bp, 11 predicted proteins | sample PonA232FremontCA_2_FD_187270 | JGI IMG/M metagenome (GOLD analysis project Ga0207714, IMG submission 187270) | Marine sediment microbial community from Fremont, CA, USA - Pond A23 Sediment 2 (SPAdes) | ecosystem: Environmental > Aquatic > Marine > Unclassified | place: USA: Fremont, California... | reverse complement strand
AGGCTGCGACCGGCTGCCCGTCATTGCCACGGCCAGCCACGACACCGGCAGCGCCGTCGCTGCCATACCCGCCATGGCCGAGGAGTGGGGCTACATCTCCAGCGGCACGTGGAGCATACAGGGCGTGGAGCTGGACGACGTGGAAATCAGCGATGCCAGCTTCCGCTACGGATTCGCCAACGAGGGCGGAGTGGAAGGCACCCTTCGCTTCCTGAAGAACATAATGGGGCTGTGGCTGCTGCAGGAATGCCGCAGCACGTGGGAAGAAGAGGACAATACCGAGCTGCCCTACGGAGAACTACAGGAAATGGCCGAAGAGGCCGACCCCTTTGTCGGCTTCATGGACCCGGACCACAAGGAGTTCCTGGTGCCCGGTGACATGCCGTCGCGCATCAATGAATACCTGCACAATACCGGCCAGGACCCCATCGAGAACAGGGGCGCCATGTGTCGCCTCATACTGGAATCGCTGGGCTTCAAATACAGGGCCGTCCTGGAACAGATACACGAAGTAACTGGCAGGGAGCCAGAAGTGCTGCACATCGTGGGGGGTGGCACACAGAACGAACTGCTGAACCAGATCGCGGCCGAAGCCACGGGCCTGCCGGTGGTCACCGGACCGGTGGAAGCTACCGCCATGGGCAACGTGCTGATGCAGGCCCTGGGCGCGGGCCAGATATCCTCGCTGTCCGAGGGCCGGGAGCTCGTCAACCGGTCGGCGGAAACCACACGGTATGAGCCAAAAAACGTGGAACTGTGGGAGGACAAATACGAAGAATTCAAGGACGTGACAGGAGTCATGTAGACAAAACACAACTGTTCCCGGAGGGTAGAGAACCATGCCAAGCAACAACCCGACTGAAGAGAGCACTTCCGAAAGCATAGTCGAACAACTGGACCAGGCATACGAATATGACCGCGAGCCGGTCTCGGAAGACCAGCTCCAACCGGCGCGTTACTTCGCCGGCGCCTTCGCGGGCGAACATACCGCAGGCACCGAGTTCGTTATCGGTGCCCTGTTCGTAAGCTGGGGAGCGGGCGCGGCCGACGTCATCCTCGGACTCGCCCTCGGTAACCTGCTGGCCGTGCTCTCGTGGGCGCTGGTCTGCGCGCCTATAGCCGTGGAAACCCGCCTGACCTTGTACTGGTACCTGCGGCGCATCGCCGGACCGGTGGTTACGGTCCTCTACAACGTACTGAATGCCATCCTCTACTGCATCCTGGCCGGGGCCATGATCACCGTCAGTGCATCCGCCCTCCGCATCCCGTTCGGGATACCACCACAGACGGGGTGGGTGCCCACTGACTGGCGCTTCGTCCTTGTGGCACTCTTCGTGGGCGCGGTCATCGTGACCATCGCCATCATGGGATTCAAGAAGCTCGCCCAGTTCGCCTCCGTGTGTTCGCCGTGGCTGCTCATCATGTTCGTGGCCGGCGGATTCGCCACGCTTCCCGGCCTGGCCGACCAGGTGCCGGCAGTGGGGAATATCGGCAGCTTCGGCGAATTCTGGGAGGTGGCCAAACAAACAATATGGACCGGAACCGTATCCGGCGGAGAAGCAACGGAAATCGGCTTCTGGCACGTCACCGCATTCGCGTGGATAACGAATCTGGCCATGCACCTGGGAATGTCCGACATGGCCCTCCTGAGGTATGCGAAGAAGGCTTCATACGGCTTCTTCTCCGCATTCGGAATGTATCTGGGCCACTATGTGGCTTGGGTAGCCGCGGGCATCATGGGCGCAGCGGCTGCCGCCCACCTGGGTCAGCCGCTGGCACAGCTCGATTCCGGCGCGGTGGCCTACTACTCGCTCGGTATCTGCGGGGCCGTCGCCGTCGTCATCGCGGGGTGGACAACCTCGAACCCCACGCTCTACCGCGCCGGCCTCGCGCTGCAGGCCGTCACACCGGGATGGTCGCGCTGGAAGGTCACGCTCGGCGCTGGAGCGGCCACCACGGTAATTGCATGCCTCCCCTGGGTGTTCACCCAGCTCCTGAACTTTGTGGCGCTCTACGGCCTGCTGCTGCTTCCCATCGGCACCATCGTAGTGGTCGAACACTGGCTATTCCCGAAGATCGGCTACCGACGCTACTGGGCCTCTGAGAAGGGCCTGCTCATGAACTGGCCCGCCCTGACTGCCTGGGGGATGCCGGTAGTGTTGGCTCTCATCTTCTGGTACACACAGGTAATTCATCAGTTCTTCCTCCTGGTCCCCACCTGGATACTCGCCGCCATCACCTATGTCGTCATGGCCGGACTGTGGGGCGCAGGCGACATGGAGCCCATGACCGGCGAAGAGCCGCAGAAGCCGGCGCCCGGCAACTCGCCGGACCGCGGCGAAAGTGACGCGCAGCCCCAGGCCGGTCAAGAGCCTGGAGGACAGGCGGAAAGCTCCCTTGCCTCCACGGCGCTGCTCGTGCTGGCCGTGCAGGCCCTCTTCCTGTGCTTCATCTTCCCCGTGGCTTTCTTCCTGATGTCGCCGGAGAATTACGCGGCAAGGCTGCAGGACCTGCACTTCCTGCTGCTGATTCTCTCCATCGTGTATTTTGCAGCAGGAACCTCCTGGGCCTACATGGGCCGAGAGACGGAGGAATCCGCTGCATAGACTTCTCTGCGGCGACGCCGCGAGACGGTGAACGCGAACGAGGCCGGTTCAGTTCCCGCGGGCGCGGACCGGCCCTTCCTCATGGACTGACCACCTGTGAATTTGAAATACGCCCCATCCTGGGGCACAATAGAGGTTCTGCCCCAGACCGACCACTCTAACCTTGAGGCACAGGTCATGAAACCAACAGCCCTCGTCCTGCGCACTGCGGGCACCAACTGCGACATCGAGACGGAGTTTGCCCTCCGCCGCGCCGGGGCCGAGACATCACGGCTGCACGTGAACGTGCTGCGAAAGGAGCCCGAGAAACTGCTGAATTTCTCCATTCTCGTCATACCGGGAGGGTTCAGCTACGGCGACCACCTGGGCGCCGGACAGGTGCTTGCCAATGAACTGATGACGCAGCTCCGGGACCCGCTGGAGGAGTTCGTTGAGCGGGGCCGGCCCGTGCTCGGCATCTGCAACGGCTTCCAGGTTCTGGTCAAGACGGGGCTGCTGCCGGGCCTGAACCGCTGGCGCCAGGAGGCCACCCTGACCCTCAACGACTCGCATCGGTTCGAGGACAGATGGACCTACCTGCAGGCACCCGAAACCGCGTCAGCGCTGGTCGAGGACCGCGAATTCATCTACCTTCCTGTGGCGCACGCAGAAGGGAAATTCGTGCTGGACGACCCGGATATGCTGGACGAGATGAAGAAAAATGGGCAGGTGGTCTTCCGCTACACGGACGAGGACGGCGAGCCGGCTCAATATCCCGACAATCCGAACGGTTCCATCGACGACATCGCGGCGGTGTGCGACCCCACCGGTCGAATCACCGGCATGATGCCACATCCGGAGCGCCACGTCCTGCCCGTGCAGCATCCCCGCTGGACGCGCGAAGGACTGCGGGAGGAAGGCGACGGGTTGAGGATATTCAGGCGGGCGGTACGTTTTGCGCAGGAGGAGTTCGCCGCGGCGCGCTGACTGGTCAGTCTTCTTCCTCGCCGGGCGCGGCGGAAGCATGTGTCTCGTAGTAGTGCCCGACGTGGTTGGACACGTCCAGGGCATACCCGCCGATGCGTTCCACGGTCCGGGCCACCAGAAGCAGTTCGCCGCCCTGCTCGGGCGAGACGGTTTCGTCCTGAATGCTCTCTGTAACGGCCCTGAAAACTTCGCGGTTTTCCGACTCAAGGTCGCGGAACACATCCCGCTGCTCCGAGGTGTTGGCGGAAGAACCGATGGTCAGCGCATCAAGTGCCTTGTCCAGCATATCCTGGGCCAGTTCGGCCATGTGGGGGATGAGTTCCCGGAGGGCCGTGCCGCGCAGCGTTTCCAGCTCCACTTCCTCCGCGGAGCGGGCGGCGGAGCAACCTTCGTCGGCTATCCGGCGCATATCGAGCGCCATCTTCAGCGCCGATGTCACCTTCTCTACCTGCGGGCTCTCCAGCTCATCGTTGCACAGCATGTGCCGGCAGTGCTCATCCACCTTCAGCCAGCAGTTGTGCGCCCGCACATCCTCTTTCCTCGCGGCCCGTATCATCTCCATATCGCCCTCGAGCAGGGCGACCACGGCCTGTGAGAGCAGCGAGTCGACCCCATTGCCCATCTCGAGCAGGAGGTCGTGCAGCTCCTCCATGTCCTCTTCAGTTTTTGATGTGGTCTTGCTTTCACTCATATCGGTTCGATTGTACAGCCCACCCGCCGGTCAGTCAACAACACGCGACGGAAGGCCCCGATCTCACCGTCCAGGCGGCCGCCCGTGCTTGATTTCTGTACCTCACCGGCCATAATGAATATTCGGGTACCTCCGTTTCACGCACATACGGTCTGCCGCCATGGGAACAGACGCCACTCCAGTGCTGGAGCCCCCCCTAGATGACGGGGATATAGTGCCCCTCCAGGCGGGCCAGAAGGTCCTGCTGAGAGGGGTCATCTACACCGCCCGGGATATGGCCCACAAGAGAATGGTCGAGGCGCTGCAAGCCGGCGATGAACTCCCCTTCAACCCGAAGGGAGGAGTGATCTACTACGTCGGCCCGGCTCCTGCGCCCGGTGACCGCGCCGTGGGGGCCGCGGGCCCGACGACCAGCTATCGGATGGACGCGTTCGCGCCGACGCTGCACCGGGCCGGAATCCGTGCCACCATCGGCAAGGGGCCACGCTCCGAGGAGGTGCGCCGGGCCATCCAGGAATGCAATGCCCTCTACCTGGCCGCCGTGGGCGGCGCGGGCGCGCTCCTGTCCTCCCGCATCAAGGAATGTGAAGTCATTGCCTACCCCGACCTCGGGCCGGAGGCCGTGCGCAGGCTCGTGGTAGAAGACTTCCCGGCTGTCGTCATCAACGATGCACACGGCGGCGACCTCTACGAGCAGGTGACCTCCGGCGCTGCGGAAGCCTGACCTTCACCTCTCACGCACTGCAGGAACCATCCACCTATCATGACTACCCCCTCTTACGCAATGACTCCCGACGAGAAGATCAAACCAGTGCTGCAGGCCCTCGCCGCGCAATACGGCACGCCGACCCGGCCGGAGCGGAACCCGCTGAGGGTGCTTGTGAAGGGCATACTCTCGCAGAACACCAGCGATACAAACAGCGACCGGGCCTATGAGGAGCTGCGGCGGCAGTATCCCACGTGGGCGGAGATGGCCCGGGCGGACCAGGACTCCATCGCCTCCGCCATCCAGTCCGGCGGGCTGGCCAACCAGAAGGCTCGCGCCATCAGGGCCGTACTGGACTGGGGCGACGGGGACCCGGAAGCGGCCGTGGAACGTCTGCGGTCGGCGGGCCCGGAAGAGGCCGAGACGGAACTGACCTCCATAAAGGGAGTGGGCATCAAGACGGCCAGGCTGGTGCTGCTGTTCGGCTTCGGCTGGCCCGTCTTTGTCGTTGACACGCACGTGCACCGCGTGTCCGCCCGCCTGGGACTCATAGAATCCGATACGAACCGCCGCAAGGCGCACCACGTCCTGGATGAACTGGTGCCGGACACGCGGACATACGAGGCGCATATCAACCTTATACGGCACGGCCGCGAGTGCTGCACGGCGCGCAGCCCGGACTGCACCGGGTGCTGCCTGCTGGAATGGTGCCCCACGGGGGTGGAGAATACGGGACGCCGCGAGAAGGCTTGACCCGGCGCGGTCGGCCGATATAATGAAAACCGAACGGAAACAAAATCCTCGCCTATACAAGGGGGAACATGCCATGAACAGGCTCCATCTGCTGGGCACCTGGGCGATTACTATTGCGCTCCTGGGCGGTTGCGGTCCCACTCCGCCGGAACAGCAGGAGGCGACAGGAACCAGGAGCGCCGAAAAGAAGGAAGAGAAGAAGGCACCGGAGCAAAAGCCGATTCAGAAGGAGGAGTGGACGGAGAAGCGGCACGCAATGGTGAAGCACGACATTCAGCCGCGCTCACCGGAGGTCGCGGATGAACGGGTGCTGGAGGCCATGCGGACCGTGCCCCGCCATAAATTCGTGCCCCCGAAATACCGCGCGTTAGCCTATTCCGACAGGCCCCTGCCCATAGGTCACGATCAGACCATTTCGCAGCCCTACATCGTGGCCCTCATGACGGACCGCCTCCAGGTGGAGCCCGAGGACCGGGTGCTGGAAGTCGGCACGGGCAGCGGCTACCAGGCGGCAGTACTATCGGAACTGTGCAAGGAGGTCTATACCATCGAGATAGTGGAGGAGCTGGCGAAACAGGCCAGGAAGCGGCTGAAGAGGCTGGGTTACGAGAACGTGCACGTCCGAGACGGCGATGGATTCTACGGCTGGGAGGAGCACCAACCCTACGACACCATTATCGTGACCGCTTCCCCGGAGGAGATGCCGCAGCGGCTGCTGGCACAGCTCAAGTCGGGTGGCCGGATGGTGATACCGCTGGAGACGACCGGCGTCATGCAGCATCTGGTGGCCATCACGAAGACGGCGGAGGGCGAGACAAGCCGCGAGGTTATATGCCCGGTCCGCTTCGTGCCCATGACCGGACGGATAGAGAAGGTTGACTGACTGGCGACCGCGCAGATGAGGGGCATAAAAAAATCGGGCGGGATAGCCGTTCCCGCCCGGAGGTGGACTTCGGGGTTGTCGAGCGCGGGTTATTCCATCAGTTCTGCGATCGCGTCTTCTTCACTTTCCGAGATCTCGAAAAGTTCGTCGAATTTCATGATTTCGAATATTTCGTAGATATTGGGGTTTATGTTGCTCAGGCGCAGGTCGCCGCCCTGCTTCTGCAGCCGCTTGTAAAAGCTCACCAGCTTACCCATTACCGCGCTGCTCATGTAATTGACGTGCTCGAAGTTCATGACCACTCTCGTGAAGCCATGTTTTTCCAGCAGTTCATCCAGTTCTTCGCCGAGCTGCTGGACGTTGGACTGGTCGAGCACGCGCGAGGTGGTGAAGCTGACGACGGCCACTTCACCCTGTTTGCGCACATCCAGCAGGGCGTTCTCGCGGGTCTCTATCTCCTCCACCTCGACGACCTGCTCTTCACCGCCTCCCCCGCTTGTGCCAGCCTCCCTGAGCCGTATGACGGCATTGCAGTGGGGGCATCTGCCCTTCTGGCCCAGGTAGCTCTCGTCGGTTTTCAGCTTCTTGCCGCACTGGTCACATTTTACTACTATTTGTTTTGCCATGGGTCGCCGCTTCCTCTGCCACAGGTGTCGACCGTAAAGCTGTGCGCGTTATTTTAAATACTTCCCCGCAATGATGTCCAGTTTATCCTTCGTTTCCTCCGGGATCTGGTCCGCAGGCGTGAGTATGGCATTCTGCAGCGCAGAGCCACACTCGCAGCTTCTTTCCCCCCGCACCGCCGGCACCGCCGCCCGGACTACGGCCTGTGAGGTGGCTGCATTCTTCTTCAGGTTGTCCAGCAGCACCTCCACGGACACATCCTCTTCGGATTCGTGCCAGCAGTCGTAGTCTGTCACCATCGCTAATGTAGCATAGCACATTTCCGCCTCGCGAGCAAGCTTCGCTTCCTGCAGGTTGGTCATCCCGATGATACTGGCCCCCCAGGAGCGGTACATGTGCGATTCAGCCTTCGTGGAGAAGGCCGGCCCTTCCATGCACAGGTAGGTGCCGCCGCGGTGGACCGTGGTCTGGGCCTCCCCCTCTGCCTTCTCCGCCAGCAGCGACGCGAGCTCCGCGCAGATCGGTTCGGCAAAGGAAATGTGCGCCACGGCCCCATCTCCGAAGAACGTGTCGGCCCGCCCGCTGGTGCGGTCGATGAACTGGTCGGGTATCACCACATCCCTGGGATGTATGTCCTCCTTGAGGCTCCCCACCGCCGAAACCGCGATGAGCTGGTCCACTCCCAGCTTCTTGAATCCGTAAATGTTCGCGCGGTAATTTACCTCTCCCGGCAGCAGCCGGTGCCCCCGCCCGTGCCGCGGCAGGAACACGGCCTCCCGGCCGTCGATATTGCAGAGGGTAAAGCTGTCGGACGGAGCGCCGAAGGGGGTATCCATCTGGATCTCATCCTCCACTTCCAGCCCCTCCATCTCATACAGCCCACTCCCCCCGACGATGCCAACCCTTTGTGTTGCTCTGCTCTCAGTTTTGCTCATGTTCTCGCCGATGCAGTTTCGGTGACGGTGCCTGTCTGAACCATGATGACACTGTGCCTATTGTAACGTCTTCGCATGTGCTGTCAAAAACAGGCCAACTGCCTCCGTTTCCCGCACCCGCACCGTGGACCCCACGCATATGGATGCTCATTTGCTCCCCCGGCCCTGGTAGGCAGCTTCGTCCGGAACGGCGTCCGGGTTGAGGCCGTATTTCTGGCCCAGTTTCTTCAACTTCTCCACCTCGTCGCGCGGGAGAACCTGGACGATGCCGAGCTGCTGGGCCTTCATGTGCACCTCTGCCGCATTCTCCGCTTTCTCCATCTTCATGTAGGCGCCCTCCAGGTCTTCGTCCAGCGTGACCGCGCCGTGGCGGTCCAGCACGATGGCATCATAGGTCTCTGCGTATTCTTCCATGACCGCGCAGCTTTGCTCACTCGCGGGAGTTCCATACGGAGCCGTGGGGATGGCGCCGAGGATGAAGACGACCTCGGGAAGCACAGGCTTCTCCAGGTTGACGCCCGCCACGCTGGCAGCCACGCAGTTGGGCGGGTGGGCATGAATTACGGCGCCTATGTCCGGTCTCCTGTCGTAACAGGCCACGTGAAGCCTGTATTCGCTACTCGGCCTGCGGTCACCCTCCACGGGTTCGCCTGTCCTGTCCGCCACCACCAGTTCATCCGGTTCCACGCGCGCCAGGCTGCATTTCGTGGGGGTAAAAAGAAACCTGTCTTCCCCCAGTTGCGCGCTCACGTTGCCGTCCATTGCAGTCACGAGTCCCTTGCGGTCCAGCCGTCGGGACACCTCGCATATCTCCTCGCGTAAATCCTGCTCCGATTTTTCCTCCGCTGTCATAATTGCTCCCGTTTGTTCCTGTTCTGTGCATGAGCGATAAGGTTGAAACGAACCTGGCTCTCCCCGCGGTGGTGGCCACACGCTCCCCGGCACGGGCGCGAATAGTTCCCGCGGCCTCGCTGCACCGCAGATGACTTTCGTGCAGCTGTCTTCGTTTATGCGCTCCTCACCGGGTTCGAGAATCCATATTTCGGCCTCCCGCCCGGGGTGAACGGGGGAAGCGGCGGAACCACGACCTCATTGAGTAGTGAGTATAGCACACCTGTCTGCGCCGAAACACCCGGTTACCGGGGAAAAAGCCCGAAATCGCCCCGTAAATCCCTTTTTTTCGGGCATAAGCCCACCTTTTGTTTGACATTGGTTCTCGCGTTGTTGTAGATTGTCGCCAGACGGCTTGAGGACGGGAGATATGTTCTCCTCTCTTCCAGACTCTTTTCTCAGGGAGGCTGTGTTATGGCGGATAAGGAAAGGCTGCTGGTCGGGACGAAGGTCAAGGATTACGTGAAGGATCAGGGGCTGATGAGCTCGGCGGATATGCTCGATGAACTGAACGAGTGTGTCTATAACTGTCTCGACAGGGCTATCGAGCGCGCGAAGGCCAACGGACGCAAGACGCTGCAGCCCCGCGACGTCTAGGTCCGACGTCTGCGCTGGATATGTCTGCCCGACCGGGGGAAAGCTGGTTAGCGGCCCCACAGGCCCGGTAACCTCCCGGTTCATCAGGCATTCGGGACGAAGAAGCCCCGCGGAATGCGGCATCTCGCGGGGCTTTTTCTCCGTACAGACCTGGACGAATCAGCTCGTGACGGCCTCGAGCACGCCCCGCACGTAATCCGGCGTGACTTCCACGGGGTTTGCAGCGCTCGAGCCGCTGTCCAGCGCGTAATCGATAACCATGTCCTCACCTTCCTCGCCCGGGTCCTCTCCCAACACACGGCTCAGTTCCAGTTCATCCAGCAGCTCCTCCGTCCGCGTCACCGGGTCGCCGCCGAGGGCGTGGCGGAGCATGTCGTATTTCTGGTCAGCCGCCTTCTTATTCCGGCGCAGCACCTCCGGCAGCAACGCGGCGCATACCTCTCCGTGGGGCCGGTTGAAGAGCAGCCCCACCGGGTGCGCCAGACCATGCACGGCCCCCAGCCGCGCGCTGCCCAGCGCCAGCCCCGCCATGTAGCTGCCCTGCGCCACCGCGTTCCGTGCCTCGCGGTCCTCGCCATTATTGTACGCCGCGGGCAGCGAGTCATGTATGAGGGATGCCGCCCGGAGTGACAGGCTCTCGGTGACGGGTATCGCGTACCGCGAGAGGTAGGACTCCACCGCCTGGACGAAGGCGTCCATGCCGCTGGCGGCAGTCACGTGCGGCGGACAGGGTACGGTAAGTTCCGGGTCCGTGATGGATACATCTGGCATAATCCCGGGGGAGCGCATGCTCTTCTTCAGGTCCTCGTGCCGGTTGATGAGCACGCTGACTTTCGTGACCTCCGACCCCGTGCCGCTCGTGGTCGCGACGGCAACGTGGGGCAGGCCGTCGGTCGATATTTCCTGCCGTCCCATCTGATACTCTGACGTCGGGGCCTCCTCGCGCGCCAGGGCTGCCGCCGCCTTGCCGACGTCCATCGCGCTTCCGCCGCCGGCCTCGACCACGACGTCGCAGGCGCTATTGGCGATGGCTCCGCGCAGCGTGTCCACGACTTCGACTTCCGGCTCCGGCGGCACCCGGTCAAACAGGGTGACCTCCAGCCCGGCCTCCTCCATGAGTCCGGTGAGTCTGTCCGTGATGCCGGCCTCGGCCAGGGCGGTGCGGCCCGTGACCAGCATGGCGCTGGTCCCGAGGCGGGCTGCTTCCGTTCCCAGCTCTTCTATCGCCCCCTGCCCGACGTGGGAGCAGCCCGGGAAATTGAGCAGGAGTTTCTTGAGCTCCACTGGTGGAATCTCTCCCTTGCAGGTGTGATAAATGGTATGGCGCACGCCCCGCGGCCGGTCCCGCACAGTCTGGCGTCAGTGGCGAGCGGTCATCCTGCTTCGGACTGGATCTCGACGTTGATACCCGTCTCGCGAAGCAGGCGGCGCGACAGGTCGTCCGGATACTCTTCCCCCGCCACAATGCGCTTTATGCCGGCGTTGATAAGCATCTTGGTGCACAGGACGCAGGGCACATGGGTGGTATAGATGGTGGAGTCGGCGATGCGGACGCCGTGATAGGAGGCCTGCAGCATGGCGTTCATCTCCGCGTGCAGCCCCCTGCACAGTTCATGTCGCTGGCCGCTGGGCACGTCGTACTTCTCCCGCAGGCAGCCGACCTCGGCGCAGTGCTCCAGCCCGGAAGGCGCGCCGTTGTAGCCGGTGGTCAGGATGCGTTTCTCCAGCACGACTACGGCGCCGACCTGGCGCCGCATGCAGGTGGACCGCGTGGCCACCTGGTAGGCGATGTTCATGAAATAC
>Ga0207714_1002357_pt1 | contig 11458 bp, 11 predicted proteins | sample PonA232FremontCA_2_FD_187270 | JGI IMG/M metagenome (GOLD analysis project Ga0207714, IMG submission 187270) | Marine sediment microbial community from Fremont, CA, USA - Pond A23 Sediment 2 (SPAdes) | ecosystem: Environmental > Aquatic > Marine > Unclassified | place: USA: Fremont, California... | reverse complement strand
GTCCGTGTTAGAACTGGTATTGTTAGCGTCGTTATTACCACCGTTACCGTTCTCTTTTTTGTAATAAGGGTACTCATCGTAGTCCATGGTTCACCTCCCACTCTCCTTGTTGCTTACCTTGCTTTCACCGACATCTACAAAAGCCAGACCGGCCGGAGATTTGACTCCCGCCTGTTTACAGCCTTTGGGCTTAAAGCCGTGTTCTTCGATGTAGTTTACCGTGTGCGGGCCCGGAGCATCCTCTAAGGCGTGTTTGATCTTGGCTTCGGTCTCTTCTTCGGAGTAGTCCGGATAAGGTCGTGACAGGTCGTGTATCTCCTCCCTCCCGCCTTTGAAGGGGATCAGGTTGGTAATCATGGCATACCATAATGGTTCGGAAAGCTCGGTAGCATTCTTCCGGCAGTACTGAATAAAAGAGGAATTGACTACTTTCTCCAGCCCCTCGTATTCACCTTCGACTAACCCATTGGAGTCTTCTACCTCGCGGTCGTAGTCTTCCCTTACAACTTCCCTCCAAGGCAGCTGATCGGCAAGCTCTTCCAATGAATACCGAATGTTTTCCATCTTGACCGGTTTTGCCAGTATCAGCTTTTCTGGGTTTTTGATGTTTGTAGTATTCATTACCCGCAACAGTCTGGTCAAATCGTAGGTCGGATCGGCCCCTAGTTCCTTGATCTGTAAAGCTTTCAGCAAGGTCTGGACTTTTGCATGACCACCGTTCAAATCGTAAGGTTTGTCCAGTAACCAGTACCCATGGTAGCCGTGCCCCGAATTGATAATCACGCTGGGAGGGAGGCGGAAGTCTGATAGTATCCCCGATGCTTCCGCCATTCCTCCCTCGTAGTCGTCGCCGTCCAGGTCGGCATAAAGACAAGGTAGTTCCTTGAGGTACCGGCTGGTACCTTTACCTCTTTCTTTACCCTCTTTTGTTCTAGTAGCGACGCCAAAGTAGACGTGGTATTTACCTTCAAGCTGTAAAGCCAACCTTGCAAACTCTTCCTGTTCGTTGGCCGGGACCCACATTCTTTTCTCCATGTCGGGACTACCCGCATAGTTGGTCGGTCTAAGCTCGACGTAACCTCCGTTAGCTTTACCAAACAGAAGCGCGAAGAACTTCATAATCTCTATTTGGTCTCGTGTGTACACGAAAGTTCACCTCCGTTAGGACTTTCGCATGCTCCGATCAGTTATTTCGAACCAGCGGTCTATCTTTCGTTCCACCTCATCTTTTGGCGTACAGTACCGCTCCCGGGAGACTTTAATAATTTTATCCTTATGTGTCGTTTCCGGTTTATTCGGAGGAGGCAGTGTCTTTGCCGAAAAGGGTCTGCTACTTACCCCGTCAATCATCAGCCTTAAATAGATTTGATAGTTCGGTAGGTTAATCAGGTCGTCCTTACCGAACTCCGGTTCGAATTCTTGTTCCAGTATCTTCGCGTCCTTTGCTCCCACCCTGAAAGAGATCAACGTACCGACGTTGCCAAAAATGGCTTCTCGCAAATCCCGGCTGAGCTGCCCGATAAATTGGTTTGCCATCACCAAGTTCAAGCGGTACTTTCGCGACTCCGATAGTGTTGTAGACAGCGTTTCGGACGAACTGAAATTCTGCACCTCGTCTATATATAAGTAGAAATCAGATCTACTCTTCTCGTCGCTTTTAGCTCTTTCCATTGCAGCAAGTTGTAGTTTGGTAACTAAAAGCGAGCCCAAAAGCATCTGGTTCTCCTCACCCAATGCTCCTTTCGAGAGGTTGGCTATTAGTATCTTTTTCTCCTCTAGTACTTCGGAGAAATCCAGTTTCTTTCCAGCTTGGCCGATAATATTCCTCAAAAGCGGCGCGGTAAGAAACTTGCCTACCTTGTTCAGCACCGGACTGATTGCCTGGGTACGGAAGGAGTTATCGTAGTTTGCGTATTCGTTCTTCCAGAAGTCCTTTACCTTGGGGTCTTCTACCTTCTCTACAACTTTATCGCGGTATCTGTCATCGTAAAGTAGTCTCGGTATTCCGAGCAATGTAGATCCGGGAAAGTCCAGCAAAGAGTAAATAGAATTGCGAAGAAGATGTTCTAATCTAGGACCCCAAGAATTAGAGAACATACGGTGGAATACAGCCATCAGTCCGGACGCTACAAGGTGCCGCTCCTCCTTATCCACTCCCTTAAAAATGTTCAACCCTATCGGGTATTCCAAATCGGCCGGGTTAAAGTACACGACGTCGTTTATCCTTTCTTTCGGTACGTAATCAAGTAACTCTTCTGCTAAATCACCGTGTGGGTCGACGATAGCTACCCCTTCACCGTGGCGAATGTCCTGTACGGCCATTCGCTTCAAAAGAGTTGTCTTACCTGTCCCTGTCTTACCAACTAAATACGAGTGGTGTCTTCGGTCTTTACGTTTAATACCGAACTTCTTCTCGCCCCGGAAATTGGTTTTGCCTACGTAATTGGTATAGTGAGTTGAAACCATATATTTCCTCCTCCAGGCAGACGGGCTCGCCGGCTCAGTAGGGCGGGCTCGGCCCCGCTGGAGCACCAGCGGCCTGCTCTTCTGAGGTAAACGAGAGAGCGGGCCTGAAGGAGGAGATGCATGGTTCGAACTTCGGTGTTTCACGGGAAACACCCCTATCAGTGCTAATCGATTAGCGAGCGTTTGAACGCGTCTTTTGGTGTCTTCCAGCATTTGCTCAAGATGGCTTGGGGGTCCTCGATTGACCACCGTTTGTGGGTGAACCAGAACATGGTCGTATTACCTTCCCACGGTTTGTTGTCCTCGATCAGTTGCCTCAAGTTCCGGGCCCGGGTCTCGTTTTTCGAGACGGTCAAAACCCGGAAGCCCTGGTCGGTCGGTATTCCCTGTTCCTTAAAGCCTCTTTGTTGCCAAAAAGCCCAGTATTTCTTGTATCGACCCAGCATAGTTCTTTCCCTGATAGTTCCTCGATCCGCTTCGAGGTAAAAGTACTGTTTGACATCTTCTTCCAAATAATGGAGCACGAATAAACCATCCGGCTGCAGCAATGGATTATCCGAACGGGACTCTCTTGCATACATATATGACGGGCGTCTAATTCTTGCCTCGATTTCCTTACCCTGGCGCCAGTCGGTTATCTCAATTCCCTCTCTTTTTTCCAACGCCAGCTTTAAGCAGGTAAAGATTTGGGAAACGAACAGGTTGTGTTGGATGAAGGGAAACTTTACTTCGGATCTTTGCACCCAGTTTAACTTGGCAATGTCGTATCCTTTTTCCGCGGCGAGAATTTCGGCTCCTTTTTGGCCGAGCGAGTAAACGAGGTACCGCAAATCCCCCCGAACCCGTAGTACCTTTTGGTCCGGGGGGCGTTCGAGGTATCGATTTAGCCAAAGCTTCTGCAGTCTTCGTTTCAGCTTGGTACGGCTGCCATTTATCAGGGCATACAACTGTTTGGATGACAACAGCCTGTGTCTGAAAACTAAATCTAAAATCCGAATACCCCTGGGTTGTACCCTGATGTTGGGCGGTTTTTTGTAACCTTTGTCACCGGGTTGTGGTCTCTTTAGTTTCGACCTGTGGTTAGCCATGGTTATCCCTTGTAAGTTGGTTGTTTTGGCTCAAGCTCCTTATTCAGTTCCTCCTGTTCTTCTTGTATCTCCTTTTCCGATTTACAGTACGGGCCCATTATCCAGTTGGCCTGCCTTTCCAGTTCCTGTTCTGAGGCTTCGTAAGTATCCATGTCAAGCGTTCGGATACGGCTGGTCTCCGTGCCTTCCTTTTTGGCGACGTAAGCCTCTCGATGGTCCAGGTTGGTTAATTTGTTTAAGTGGTCTTCCCACTTTTCCGGTAAGTTTAGTACTGTTTCACCGTTTTCTTTCTCCCACTCATGGTCCTCGATGTTTACATCGAAGATTTCCTTGGCTAGTATCTCGCTATCCTTACGGGAAGTGCGGAAGATAATCTGGCAGGTGGTATTTCCGAGGATGCTGGCCAGAAGGTCTTCGTTAATTTGATCTATATTTTGGTGTGAAAGGGTTAAATATAGTTGATACTTCCTGGATTCGCTCAGGACTTCGGTAAAATTCTGGGATCCAGCCCCAAAGTTCTGGAATTCGTCGATTACCAATCTGAACGGTTTACGTTTTCCTTCATCAGTATCGGTACGAGAGAGGGCGGCTTCTTGAATTCCATTGATGATGAGGCCGCCGAGTAGGTAGACGTTCTCCTTTATTATACCTTTAGGGAGGGTGATCAGTAAAATCTTATTAGAAGGGGAATCCAGCAGGTTCCGGAAGTCAATTGTGGAGTGACGCTGGCAGACAACGTTACGTACTACAGGGTCAGCAAGAAACTTGTTTATCTTGTTCAAGGTAGACTCTACCCATTCGGCCTGTGTGTTGGGATTTAAGGAACCAAACCGGTCCTGCCAGTACTCCTTTACACCTTCGTTTTGCAAGTCTTTTACCAGCTCTCTCCTGACGGCCTCGTCGGTCAAGAATCTGGGTATCTGGCACATGGTCAGGTTCTTTTCTGCCATTACCATACAGGAGTTTCTGAGGATGTCTGCCATCCTCTCGCCCCAACTTCTCCTCCAAAGCTTTTTTGCAATTCCGAGTACCGATAAAACCCTTGGATACGGCTTTTCCCCCGGTTTAACTTCCAGCGGATTGTAGCCAAAAGATCCTCGGGTCGGGTCCAAAATTACCAGTCTCTTCCTCCGTTCTTTCCTGGAAAGGAGGTTGTAGGCTGCCTTCTCCAATTGCCGGTTGAGGTCTCCGTGGACGTCTATACTGCCGATTCCGTACGGGCCGGGTTCAGAGATTCGCTGATGAAGAATATTATATAGCTCCCCTGATTTTCCTGCTCCCGAACTACCGATTACGTAGATATGACCGTTATTCCGCTCAGAAATTTTCTCAGTAAGGATAAACCTTCTACCCAAGACGAGTGAGTTTCTATTGAAAAGCCCCATTATATCACCTCCTTGGGGCTAAATAGTCTCTCCACCGCCGCCAGGTATTCGGATGATAGGAGCTAATGTAGGTGGCAAGACCGAACCTTATTTTCCCGATTATCCAGGTAATTACGCCCATGGTCCCCTGAATTACCTGCCTTGCTCCGATGGGGTCAACCATGATAATCCTCCCGTAGTTGCGGGCCAAAAAGAGGGCAAGCTTTCTCATTCCCAGGAGGAAGCAGCTAAGGCTTAAGGTTAACAGCAAAAACAGCGTCTTGAGGGTTAAGACCATGTACCGTTCCATACTATCCCTCCTTTGGCGTAATACCTTTTGCTATCTCCTCGTAAGTGGCGGGCAGTTCCCCGCTAAAATCGGCCTTATGGTAGTTCTCCTTGCCGGAAGCTAGCTTCCGTAAAAGGCCGGTATCGGCATTTGTTCCGATGGCAACCGTAACTATATCTATCCCTCTGTTTTTGATCTTCGTTCCCAGTTTTAGTATTCCCTTATTACCGGGGCCCCTGTTCCCCTTACCATCAGTGGAGATTACTATGTGTTTTTTGTAATCTTCCCCGTTTCTCTGGCTTTTCGGGGTAACTGCTTTGAGGAACTTGTCTTTTAACCCTTTCGTGTTGAACTGTCTAAATTGTTGGTAGCTTCGCTTCAAACCGGCATGAAGTGGCGTACTTCCGGAAGCATCTAGCTTTTTTAAGGAAGTTTTAACGCTTCCGGGTCCTGAGGTGGGGCGCTGAATTAACTTGGCCCCACCTCCGTTGAAACTGACTATTCCAACTTGTGCTTCCCGGGGAAGCTTTTTTCTAAACTTGGCTAAAGCCTTCTTCGCGTCCGAAAGCTTCTTGCCCGACATCGAACCCGACGTATCGACTGCCAGTATTGCCTTTACTCTCATGAGTTATCACTCCCTCCGTTTATTAAGGCGGGGTTATGAAATTCTTCTTTTAACTTGTCCCCGTCCTCGGTTTCGGCTATTATCTCAACGAGTCCGTCCTTGTTTACCGCCAGACCCACCTCGATCTCTACCAGGTTTGCCGCCCTGGGGTTGGAGATGGAAAGTTCGTAGCCCTCTTTAAGTATTCGGCACTTCTCCAAGTTCTTGTTTGAGCCTTCCACGATAGTGATCTCTACCAGATCCGAGTCGTCCTCTTTCGGGTTAAACATCTCAGTACCGGTCGCCCGTAAAGGTTCGCCCGGCTCTATCAGTACCTCGTTGTAGTATTCTCCCGTTTGTGGGTCGTAGGCCTTTACGCCCAATCCCCGAGATACGACCTCTTTTATCTCTCCGGCAAGTAAAGGTACCCTTACACCGTTTTCGTTCCTTATCGTCTTGTTAGCTTTGGCTCCAGCAATCAACGCTGCTCCACTTACCACTGCCATGTCCGGGTCCGTTCCGGTCTCCGGTTCCAAGTTGACTAAATCGGATATCCTATCCTTTATCGGCACTATCCGGGAGGAGCCACCGACCATGACCAGCCTGTCCAACTCACTCTTTTGGACTTTAATTTCATCAAGAAGGTCTTCGACGATGCTTGCCGTCTGGTCTATCTTCTCCTCGATCAAGTCCTTAAATTCCGCCCTGGTAAGCTCCACGGAAAGTACTTTCCCGTCGGCTTGAAGCATTTCCTTGGTTCTATCCCTATCGGACAGTTCTTCCTTCAGGTCCTTTGCCCGCTCCAGCCACTCGGCCTCGACCCTCTGCTCGTTAGCCGGATTGGTGCCGTGTTTTTCCTTAAACTTTGTGACGAATACTTCCTCCAGTATTTTCCTGTCGAAGTCTCTTCCCCCCAGCGAAGTGTCCCCACGGTTGCCCAGTATCTTTAAATCGGGTCGGCTGTCCTTTTCTTTAGCCACCAGTACTGAGGCGTCGAACGTCCCACCCCCGAGGTCGAACACTAATATTTTTTCCTCCCTGTTTAGCGGCGAATCTAATGCATAGGAAAGTGATGCTGCTGCGGGTTCTCGGAGGATTCTCTCCACTTTGAATCCGGCCTTCTCGGCCCCGTTCTTCATTACTTCCCGGCCTATTTGGTGAAACCAGGCGGGAATGGTCAACACTGCCCGGTTCACCTCTCTCCCAAGTTTTTCTTCTACTTGGTCCTTGATTTCCTCGTAGAAAAGACCTGCCAGTTCTATTGGTCCAAGCTTTTTAGAATCGACGCTGAAGTTACTGCCTTCGGAGTCGAATTCCGGCTTGAAGTTCGTCAGGACGTTGTCCGTCTCTACCTTGGCCATCCGTTTTGCCTGTTGGCCGAATACCGGTCCGCCGTCGTCAAACCAGACCGCCGTCGGTGTCTTTTTTCTGCCGGCCCTGTTCTTTAGAAGTTCGACTCTACCGTCGCTTCCAACGATTCCTGCCTCCGAGTAACTCGTTCCGAAATCGATCGCCACGATTTGTCGTTCAGTTTTGCTCATCGGTTTCACCTCCGCTGAATTGACCGATGACCACCTTTTGTGATCTAATTAACTTCTTGTTGTGTCGATAACCCGGCTGCAGTACTTCCAGCACCCTCTTGTCCTTTCGTCTTTCCAGTACCTCTGTCTTCTCTACGACTTCCTGGCAAGCGGGGTCGAACTCGTCCCCGCTTGTCTGAACCTCGACCACTCCGAAGTCCTTAAGTGCATCCAGTAGCTTGTCGTCAACGGCCTCCAGGAATATATCATTTCCTCCGGAACTGGTATCCTGCAGCTGGCCGGCTAGGTTGTCCCTTAGTTTGATCAAGGTCTTAACGCCCGGTTTTATCTTTTCGGAAAAGATGAATTCTCCTCGCAGTTGTTCGTTTTCTCGTCTGAGTTCCTGTACCAGCTGTGACCTATCCTCCAGTATTTCTCGTAACCTCTCCTCCGTTCTCTCCATTGACGACAGCCTGCCTCGTAGCTTTCCGACCCGATTATTTAGGTCTTCCAGATGGTTCCCGCTAAGGATTTCTTCCAGCTTCTCGATTACCGGAGTCAGCCTTTCTAGGATATTCTCCCGTTCGGTGGAGGAGTCCTGCTCGTAGCTATTGAGCTCTCGCCGCAGATCCTTGATTAGTTCCAAGAGTTTCTTTTCAGTGGTTTGGGCCAACAGTACCCCTTTCGCTTCCAGCTCTTCGAGGTTCGAGGCCAGCTCCTTGACTGAGTCGAGGCCTGACTTGCCTTCTCTTTCCATTAATAATCCCTCCTTAATCCGTTCAGTAGCTTTACTTCGACTGCCTGCAGCCTTCCTTTCCTTCGGTTATAGCCAATTCGATACACGACAAGGTCACCTCGTTTGACCGAATCAACTCCAACTAAATTGCTCCAATGAAAGAACATATCTTCGTTCTGTTTGAAAATGAAACCGTAGCCATCTTTTTTCTTGACCCGCTTTACCCGTCCGACTCCAACTTCGGCTACGCAGCCTTCTTCGCAGAAGTACAACGGGATTCCTCTCTCCGAGCTGCCGACGCGGTTCATCAAATCGCCGTGAGCCTTACATTTGACCGTAACTTCTGGCTGGGTTAGCCCCGGCACTTTTGTGAGAGACACCTCTGGTTGAGTAGGGTTGATGCTTTTTTCTTTTATCTGAGCTTTCATGGAGACCACCTCCAGATGAGTGGTTAAAGGGTGGTTTCTAAAAGAGCGTTTGACAGGTCTTTTTGAGTTGTTATATAATGTAGGAGAACATCCCATATGCTTTGTCCACACAAAGCTTTAAGGGATTGTTCACCAACTTAACCCAAGGGGCAGTCAAAGACTGCCCCTTTTTTCTTTTAATACCTTCTTATCACCCCTTTAAGTTGAATTACTTCCAATTGATCTTAGATTATATTTTGTCTAGTTTGGCAGGTTTTTTGTAATGAACATTAATTCGTTAAAGTTAGTATACTGGTACTTTTTAAAGATTTCAAGTAACCATCTATTTCCTAGTCTTTTAGGGGGTAAATATATTTATTTGATTTTATTATACCTAATCTATATAATTTCGTGAATTAGGAGAAAAAGCATTTAGGGTGACTCTTATGAAAAATAAACGCAATTATAGTTCTGAAATAGCTGAACAAATTAGGGAAATAAGGAAGTCCAAAGATATGACGTTATCTTTGTTGGCTAAGAGGTCAGGTTTATCCAAAAGCTACCTGTCCCATATAGAAACCGGAAAGGTCGACAACCCCTCATTTAATGCCATTAAGAAGGTAACAAACGCCCTAGGAATAGAAATAATTTTAGAGTCGAAAGATAAACGAAGTGTTAAGAACAAAGAAGAGAGCTTTTCCAGTAGCTTTCATTTTCCATTTACCGAAGAAGATATGGAAGAATTGGCTGCTCAAGATAGGGAACAGGGGGGGCGCCCAGCGGATCAAAAGACAATTGATACACTAAAAGAACTTGCCGAAATTCTCACGGACCCCGAAATTCCGATAAAAGAGACTGATGATATAGAGGATAAAATTCTATCGTATGCAAAATGGCTACAGGAAAGAGCAAAGGATAAAATTATAGAGGATGCAACTAAGCCGTGATTAGATAGGGGAAAGATGAAATTTGAAGCCAAAGACTTACTTTTTTCCGAGGGTGGTTTTAAGCTACCTTCTATTATAGACGACGAGGGTCCTAGCTATAATCCGAATGTAGAATTAATCTACGACCCCCAAACGTATAGTGATGGGCAGGGACAATTATCTTTTTGGCATGAACTTTTTCATCATCAAATAGGTGAACTGCCTTCCCTCTGTTTCGAGCGAACTCTATCTCATTTACTCACTAAAGAATTTGCCAAAGATAGATTTAGCCACTCTTCTACTCTTTCTGCCTTGTCACCTACAAAAAACCCGACAATACGAATGTTAAAAAACATTTTTGAAGTTGTTCACCGCCACAACTCCGCTGTTCAAGAAGCATTCGCCATACAATCTGATTACCATAATAGGAAGAAAGATTTGAAAGAAGCTGGGAAAAATCCTGATAAATATCTTAGAGAAGCGATAAACGATTATTCTCAAAAGTTTAAACAATTTGATAGTTTTGATGGTATAGAAACCATCTTTGGTCAGTTATGGAGATCAGATTTTATGTGGAAGGCAAGAGGAATCATCAGGGGTTTTTCTTTTGCCCCACTCATGCTTCCTTTCGTCCTGCCTTCCACGACTAATAATAATCTAGACCATTCTAAAATAACTTCAGCTGGAGCGAAGAAATTTGTTGATGAGTTTAAGGATAAATATCGTAAATTCCCTTACTCCCCCTGGAAGAGACTCGCTACTTTAGTTCAAATTGCGAGAGAGGTAGAGAAAAGCCAGAACACAACTCTTGATCATTATCTTGAGCTTATACATGAAGATTGGGGGTTTGCCCATGGAGCCTTTCGGATATTAAAGGGCCCTCCTAATCGGTTGGGTTTATACTTGACGTCCCAAGATAAAAGTGGTACGTTCGGTATAGATCTTGTTTGTCCCTATGAAAAGCCTCTACCATATTTTTGCCCAATTGACATGTTTAATAAACATGGTTTGAATGTAGATATCGAAGGTTTTGGGGATCCGATAGCATTAGAGGACGATAAAGAAAGTGAAATATCCCGCTGCAGGAAGATTAAATGTCCTCGGGATATCCACATTCGCAATGCTAGGCACTTAGATAAACAAGATACCCAAATACCATTTTTAAAAATGGTTGCCAAGGAACCTCGGTCAATATATACATTGGTAGACTATGGTGAGAGACCACATGTTAATTGGCCTAGGCGCACTTTCCTACTCGCCTCTGAGGCCCTAAAAGATATAGTTTTTAACCACCCGGATTTAGCAGAAAAATACAGCAAAGTCGTGTTAACCGAATACTTCAAAATTGTACCTCGGCCCTCCCCCTTTACCGGGGAAATAATACACAGTCGCTCTAGTCCAGAGAGATTAACAGAATATGTAAAGCAACTCAAGAAGGAAAAATCCTTTTTCAAAGAAAAGCTAGGTCTCTTGGGTCCCCAAGATGTCTCCCCTTTTATTTCACTAGATGAGAAAAAGGGAAGAGGATTGGTTGAACCCGGAAATACATTTGAAATAAGATTGGCTTAATCTAATTCCAATCACTTAGGGCTTTGCATTTAAGTTTCATCCAGTTTATCTATCCTACTTTTTTGAAGACTTTGATACTTACTTTAGTCTTATTCTAGGTATGTATTTAGAATAAGTTGATTTTCTTCCTGAAAGTATTTTGTTAAGAAGTTTATTGATCTTCTATTCTTGGGATTTTCTGATTAGTCGTTTCCCGCCCCGCACGGGACCCAGTTTTCTCCAAGAGGTCAAGCGTAGCGCAGACCGATTGGCAAAGAAACTGGTGCTCCCGTGCTTCCCACTGCGTAAGGTGAGGCCAGCTTTCGCTGGCCGAAGTCAGCTCCAAAGAGTGAGCTGACATGCCGATTTAATTTGTGATACCTTGATGGTAGCACAAATTAAACAGCGGAAGGCTTTTTTGAAAAAGCCTTCCGCTGAGGTAACCCAGAGTGGCGTTAATTTTCTGTTTGAACAGAAAATACAAACAATGTGATCACTTCTCTTTGAAGA